>Ga0209555_10000082_pt1 | contig 77862 bp, 76 predicted proteins | sample SaaInl85LU_5_DNA_FD_184643 | JGI IMG/M metagenome (GOLD analysis project Ga0209555, IMG submission 184643) | Marine microbial communities from expanding oxygen minimum zones in the Saanich Inlet - ESP_85LU_5_DNA (SPAdes) (version 2) | ecosystem: Environmental > Aquatic > Marine > Intertidal...
AATTCCCTGGTGGTGTGCGCGGTATGGCGTTGAACCTCGAAGAAGACAATGTCGGTGTCGTGGTTTTCGGTTCTGACCGTGACATTCGCGAAGGTGACACGGTCAAACGTACCGGCGATATTGTGTCGGTGCCGGTTGGTAAAGAATTGCTTGGTCGTGTGGTTGACCCGCTCGGCAATCCATTGGATGGCAAAGGCCCAATCAGCACAGATGTGCGCATGAAAGTGGATGTGAAAGCGCCGGGTATTATCCCGCGGAAATCAGTTCACGAGCCAATGCAAACTGGTTTGAAAGCGGTTGACGCGCTGATCCCAATTGGTCGCGGTCAACGCGAATTGATTATTGGTGACCGCCAAACAGGTAAAACCGCAATTGCTATTGATACGATTTTGAACCAGAAAGCCATCAATGATGGCGATGACGAAAGCGCTAAACTCTATTGCGTTTATGTTGCCATTGGTCAAAAGCGCTCAACTGTTGCGCAAATCGTGAAAACGCTGGAAGAAAATGATGCGATGAAATACACCATCATTATCGCCGCGACCGCTTCTGAAGCGGCACCGCTACAATTCTTGGCGCCATTTACCGGTTGCACCATGGGCGAATATTTCCGCGACAATGGCATGCATGCCTTGATCACTTACGATGATTTGTCAAAGCAAGCCGTGTCTTACCGTCAAATGTCATTGTTGCTGCGTCGTCCGCCAGGTCGCGAAGCTTATCCGGGTGATGTGTTCTTCTTGCACTCACGTTTGTTGGAACGCGCAGCTAAGCTGAATGATGATTTTGGTGCCGGTTCAATGACCGCGCTGCCAATCATTGAAACTCAAGCCAATGACGTGTCGGCGTATATTCCGACCAATGTGATTTCGATTACCGATGGTCAGATTTTCTTGGAAACAGATTTGTTCTACCAAGGCATTCGTCCAGCGGTGAACGTGGGTCTGTCAGTGTCACGTGTGGGTTCAGCCGCTCAAATTAAAGCGATGAAACAGGTTGCCGGTAAAATTAAAGGCGAATTGGCGCAATATCGTGAAATGGCTGCGTTTGCTCAGTTCGGTTCCGACCTTGACGCATCAACGCAGCAATTGCTGAAGCGCGGTGAGCGCCTTACGGAATTGCTGAAACAAGGTCAGTTCTCGCCGCTGAAAGTGGAAGAACAAGTGGTCGTGATTTACGCTGGTGTGAATGGCTATCTCGACAAAATCGAGACGTCAGCCGTTGGCCGTTTCGAGGCTGGTTTGTTGGAATTAATGCACAGCAAAGAAAGCGCCATTTTGGACGCCATTCGCGCTGAAAAAGCATTGTCAGACACAACTGAAGCCGCTTTGAAAAAAGCGATTGATGGTTACGCAGCGAGCTTTGAATAGGCTCTGGTGAGACACTGAAGGGGGCCATCAATGGCGTCATTGAAAGAACTTCGCAATCGTATCGCCAGCGTGCAGGCAACGCAGAAGATTACGCGCGCCATGCAAATGGTGGCAGCGTCAAAATTGCGTCGTGCCCAAGAAGCAGCGGAAGCCGCACGCCCCTATGCTGATCGTATGGGCGCGGTTTTGGGCAATCTGGCGGCCGGTATTACCGACCCGCAGGGGGCGCCTAAGCTTTTGGCAGGCACTGGCAGTGAACAGTCACATTTATTGATTGTCGCAACCGCCGAGCGCGGCCTGTGTGGCGGTTTTAACTCGTCGATTGCACGTCTGGCTCGGGCCGACGCCTATCGCCTGATGGCGGAAGGCAAAGACGTTAAAATTCTTTGCGTTGGTCGCAAAGGCTATGATGTGTTGAAGCGTAATTTCACCAAAGAGCTGTTGCCGATGATTTCATACCAAGGCATGAAAAAAATTGGTTATGAGCAAGCGCAAGAAGTGGCCACGCAAGTGCTGGGTGACTTTGAAAATGGCGGCTTTGACATTTGCAAATTATATTACTCACGCTTTCAAAATGTGCTGACGCAAGTGCCAACAGCCTTGCAAATTATTCCAGCCCATATTGAAGCGGTTGAAGGCCCAGATTTGGGCGGTGCGGCCTATGATTATGAGCCTGAAGAGGCGGAAATTTTAGACGCACTGTTGCCGCGTAATATCGCCATTCAGATTTTGCGCGCCCTGCTGGAAAATGCAGCCAGCGAGCAAGGCGCACGGATGAGTGCTATGGATAATGCAACCCGCAATGCGGGCGAAATGATTGATGCTCTGTCGATTACCTATAACCGGTCACGTCAGGCACAAATTACCAAAGAATTGATTGAAATTATTTCCGGTGCGGAAGCACTTTAAGACGGATTGAAAGCGAGCTGAGGATAACATTATGGCAGACCAGAAAACAGCAATGGGTAAAATCTCACAGGTCATTGGGGCCGTGGTTGACGTGCAATTTGAAGGCGATTTGCCTGAAATTCTGAACGCTTTGGAAACAGACAATGACGGCAATCGTCTGGTGCTTGAAGTGGCCCAGCATTTGGGTGAGCGCACTGTCCGCACTATCGCCATGGACTCGACCGAAGGTCTGGTACGTGGTCAGGCGGTGACCGACTCGGGCTCACCAATTATGGTTCCCGTCGGCAAGGAGACTTTGGGCCGCATCATTAACGTGATTGGCGAGCCAGTTGACGAAGCCGGGCCAGTTGTCACCGCAGTCAAACGCGCCATTCACCAAGAGGCGCCTGCATTTGTTGACCAATCAACTGAATCTGAGCTGCTGGTCACGGGTATTAAGGTTGTTGACCTGCTGGCACCATACGCCAAGGGTGGTAAAATTGGCCTGTTCGGCGGTGCCGGCGTGGGCAAAACCGTTTTGATCATGGAATTGATTAACAATGTGGCGAAAGCGCATGGTGGTTATTCGGTCTTTGCTGGCGTTGGCGAGCGGACCCGTGAAGGTAACGACCTTTACTGGGAAATGATTGAAAGCGGCGTGAATATTGAAAAAGGCGGCGAGGGCTCAAAATGTGCTCTGGTTTATGGCCAAATGAATGAGCCTCCAGGCGCGCGTGCGCGGGTTGCCTTGACGGGTTTGACCGTGGCGGAAAATTTCCGCGATGAAGGCCAAGACGTGTTGTTCTTCGTTGATAATATTTTCCGCTTTACGCAGGCTGGTTCGGAAGTGTCCGCCCTTTTGGGTCGTATTCCGTCAGCTGTGGGTTATCAGCCAACTTTGGCGACAGACATGGGCTCGCTGCAAGAGCGGATTACCACAACCAATAAAGGCTCGATTACCTCAGTGCAGGCGATTTACGTGCCAGCCGATGACTTGACTGACCCAGCCCCTGCGGCATCATTTGCTCACTTGGATGCGACCACTGTGTTGTCACGTGCGATTTCGGAAAAAGGTATTTACCCAGCCGTGGATCCACTCGACTCAACAAGTCGTATTCTGGAGCCACGCGTGGTAGGTGATGAGCACTATCAAGTGGCCCGTCAAGTTCAGGAAATCTTGCAGCGTTATAAGTCACTGCAAGACATTATCGCCATTTTGGGCATGGACGAATTGTCTGAAGACGACAAAATGACCGTGAACCGCGCGCGTAAAATCGAAAAATTCCTGTCACAGCCCTTCCATGTTGCTGAAATCTTCACCGGTTCTCCAGGTATCCTGGTTGATTTGGCGGACACGATTAAAGGCTTTAAAGGCTTGTGTTCAGGCGAGTATGACCATTTGCCAGAAGCGGCTTTCTACATGGTCGGCACAATTGAAGATGCGATTGCCAAGGCGGAAGCCATGGCCGCTGAAGCTGCCTAGGAAAGTTCTCATCAATGGCCAATAAGCTACAATTTGATCTCGTTTCACCGGAAAGCCTGGTGCTGTCTGCGCAAGTCGACAGCGTCAGCGTTCCCGGTCTCGAGGGTGATTTCGGGGTTTTGCCAAATCACAGTCCGGTGATGTCAATCATCCGTCCTGGCGTCTTAGTGGTCGAGAATGACGGCGTTGTAAGCCAATATCACCTTGACGGTGGATTCGTAGACGTCACCCCTGAGGGGGTCACGGTTCTGGCTGAGACAATTTTGACTGAGGCGCAAGCGGCCGAACGCGGCACCTCTGAAGACGCCTAGCCTAATCAAACACTACTGTTTTTAAGCCATTCAGCAGCACTCGGCGCTCGGTATATAGGCGCACGGCTGTGGCTAATGTGCGGCGCTCGACATCGCGGCCGACGTCAATCACTTCCTCGACATTCATATCATGGCGGATGGCTTCAATGCCTTGGCTGATAATTGGCCCTTCGTCGAGATCAGCGGTCACGAAATGGGCAGTGGCGCCAATCATTTTCACGCCCCGCGCATGGGCTCGGCTATAGGGCTCAGCGCCTTTGAAACTCGGCAGAAAACTATGGTGAATATTAATAATCTGCCCACTATAAGCCGCGGTCAGGTCGGGCGAGAGAATCTGCATATAGCGGGCCAGAATAATCAGCTCAATATTTTCTGCCTCAATCAACGCTTTTAACTTGGCTTCGTTCTCGGCTTTTGCCTCTTTGCCACCCGGCCAATAGTGATAGGCAATGCCGGCATTCTCGCTCCAATCGCGGCCAATCTCATGGTTGGAGGCGACGGCGGCAATATCCATATGCAGGCTGCCGCGCTGGCAACGGTAGATCAAATCAACCATGCAATGATCGAATTTGGATACTAATATCAACGTGCGCGGTTTTACGCTGGCGTCATATAAATGCCATTGCATGTTGAATTTGCTCGCGACAGTCTCAAAAGCGGACTCAAAAGCCTGTTTACTCTTCGTATCTTGTGCGCCAATACCAACGCGCATGAAAAACTGTCCACTATCGGGATCGCCATATTGATGGCTTTCTTCAATATTCATTTGCGCATTGGCCAGGGCTTGCGACACGGCGGCGACAATGCCCAAAGCATCAGGACACGATAGGGTTAAAACGAATTTACTCATCAATCTCTCTTCTGCCGATAGGCGAAACTTTCTTCAATCTTATGCAATAAATGCGACAGGCATGTGGCCGGAGGATAATTGGCTTGGCTGCCGGGCGCAAGGCAACCGGGCAGTGGCGAGAGATCGGCATCTGGGTCGGGGTCGAAGAAAAACGCCAGTGAATAGCGCGCCTCTTGGCTTTTATTGATGACCCGATGTTGCGTCGAGGCATAAAGATCATTGCTCCAACGCGCCAGCATATCGCCAATATTGACCACTAAGGCCCCGTCGAGCACGGGAATGCTCTGCCAAACACCTTGTTTATTGAGGATTTCCAAACCGGCAATGTGGCGTTGCGCCAGCAGGGTTAGGCAGCCGAAATCAGTATGGGCACCGGCGCTTAATCCTGCATCTGCACCACTGAGCGGTGGGTAATAAAGCGGCCCCAATGTCGCCATGGGCAAGCTCAGATGGGGCGCGAAATAATCGGCCTCGAGCCCCAAAGATAAGGCAAAGCCTTGCATTAATTGCCGACTGACCGCCTCGCAAGCATCATAATAAGCCTGCATGGTGGCCTGCCAACCGGCTAATTCTGGCCACTGATTGGGCCCATGTAGCGGCACATTGGCCTTTACCCTTGGATGTTCGGGGCCAAGGTCGCGACCAATTTTGACGCCTTCTTTATAATCACCCTGTGGCTGGCGTTCGGCGTCGAGCACTTCACCGCCGATATGAAACCAACCGCGATGACAGGCCGATTTTTCGATGGCAATGCGTGCCTTATCGGCTGGTGGTAAAGCAAAGAAGGCAGCGGAAGCGGCAAAGGCCGCTTCGGTCAGGGCTGGGTCAATGGCATGGCCAGTGAGATAAAAAAATCCAACTTGCCGGGCGGCGGCACCGATTTCTTGACCAATTGCTTGGCGCTGTGCCGCTGAAGCCGTGGCAAAATTCGTGAAGTCGATAATTGGCAGCGACGAACTCATGAGCCTTTACCGCTGATGTGAGCTTGAGGCGTCGCGGCATAAAAAAGCTAAACGCTCGGCCAAATTGGCATAGAGCGGCTTTTTGAAATCGACCACCAAATCGACACAGGCGTCTAAAGGCCGCCACGCCCAGTCATCAAATTCAACCTGCTCATGCGCATCAAGGCGAATGGCGTCATCACCGCCGATCATGCGCATGGCAAACCATTTTTGCTTTTGACCGCGATATTTTCCTTTTAGGGCGCTGCCAATCAAGGCCTCGGGCAAATCATAGCTCAGCCATTCGGGCAGTTCGTAAATAATCTCTGCCTCGGTGACACCGGTTTCTTCTTCGAGCTCGCGAAAAGCCGCTTGCTCAGGGGTTTCACCCTTGTCCATACCGCCTTGCGGCAATTGCCATAGCGGCGCATCGACTGGCAATTTATCGACCACCCGCCGACCGGTGAACACCAGACCCTGCGGGTTCAGCAAAACAATGCCGACGCAGGCGCGCCACGCCAGTTTCTGGGCCGGATGGTCTGGGCCATAATGGGGTGGGGCGAGAGCGTTCATGAGGCTGGCTTAAACTCAGAACTGGCCGATTTTTGCAGGTCAATCAATAGCTTAATCGCATGCTGCAATTGCGCATCATCGGCGGGTTCTGGCGGAATAAAGGCGATTGAGGGCTTTTTCTCTGGCTCTTTAGATTCTTTACTATTGCTTTCGCCATCAATATTTTCGCCGTCCAAACGGCCACGCAATGACGCTTCAGTGCGCGCCTCGCGCTTTTTCATATCCTCAGGAATAATTTGTTCCGACACAATATCCGGCGAAATGCCAAGCGCCTGAATCGATCTTCCTGATGGGGTGAAATAGCGCGCCGTGGTCATCCGCAAAGCGCCATTGTTAGGCAGCGGCATAATGGTTTGCACCGAGCCTTTACCAAAACTCTGAGTGCCCATAATAATCGCCCGATGATTGTCTTGCAGCGCCCCAGCAACAATTTCAGAGGCCGAGGCTGAGCCGCCATTAATCATCACAACAATTGGGTAGCCGCGTGCCATATCACCGCGTTTGGCATTATAACGCGAGCTGTCTTCTGGGCTGCGTCCACGGGTCGACACAATCTCGCCCTGATCAAGCAGCATATCCGACACGCTAATCGCTTGGTTCAAAAGCCCGCCAGGATTATTGCGTAAATCAATAATAAAACCGGCCAATTTTTTTTGACCAATTTCGGCTGGCAATTGGTTAAGGGCCAATTTCAGATTTGATGTTGTCTGTTGGTTAAAAGTGGTGAGGCGAATATAGGCAACATTTTTATCGGCCCCTTCAACCCGCGAGCGGACCGCGCGAATTTTAATAATGTCGCGGGTGATGGTGATTTCCAGCGGTTCATCCTCGCCTTCGCGCAAGACGGTAATGGTAATATCTGTGCCTTTTTCACCGCGCATTAAATCGACCGCGTCAGACAGGGTCAGACCCAAAATTGGTTCGCCATCAAGATGCGAGATTAAATCATTGGGCCGCATGCCGGCGCGTTGAGCTGGTGTGTCGTCGATCGGCGCGATGACTTTGACCAAGCCTTTATCCATGGTCACTTCAATGCCTAGACCGCCAAAGGCTCCGCGCGTTTGCACTTGCATATCTTCAAAGCCTTTTGGTGGCAAATAGGCTGAGTGCGGATCCAGCGAACTCAACATGCCGGCGAGTGCCGCTTCAATCAACTCTTTGTCATCTGGAGTTTCGACATAATTGCCCCGCACTTGTTCCAGCACATCGCCAAAAAGCTGCAATTGTTGATAAAGCTCATCATTATTTTGCTGCGCATGGGCACCGCTAGGGGCCAGAAAAAGGCATGAGAAAATCAGGCCGCTGAACAGCATAAAAAATGATGGGTTTATATTTCGCAAACGCATTTTAAGTTCCGCTTCTAACTTGTTTTCAACCAAGGGGTCGGGTCAATCGGCTGACCATCTAATCTGAGTTCCATATATAGCTGACCGCGCCCCGAAGACACACCCCCCAGCGAGGTTTTTTCTTCTGGCAAAACACCAATTGGCTCGCCAGCTAGAAGTTCTTGCCCAACATAGGCAGTGGTATTGTCCATACCGGCTAAAATCATTTGATAGCGGTTCTCGACCGCCAAAATAACAATGCTGCCATATTGCCGGAACGGCCCACTATATAAAACCCGTGCATCATAGGGGGCAGTGATTTGCGCACCAGGTCGGCCATCAATAAATATACCCTTTTGCTGCGCCCCACCGGTGACCGTCTGAGTGCCATAGCCGGCAATAATACGCCCTGATACGGGCATTGGTACTAAGCCTCGGGCTTTGCCAAATTGACTATTGGTCGGCGGTATGGCTGATGGCAAGTCGCGCCTTTGCTGCGCCCGTGTTTGCAGCTTATTGGCTAAATCCTTCAAATTGCGCGATTGTCTTACTAAAACAGCAATGGCGCGGGCTTCTTTTTCAGCTTCGCGGCGGGCGACTTTCTCTGCCTCAGATTTGGCCGCTAGTGCTGTGCTGAGCTCTTGGCGGGCTGTAGCGGCGTCATTTTCAGCGACAATCAGCGCCTGTGACTGGGCGTCCATGCGCTGGCGAATGAGGCTCAATTCGGTCAGTTGATCACGTAATTTATTGGCCCGACTTTGCATGGAGGGTACAACACTGGCTAAAATAATAGCCCCCTGCACGGCCGTTAAAGCGTCATCCGGGTGAACAGCGAAAGCCGGAGGGCTCTCAATATGCATGGTTTGCAGTCCGGCCAGCATTTCCGACAATTGCGCGCGGTCTTGCTGCAAATTAGCGTCTAATGAACTTTCGCTGACCGCCAATTCAATAAGTCGGGTTTCCAATCGGTCGCGTTCAGCGTCGATATTTTGTAAGTCACGTGCCAGATTAATAACCCGTTTTTGCAAAGAACGTTTTTGCTGCTCTAGCGCTTCGGCCTGTTGTTTTAGTGTTTGCGCACGTTGTTGGCGTTGACGAATTTCGTCATTCAACGCCTCAAGCTTTTCAACTTGTTCCGCATTTTGAGCTGTCGCTGGCGGCATGGCCACGACAACAGAAAAAGCGATTAAAATATAAAAAAACCTACTCATGCGTTTCAGTGCCCTCAATCGCGATGATAAGGGTGATTGGTCAAAATGGAAATGGCCCGCCAAATTTGTTCGCATAATAAAGCTCGGGCCAGCATGTGCGGCCATGTCATTTGCCCCAGAGAAACTGTGACATCAGCGCGGGCCCGCAAGGCGTCGGTTAGCCCGTCGGCGCCGCCAATAACAAAACTGGCCTGCGCCATGCCCTTGTCCTGCCAATCGCTGATTTGACGTGCAAAGCCACGGCTGGTCATTTGCTTGCCGGTTTCGTCGAGCATGATCACCAGCCCCGGACGTTGATCAAGAGCAGTCATCAACAGGGCCGATTCCTCGCGCTGTTTGGCGCTGCCTGTCGCCCCTTTGCGCTCTTTGATTTCGTGTAAATACGGCCCATCGAGACCGATTTGTCGACCGGATTTTTGCGCTCGATCTATATGCGTCGACACCAAAAGCTCCTCTGGCGTGCCACGCATGAGGCCGACAGCGAGCAGGTCAAGGCGCATGGATTAGGCGTTCGAGCCGAGCGCACCCGGTTTTTTTTGATTGGGCGCATAGGTCATGGCAATGGCTTCAGCGGCCCACATTTTTTCAAGGTCATAGAAACTGCGCACTTCTTCGCGGAATAAATGCACCACTACGTCGCCGGCATCGACCAGCACCCAGTCGCAACTGCTCATGCCTTCTGTGCGCACAGATTTGAGACCAAATTCTTTCAATTTGCGTTGCAAATGGTCGGCCAGCGCCCCGACATGACGTTTCGAGCGGCCAGTGGCAATAACCATATGGTCGGCGATAGCTGATTTACCAGCCAGAGAGATGGTGACAATTTCCTGCGCTAGATCATCGTCTAGGCTGACCAGAATCATTTTATGAAGCTCGCCGTCAATCTGATCGGGGCCTTCAATTGTTGCCATTGGCGTATTTTCGCTCAGAGCGTATTCCTTCTTAAGTCTACTGACAAAAGCTGTCGGCATAACCGTAACCTTTGTTTACCCCATTTCATGGGTGGGTTTCAATGTTGTTTGTTGGCGTCGTTCTGGCGCAGGGCGGATGAGGATAAATGCGAACGCACGCCGTCGAGCATAATCCAAGCAGGCGCCTTAAAATGTTTAAAATCAATCGCCTGATTGGCCGCCACTCGCTGTTGGGCGAAAACCTGTCCGGCTTGACTATTGTTCACTTTGAGCGCGCTGTCGGGGCGTGGATAAATGGCGACCGGCACTTCCTGCATGAACTGCTGCCATTGTTTCCAGTGCTGCAGGCTGGCGAAATTATCACTGCCCATGAGCCAAATAAAATGCACTTGCGGATGGCGGGCTTTCAATTGGCGCACCGTGTCGACGGCATATTGCGTGCCAAGGCGGGCTTCAACATCTGAGACCATGAGGCGCGGATGGGCGGCCATGCTTTGGCAGGCGGCGAGGCGCTTGGTCATATTATCGGGGGCATGATTTTTCAGCGGATTCTGCGGGCTGACCAGCCAGCAAATATAATCTAAACCCAGCGCCCGCATCACCGATAGCGAAACCAGCCGATGGCCAGCATGCGGCGGGTCAAAACTTCCGCCAAATAAGCCAATATAAGTGCCGGGGGCAAAATAGGGCATGGCGGATGCGTGTGAGTGGGTCATCTTAATTCGCACCCTATTTGGGGCGCGTCTGTCCCGAGCCACGCACGGCATATTTGAAACTCGTCAATTGTTCCAAACCGACCGGCCCACGGGCATGAAAACGCCCAGTGGCAATGCCGATTTCGGCGCCCATGCCAAATTCACCGCCGTCGGCAAATTGGGTTGAGGCATTATGCATGACAATGGCGCTGTCGACTTCATTTAAGAAACGTTCAGCGGCGGCGGCATTGGCGGTGACGATCGCGTCTGTATGGTTGGAGCCATATTGGCCAATATGGGCGATGGCGGCATCAAGGTCAGCGACCACGCGGACGGCGATGATGGCGTCGAGATATTCGCAATAATAATCATCTTCCGTGGCTGGGGTGACGCCGTGATGGGCGGCTTGGGCGGCGGCATCGCCGCGCACCTGACAGCCGCCGTCGATTAATGCGTCAATCAGCGCTGGCAAATAATCATCGCCACAAGCGGCGTCGACCAAAAGCGTTTCGGCCGCGCCGCAAATGCCGGTGCGGCGCAATTTCGCATTCAGCACAATGTCGCGGGCCATTGCTAAATCGGCGTCTGGGTGCACATACACGTGACACACGCCTTCCAAATGGGCAAATACTGGCACCCGAGCCTGTTCTTGCACTAAACCGACAAGACCTTTGCCGCCACGCGGCACAATGACATCAATTTGTTCATTCAAGCCGGCCAGCATCATGCTGACGGCGGCGCGATCAGGTGTCGGTACGATTTGCACCGTATGGGCATCTAATCCGGCGGCACTCAAAGCGCGGGCGAAGCATTGATGAATCAGCCGAGCGGAGTTTTGGATTTCTGAACTGCCGCGCAAAATCACCGCATTACCGGCTTTCAGACATAGGGCAGCAGCATCAGCGGTCACATTCGGGCGGCTTTCATAAATCACCCCAATAACTCCCAAAGGCACGCGCACGCGGTCGATATCTAGGCCGCTTGGCACCTGCCAGCGGGCCAGAGATTGGCCGACTGGATCGGGCAGGTCAATAATCGCTTCAATGGCTTTGGCAATGCCCTCAAGGCGATTTTCATCGAGCATAATACGGTCGAGGCGGGCTTGATTGACCCCTTCGGCCTGTGCCAATTTCATATCTTCGGCATTGGCTTTGAGAATATCGCTGGCGGCGGCGCGCAATTCATTGGCGGCGTTTTGCAGCGCTTGATTTTTGACTGAGGTCTGGCTAATCGCCAATTGTCGTGCGGCGGCGCGCGCCTTGGCGCCGATGTCGAGCATCAGGGTTTGTAAATCTGCCTGTTTATCGGTTTTTTTATCTGACATATTGATTACTTTCCATTGCTTGTCGTCTGGCTCATCACTAAATCATCGCGATGAATCATTTCAGAACGTCCATTATAGCCCAAGAGCGAGACGATTTCTGAACTTTGCCGGCCGATAATGCGAGCCGCCGAAGCGCTGGCATAGGCGGTGAGGCCGCGCGCCATATCAAAGCCATCGGGGCCGATAATGGCGACGCAATCGCCGCGTTCAAACTCGCCATCAATCGCCGTCACGCCGATTGGTAGCAGCGACTTGCCAGCCTGCAAAGCAGCGCTGGCTCCGGCGTCAATGTGCAAGCTGCCGCGCGGCTTGAGATTGCCACCAATCCAATTTTGTCGCGCCGAACGTGGGTTTTCATGGGCTTTGAAAAGCGTTGAAGCAGCGCCTTGCGATAGCGCCACCAAAGGATGTTGCATGCGGCCATCGGCCAACACCATATGACAGCCGCTTTGCATGGCAATGCGGGCGGCTTCGAGCTTGGTAATCATGCCGCCAGAGCCATAATCACTATTGGAACCGCCAGCCATGGCCATCACTGCCTCATCAATCACGTCGATTTCGGTGATTAATTCAGCCGAGGCGTCTTTGCCGGGGGCGGCGGTGTAAAGCCCGTCGACGTCAGAAAGTAAAATCAAGCAATCGGCAGAAATCATGCCGGCAACGCGCGCCGCCAGACGGTCATTGTCGCCATAACGCAATTCTTGCGTGGCCACTGTGTCATTCTCATTAATAATGGGAATGGCCCCTAAATCGAGCAGGCTTTGCAATGTCCGACGCCCGTTTAAATAACGGCGTCTTTGCTCTGTGTCCTCAAGGGTCAATAAAATTTGCGCCGCTGATAGGCCGAGCGGCTGCAAAACTTCTTTCCAGCCATGCGCCAAATCAATCTGTCCAGTAGCGGCGGCGGCTTGGCTTTGTTCAAGCGTCAGCGTATCGCGCGATAGGCCGAGCGCGGCACAGCCAAGCGCCACGGCACCCGAGGACACAACAATAATTTGCTGCCCATTGGCCCGCGCTTGCGCCAAATCAGCGGCCAGCGCCGCCAACCATTTACGGTTTAGCTGATTGCCATCAATGAGCAGCGAGGAGCCGACTTTGACGACTAGAATTTTAGCATTGGAAACTTCGGCACGCATCACGACCCCTGAGCTAATGGATGCCAAGGCGCGTCGTCATCGGCAGCGCCATCTGTTGTCGGCTGACCGTCCGAGGCGGGTTTGCCCTTATTGTCGATAATGCCCAAAAGTGTGTCATTGAGCTCTTGCATATTGAGGCCGGTAACGGCTGAAATTTGTCGCACAGGCGTGTCGCACACGGCTTGCAGCGACGCCAGTTTTTCAGCCAAAATGTCGTCGGTCAGCGCATCGCATTTGGTCAGGGCGACAATCTCTTGCTTTTGTGACAGGCCATCATCATAAGCCGCCAATTCATTGCGAATGGTCTGGTAAGCGTCGACCAAATCTTCTTGCGTGGCATCAACCAAATGCAGCAAAACGGCACAGCGCTCCACATGGCCGAGAAAGCGATGGCCCAAACCAGCGCCTTCACTGGCACCGGCAATCAGACCGGGAATATCAGCCATGACAAATTCACGCCCACGTGCGCCAACGACGCCCAAATTGGGGTGCAATGTGGTGAAAGGATAATCGGCAATTTTCGGCCGAGCGCGGCTGACATTGGCCAATAAGGTGGACTTGCCAGCATTTGGCAGGCCAATCAAACCAATATCGGCAATCAATTTCAGGCGCAGCCATATCCAAGCCTCGCGCCCTTCAAGGCCGGGGTTGGCATGGCGTGGGGCGCGGTTAACCGGGCCTTTGAAATGTGTGTTGCCAAAGCCACCATTGCCGCCCTTGGCGAGAATTTCAATTTGGCCAATTTTTGTTAAATCAGCAATCAGCGTCTCATTGTCTTCGGCAAAAATCTGCGTGCCGACCGGCACCCGCAAAATACGGTCTTGGCCATCGGCGCCAGTGCGATTGCTGCCCATGCCGTGGACACCAGTGCTGGCTTTGAAATGCTGTTGGTAGCGATAGTCAATCAGCGTGTTGAGCCCATCGACACATTCGGCAATAATATCGCCGCCACGGCCACCATCGCCGCCATCGGGGCCGCCAAATTCAACATATTTCTCGCGCCGGAAGCTAATGCACCCAGCCCCGCCATCGCCAGAGCGAATATAGACTTTCGCCTGATCGAGAAATTTCATCGTCTTACCTCTTTGGCCGTTGCTGAGCCTGTTGACCATTGTGGCCGTTTACAGGCAACGTCGGCGCGCCCTCTAATTTACGTGTTTGCTCGTGTTGTTCAAATTAAAACTTCACGACTGCCTTCTAGGCATGAAAAAAGGGAGATGGTGGCCCATCTCCCTGAATTTCAGCTGGCCACCCGTTACGGGCCGCCGGCCCGTTATTCTGCTGCTTCAGCCAGTGGTGTGACGGATACAGTTGTCCGGCCACCACGGGTTTGAGCGAAACTTACATTGCCTTCGACAACAGCAAAGATTGTGTGGTCTTTACCAATGCCAACATGCTCGCCCGGGTGCCATTTGGTACCACGTTGGCGAATAATGATATTGCCTGGGATGACGTGCTCGCCACCAAATTTTTTAACGCCGAGACGACGACCTGCGCTATCGCGACCGTTGCGGGATGAACCGCCAGCTTTTTTATGAGCCATTTATTCTACTCCTCGCTTGCGCCTGCATCGGCGCTTTCATCTGCTTCAGCTTTCTTCGGTGCCGCTTTTTTGGCTGCCGCTTTGGCTGAAATATCGGTGATCTTCACAACAGTCTGATGTTGTTGATGACCTTTGGTGCGGTGATAGTTTTTCCGGCGCTTAAATTTCACGACGGTGATTTTATCGGCCCGGTCTTGACCCAAAACTTCGGCCTTAACGCTGGCACCGGTTACTGTTGGTGCGCCAATTGTTGGCTCTTTACCTGTTTCGCCGATGATCAGAATATCGTCGAACGTGACTTTATCACCTGCGTTGCCTTCAAGGCGCTCTACAGCAATGACATCATCTTTGCTGACGCGGTATTGTTTGCCGCCGGTGCGAATTACTGCATACATCGTTCTGTTGCCTTTATCCAAATCGCCGTGTTTTTGCTACACGTCGGTATAATCTCAAAAGGGCTGAAACCCAGCCCTGACAAGCGGCGAATATACAAAGCCGCCTGCGCAAGTCAAGCATTATTCAACGCTCATTATGTGAGTAAAAAAACTAATTAAAAACGGCTCGGGTCAACAATCACGCGGCCGACCAATTGACGGTTTTCCATTCGCCCGAAAGCATCACGCCATTGGCTCAAAGGTAATTCACAATCAACATAGGGGGTAATCTTGCCTTGTGCCGCTAAATCCCAGACAGCGGCCATGTTTTCGACCCCCGCTTGCGGGTCGCGGCGGCCATATTCGCCCGCCCGCACACCGACCACGCTAAACCCTTTAATCAGCGGCATATTGGCGGAAATATTGGGAATTCGCCCCGAAGCAAAGCCAACAACCAGCAGGCGTCCGCCCCAAGCTATACATCTGACACTTTCGTCGAACACATCACCGCCGACCGGATCATAAATCACGTCGGCACCTTTGCCGCCGGTGATTTCTTTAACTTGCTCGCGGAACCCATTTTGCGAATTGAGCACGGCTTCAACTGGCACATGGGCCTTGATTTTGGCCAATTTTTCATCCGATGAGGCAACCGCAATGACTTTCGCTCCCAAATGATGCGCCAAATCAACTGCCGCCAGCCCAACCCCGCCAGCAGCACCATGTACCAAAAGCCATTCATCTTTTTGCAAATAGCCACGGCGCACCAATGACACATAGGCCGTCAAATAGGCGCTGGTGGTTGCGGCAGCTTGCGCATAGCTTAAATTATCCGGTTTCAGCCGACTGGTGGCGGCGTCGAAAACCCCATATTCGGCCAAGCCGCCACCTAATTTGCTGGCGACCACGGCCTGCCCAATGGCAAAACCCTCAACCCCGTCGCCGAGCGCAACAATATCGCCGGCAATTTCAGTGCCCGGAATAAACGGCAAATCAGGTTTGTGCTGATAAAGCCCTTGGGTCATTAATAAATCGGGAAAGCCAATAGCGGCAGCGCGAATGTGCACCAAAATTTGCCCGGCTTTGGGGCTTGGGCGGTCGATGTCAACAATCTCACAACCGGCGAAATTTTCGGCCAACTCACTCACACTTAAGGCTTTCATGATATCTCTCCCCTATCTGCTGGCGCTGCACTGATCAGTGAGCGGCCGCTTGAGGCTGTACTATAATCGTAAAAAAAGGATTGCGCTAAAAAAATGCCGGCCGGTCTGGGGACAGACCGACCGGCTCATATGGCCTCGAAAAAGATAGGGAGAGCTATCGAGACGCCACATGAAACTAGGAACCGAAGCTCTAAGGCCAAAGCCAAAATTTGATTCGGTTCAAAACTTACCTCAACCTAACCAGCTGCTTGTGGTTTGTCTATAAAATTAAACGTGTTCCAATTATATGCACGTTGTAGTTGAAAAGTTGACGCACTGCGTGTTTGAGCGCATAATTGGAACATTATCAGGAAAGTTCAAATATGCCCATTTCGCCTGAGCGGCAAGACCAGCGTCGCAAGAAAATTTTAGCCAAGACCAGAGAGTTAATTCGCCAAAATGGCATTAAAGCTCTGAATATTCGCGATTTAGCGGCATTTTGCGGGGTTTCTGTGCCGACGCTTTACAATCAATTCGGCAATAAGGATGGTCTGTTGAAGGCGGCTGGCGAAGAAGTATTTCTGCAACATTATGACAATATCATCTACCCGCCTGATAGCCACGGTCTGTCGCGGATTCTTTTTATTGATGGCAAAAATGTCGATATGATTTTGGAAAATGGTGAATTATCGATTTATCTCACGCGGGCCGGACGCGTCGCCAGCAATTCGTTAAGTGCCGCGCAAAAAGCCATTGGTGAAGCAATTGATGAAATTAAACAACAGGGCGATTTAGTCGATTGGATTGACTCGCACTATATTGCTGGTCGGATTTATGCTCGGGCGCGCGGCGTCGTCGCCGAATGGGCGATTGGCGCCATCAATGACCAACAATTGAGGCGCATTCGGCGCAATGATATGGCGTTGGCTTTGCTCGGTGTGACCACTGGCGAAACCCACGCTTTTGTGAAACAAATGCTCATTGACGATAGGAGTCATCGTGAAAAAAATCATTCTTAAAAAACCCGGCGGATTGCAAAATCTAACTCTTGTCGACGCCGATGACTGCACGCCAGGATTTGGTGAAGTATGCGTCAATTGGAAAGCCAGTTCGCTCAACTATCACGATTTATTGGTCGCCCTCGGCGCGATACCGGTTGTCGAAGACCAGATTCCGATGTCCGACGGGGCCGGTGAAATCATCGCCGTCGGCGAAGGCGTCAGCCAATGGCAAAAGGGCGACAAAGTTATGTCTCTGTTTTTCCCCAATTGGTTAAACGGCAGTCCGACGCCGCAAAATACCGCCGCCGTCACTGGTGATACGATTTTTGGCACGGCCACCCAGCGTCAATGTGTGGCCGCTACGGCGCTCACTAAAATGCCGGCTGGTTATAGTTTTGAACAAGCCGCCACTTTGCCTTGCGCGGCTTTGACGGCGTGGCGCGGCTTGGTCAGTGAAGGCGGGCTCAAGGCTGGCGACACTGTATTGGTCCAGGGCACAGGCGGCATGTCAATTTTCGGTCTTCAAATCGCCAAAGCGGCCGGCGCTTATGTTTATGCGACCTCGTCAAGCGACGAAAAACTCGAAAAGTTAAAAGCTTTGGGCGCCGACCATGTGGTCAATTATAAAACCGATGAAAACTGGGGCGCGACCATTGCCAAACATTCGGGCGGTGGGGTTGACCATGTGCTCGATGCGGGCGGCGATGCGACCATGAAACAGTCGATTGCAGCGGCCAAAATGGGCGGCAATATTTCTTTGATTGGCGTATTGGGCGGCTTTAGCACGGAGATTGTTTTGCCGATCGTCTTTGGCAAACATTTGCGCCTCACCGGCATTGCCGTTGGCAGTGGCCAGCAACAAATGGATATGATTGCCGCCATTGATGCCAGCGGTTTGCAGCCGGTGATTGATAAATCTTTCAGTCTAGAAAACCTTGCCGAGGCGTTTGCTTATCAGCAATCAGGGGCGCATTTTGGCAAAATTACCGTGGTTTATGACTGATTAAATCACCGCCCGGACTGTGACAAAGAGGCCGAAGGCGTGTTTTGAATTCGCTTGAGTTTGAGGCTTCTTAGGCGATATGCTGAACGCACATTTGAGGAGAGAATTCGTGGACCCTTTATCGCAGACCATTACCGCAGAAGATAATTCATACCGCCCACCGCATATCAAATATCAAGTGCCCGAGGGTTTCGACCTAATGGACATTAAGGGTTTTGAAGCGGTCGGTCAGCCGCATGAGTATTTTCATAAATTGCGCGCTGCCGCTCCCGTATCGTGGTGGCAACCGCCTGAGACCACAGATGTGGCCGGTTTTTGGTCACTGACGCGCTATGAAGATGTGAAAAAATGCGACCTCGACGCCAAATCTTTTTCATCGCAAGAGGGCGGTATTTTGATGGGCTATAGCGAGAAATCATCGGGCCCAAAACGCCTGCGGGCGGCGGCGCTGGACAGTATGATTAATATGGACCAGCCGTTTCATATTCCGCTGCGCATGTCGCATCGCTCTTTCTTCACGCCAGATTATGTTGGGCAATTGCAAAAACGCGTTGAGGGCGAGGTCGATCGCTTGCTTGATAATATGGAGGCACTGGCCGCCAAAAATGATGGTAAGGTTGATATGGTCACCAATTTTTCCGAATGGTTGCCGCTTTACACATTATGCGAAATGCTCGGCATTGACGAAAAAGACCGTCCAAAAATTGTTAAATGGATGCATTATTTGGAATTGGCGCAATATATCACCACCGACCCTGACGCCAATATTTCGCCGTTATTCGTCGCCAAATTTCTTTGGAATATTCGTCAAATGTTCAAATTTGGCCAAAAAATCCTCGCTGACCGACGCAAAAATCCGCGCGATGATTTATTGACCGTGATTGCCACCACGCAAGTCGATGGCGAGCCAATGGACCAGTCTTATCTCGACGGCTCTTGGCTGCTGATTATTTTTGCCGGCAATGATACGACGCGTAATTCCTTGTCGGGCACTATGCGGTTGCTGACGCAATTCCCTGAGCAAAAACAAATGCTCATCGACCAGCCAGATCTCATGCCGAAATTGGTGCCGGAAGCGCTGCGCCTAGTGTCGCCGGTGATGTATATGCGCCGCACGGCCAAGGTTGAAAGCGAATTTTCTGGGCAAACAATTTTGCCCGGCGAAAAAGTTTTAATGTGGTATGGCGCCGCCAATCGCGACCCTGAGGTGTTTGAAAATCCCGACCAAATGGACATGCATCGCAGCAATGTCGGCGACCATTTGGCCTTTGGTACCGGCCCGCATGTGTGCCTTGGCCAGCGAATTGCCATTATGCAATTGCAAACCGCCTATGCGCGTATTCTGGATCGTTTCCCAAATGTGCATTGGACCGGCAACCAGCGCCATGCGCCGAATAATTTTGTTCATGCGATTTCACATCTGGAAGTCAATTTGGGGAAATAATGATGAAACAAGCCATTAAACGCTGGGGGCGGCGGCTCGCCCTGATACTTTCTTTACCAGCGTTTTTGGTGGTTTTCTTCATTGGTTATGTGGTCATTAAAGTGGCGACATATGAGCAGCTCGATGATGCTGCCCGTATGCAATCGAAACAGGCCTATCTCTCAGCCCTTGCTGAACAAGCGTCGCAAAATATGGCGCGCCCCGATGTGGTGGTGATTTTATTCGACGATCTGGGTTATGGCGACCTCGGCTACACTGGTAATAATATGATCAAAACCCCGCATATTGACGCCTTGGCGCGCAATGGTGTGGTGCTGGAAAATTATTACGCGCCGTCGCCGGTCTGTTCACCGTCGCGGGCCTCTATGTTGACCGGCCGATTGGCGCCGCGCAATGGGCTGACGGCGGTGCCGTTTCCAACCGGTCATGCGGTGGATCGCCTTAATCGTCTGTTTAATAATCCGGTGCGCCTGCCGCGCGAGGAAATTATTATTGCCGATGTTTTGCGCGCCACTGGCTATCACACAGCCATGGTTGGCAAATGGCATATGGGCGACCATGATCAGTCAATTCCGACGGAGTTTGGTTTCGATCATTTCTTTGGCACTTATCATTCCAATGATATGACACCGTTCAACCTGCATGAGGGGCGCCATGGGGCCGGCGAAACACTGGCGGTGGCGGCACCGGTCGACCAGACCCAGCTCAATCAAATTTATGGCGATAAGGCGGAAGAATTTATCGCTGCGGCGCCGCGCGACAAGCCGATGTTTTTATATTTTGCGCATAATTTTCCGCATGTGCCGCTTTATGCCGCCGCCCATGAGCACGGGCGTTCAGACGCTGGCCTTTATGGCGATGTGGTGCAGGGGCTTGATGACACAGTCGGGCGCGTGGTTGCGTCTTTGAAAAAACGTGGGCGTCTCGACAATACACTGATTATTGTCACCAGCGATAATGGCCCATGGTGGGAGGGCCGGGCCAGTGGCGAGGCTGGATCACGTGGCCGCAAGGGCGAGACATTTGATGGCGGCATGCATGTGCCGTTTATCGCCCATTGGCCGGCCCAATTAGCGCCGCGCGTGTCGCAAGCCATGGCCATGGGCACAGATTTATTGCCAACGCTCTTGCAAGAGCTCGGCCTGCCAGCCCCTAATGATCGGCTACTTGATGGCCGTTCGTTGAGCGCCACTTTGCGCGGCGGCGACAGCCCGCATGAGGCATTGTATTTTTACGGTGCTGGCACGTTAATGGCGGTGCGCGATAGGCGGCACAAATATCGTGATGCCAAACCAATCGTCTATGCCACTGACCCAATATCCATTCCGATTTGGCCGCGCTTGGGGCCGTTTCTTTTCGATCTCAAAGACGACCCGCAAGAGGCTTACGATGTGACTAATCGGCGGCCCGAAATCGCGGCGCGTTTGAAGGCCGTCTTGGACGCCCGCAATGCCGAAATGAACGAAAACCCACGCGGATGGAAATAGGCCTAGATTTTTTTATAAACCTCAGCGCCACCAATTCTAAACTCGGTCGATTTTTGCTCCATGCCGGCTTCCAGCGCTTGCTCAGGTGACATATTGAGTTTGGCCGCATATTCGCGGACATCTTGGGTGATTTTCATGGAACAGAAATGCGGCCCACACATGGAGCAGAAATGCGCCACTTTCATGGATTGTTTTGGCAATGTTTCATCATGATAGGCGCGCGCTGTGTCGGGGTCGAGCGACAGATTAAACTGATCTTCCCAGCGAAATTCGAAACGCGCTTTTGATAAAGCATTGTCGCGAATTTGCGCGCCAATATGGCCCTTCGCCAAATCCGCCGCATGGGCCGCCAATTTATAGGTGATAATCCCGTCTTTCACATCCTGCTTATTGGGCAAGCCAAGGTGTTCTTTTGGCGTCACATAGCAAAGCATGGCGGTGCCATACCAACCAATTTGCGCCGCCCCAATGGCCGAGGTGATGTGGTCATAGCCGGGCGCAATATCGGTGGTCAGCGGGCCAAGCGTATAAAATGGCGCTTCGTCACACCAGTCGAGCTGCTTGTCCATATTTTCTTTGATCAGCTGCATGGGCACATGGCCGGGGCCTTCAATCATCACTTGCACATCATGTTGCCAAGCAATTTGCGTCAACTCGCCAAGGGTTTCCAACTCGCCCAATTGCGCCGCGTCATTGGCGTCCCAAATTGACCCCGGGCGCAGACCATCGCCCAAAGAGAAGGAGACATCATAGGCTTTCATAATCTCGCAAATTTCTTCGAAATGCGTGTACAAAAAGCTTTCTTGGTGATGGGCCAAGCACCATTTGGCCATAATGGAGCCGCCGCGAGAGACTATGCCGGTCATGCGCTCTGCCGTTAGCGGCACATATTTCAGCAATACGCCAGCGTGAATGGTGAAATAATCAACCCCTTGCTCGGCCTGTTCAATCAGCGTGTCGCGGAACATATCCCAAGTTAGCTCCTCGGCCTTGCCATCGACTTTTTCCAGCGCCTGATAAATCGGCACTGTGCCAATTGGCACGGGCGCATTGCGTAAAATCCATTCGCGCGTCTCATGAATATGTTTGCCGGTCGACAAATCCATAATTGTGTCAGAGCCCCAGCGAATGGCCCAAGTCATTTTGTCGACTTCTTCGCCAATCGATGAGCTAACCGCTGAATTGCCAATATTGCCATTAATTTTGACGAGGAAATTGCGGCCAATAATCATAGGCTCGCTTTCGGGGTGATTAATATTGGCTGGAATAATCGCCCGCCCGCGTGCCACTTCTTGGCGAATAAACTCACCGGTGATTTCTTCCTGCATATTGGCGCCAAATGACTGGCCCGGATGTTGCGTCATCATCATTTTTGCCATGCGTTCGCCACGGGTGCCGGTTTCACGCAGGCTCTGCAAATAGGCGGCGCGGTTTTGATTTTCGCGCACAGCGATAAATTCCATTTCCGGCGTCACAATGCCCTGTCGGGCATAGTGCATTTGGGTAACATTTTTGCCGCTTTTGGCACGCCGTGGCTGGCGCGATAAATCAAACCGCAGCGCCGCTAATTTATCGTCTTCCAGTCGCGCTTGGCCAAAGGCGCTGGTCGGCCCGTCGAGTAATTCAGTGTCTTGGCGCTCTTCAATCCAGCCCGCTCTCACTGGTGCCAGCCCTTTACGAATGTCTATCGTTGCCTTGGGGTCGGTATAGGGGCCAGATGTGTCATAAACAAAAATTGGCGGATTGACCTCACCGCCCATATCGGTTGGCGTTTCGTCGAGGGTGATTTTGCGCATTGGCACGCGAATATCGTCGCGCGCGCAGGTCACATATATTTTTTCGCTATTTGGCAATGGGGCAATAGAAGCGGCATCGACTTGGGCGCTTTGCGCTGAAAAATCCTTGGCCTGAGACATTTGTGAGTCCTTCCTCAACATGCGACATGAAAATCGCGGGTCAGTGGCAGAAAGTGGCGCAGGATTTTGCAATACACTCCCTGCGGCGGCATAATCCGTAAACAGGTACAAAGGGTATGGTCTCACCGGTCGCCCGGACCCCTGTGTGAAAACACCCTAAAAGAGCTGAGCACTTCCGGCAAGTGGGCTTGTGCGAAAACATGTGTATTTTCATGAAAAGCACTTGCGGCAGTATAATTTGCGTGGTTAAATTTTTTATGACGCTGGCGTCATTTAATAATGTGCCAGCAGCCTAGCTGGTGTGGCTTGCGGCGTGACAAATCTAGTGTTTGGCGTGAAGTCTGAAACCGAATATTTCGTCTCTGAGGAGGAAAAAATGAGTGAAGCAATTAAAATGTCGACATCTGAAGCAGAGGATTATGCTTACTCGACACCTATAGAGGAGTTGGATGTATCCAACCCAAATCTTTGGGACAATCAAGATTATTGGCCGATTTTCGAACGTATGCGCAATGAAGCGCCGCTGCATTTCTGCAAAACCCCTTGGGAATCACCGTTCCGCCTCGAAGGGTCGCGCGGCGTTGGGTCTTATTGGTCGGTCACCCGCTATGACGATATTATGGCGATTGATACCAATCATAAGGCGTTTTCGTCTGAACCAACGATTGTTTTGCCAGATCCCGATGATGATTTCACCCTGCCGATGTTTATCGCCATGGACCAGCCGAAACACGATGTGCAGCGCAAAACCGTTGCTCCGGCTGTGTCGCCGCAAAGTCTGGCGCAAATGTCGACGCTCATTCGCGAGCGCACCATTCACGTGCTCGATAGCCTGCCAATCAATGAAGAATTTGACTGGGTCGATAAAGTTTCAATTGAGCTGACGACTATGATGTTGGCGACTTTGTTTGATTTCCCATTTGAAGATCGCCGCAAGCTGACACGTTGGTCAGATGTTGCCACGGCGGGCCCTGAAACCGGTCTGGTTGAAAGCGAAGAACAGCGTCGTGCCGAGCTTTATGAATGTCTCGAATATTTCACCGGTTTGTGGAATGAGCGGGTCAATGCTGAGCCAAGCTTTGATTTGATTTCAATGCTGGCGCATGGCGAAGAAACCCGCAATATGGACCCGCTGGAGTATCTCGGCAATTTGATTCTGTTGATTGTCGGTGGCAATGACACCACGCGTAACTCCATGTCAGCCAGTATTTATGCGACTAATTTATTCCCATCTGAATGGGATAAAATGAAGCAAAATGTTGATCTGGTGCCGAATGGCGTGGCCGAAATTATTCGCTGGCAAACACCGCTGGCCTATATGCGCCGCACCGCTTTGGAAGATTATGAAATGCATGGTCAGACCATTAAAAAGGGCGACAAAGTGGCCATGTGGTATGTATCGGGCAACCGCGATGAGCGCAAATTTGAGCGACCAAACGAACTCATCGTTGATCGCCCGAATGCCCGCAATCACATTTCATTTGGGTTTGGCATTCACCGTTGCTTTGGCAACCGTCTTGCCGAATTGCAATTGCAAATCCTGTGGCAGGAAATGCTCAAGCGTTTTGATAAAATCGAAGTAATTGGTAAGCCAACATTCTCGCACTCTTCATTTGTGAAGGGTTACACGAAAATGATGGTCAAAATTAAAGGCTAAAAAATGCTCAATGATTGTACGGGCAAAATTGCCTTAGTTACCGGTGCGGCAACAGGCATTGGTTTAGCGTGCGCAACCGCTCTTGCTGAAGCAGGGGCCCGCGTGATTATGACAGATATTGACGCGGCCCGTGTGTCAGAGGCGGCCGAAAAAATTGTCGCTAATGGCGGGCAGGCGCGTGCCTTGGCCCATGATGTGGTCAGCGAAAGCGCCTGGCAATCAGTATATGACGATATTCGGGCCCATGAAGGTGGGCTGAATATTCTGGTTAATAATGCTGGTATTGCCGTCGGTGCCATGGTGACGGAAATGAGCCTTGAGGATTTTCGCCGTCAAAATGCGGTCAATATTGATGGCGTGTTTCTGGGCACCAAACATGGCATTCCGCTGATGGCAGAAACCGGCCCAAGTTCGATTATTAATATTTCATCAATTGCTGGCATGGTTGGCGCTGCTGGCCTATCTGGCTATTGCGCCAGCAAGGGTGCGGTGCGCTTGTTCAGCAAAGCCTGCGCCATGGAATGCGCTGATGCTGGTTTTAATATTCGGGTTAATTCCGTGCATCCGGGGTTGATTGACACTGAGATTTGGGGCAAGGAAATCGCTTCTATTGCGGCGCAAAACCCTGATTTGATGGCTGAGGGCGCCAATAAAATTGACGTCAACACTTTCAGCGCAGTGAGTGTGCCCGGGGGCCGTGCGGGTCAACCGGCCGAGATTGCCCAAGGGGTTGTGTTTTTGGCTTCTGATGCGTCATCTTATGTATCTGGTACTGAGTTGGTTATTGATCACGGACAAATCTCGCGATAAATCACCATCTCCAATTTTAGGGGCGTTTCATGGTTTTTTCTCATCGCGAGCCACAAGCAATTTATCTGGTTGATAAGGGCAAGCCGGCTTGTCTGATACGCTGCATGACGCCGCGCGATTTTGCCGCCTGGAAAAACGCCGAGAGCGGCGCCAGTTTGGCGTGGGCTGAAACAACCAATTTTGCAGCCAGTGATGGCGAAGTTTTACTGCTGCCCGATAGCGCTGGTGGTCTTAGCGGCGTATTATTGGGCCTTGGCACGCAAGCCGACGCTATGGCTTTGGCCGCACTACCAGCAAAATTACCACCCGGTGCTTATCGCCTAGCCGATGGGGCGCCGGCGGCGGTGGCGGACAATGCCGCTCTGGCGTGGGCCCTTGGGTGCTATCGTTTCACGACCTATAAATCATCCCCGAAAGCCATTGAATGGCCGCAATTAGTGGTGTCGAAAGACACCGATTTGGCGCGCCTTGAGCGGCTCAATCGGGCAATTTATATGACCCGCGATTTAATCAATATTCCAGCCGCTGATATGGGCCCCGAGGCGCTGCATCAAGTGGTTGAGGATTTGGCGAAAACTCACAAGGCGAGCTTCTCGGCGATTGTTGGCGATGAGCTATTGGCGCAAAATTATCCTTTGATTCACGCGGTTGGTCGCGCTGCCATGCAGGCGCCGCGCTTGCTTGATGTGCGCTGGGGACGGGCCGATGCGCCGCGCGTGACATTGGTCGGCAAGGGCGTGTGTTTTGATACTGGTGGGTTGAATTTGAAGCCGGGCAATTATATGGAGCTGATGAAAAAAGACATGGGCGGGGCGGCGATTGCCATTGCTCTTGCTGATGCGCTGATGTCGGCCGGACTTGATATTCAATTGCGCCTGCTGGTCGGGGCGGTTGAAAATGCCATTGGCCCAGACGCGTTCCGGCCCGGCGATGTGCTGCCAAGCCGCAAAGGGCTGAGTGTTGAGATTGGTAACACAGACGCTGAAGGGCGGTTGATTTTGGCCGATATGCTGGCCGAGGCCGATGGCGAAAACCCCGATCTCATGATCGATTTTGCAACCTTGACTGGCGCTGCCCGTGTCGCCATGGGGCCGGAAGTGGTGCCGTTTTATACCCATGATGATGCGCTGGCTATGGCGGTGCAGCAGCGCTCGCATGAAATTCATGACCCCATGTGGCGGCTGCCGCTTTGGGCTGGCTATCAAGGCTGGCTGGACAGTCAAATTGCCGATGTGAATCATATTTCAAATTCGCCAATGGCTGGCTCGATTACCGCCGCTTTGTTTTTGTCGAAATTCGTTGAGCCGACGACCTCATGGATGCATTGCGATGTTTATGCGTGGAATGTAAAGCCGCGCGTCGGGCGTCCGGTGGGCGGCGAGGCGCAGGCTTTGCGCAGCATTTATACTTATGTGGAAGAAAAATTTGGCTAAAGCCCCGATGAATATGAGCAAGCCTGACCCGCGGCTAAATCCGTGGCGCGATGATTTGGCGGCCGAGCATTTGCGCGGCGAAATTGATGCGCCGCGCTATGTTAAGGGCAAGGATTATCAAGTGATGGCACCGGTTAGTGCGTTGCGCCGCGCCGCCGCTCATGGCGCCATGCAAGATAGTCAGCTGTTATTTGGCGAATTGTTTCGGGTCTATGACACACAAGGCGTGTGGTCTTGGGGGCAGTCGCAAAGCGATGATTATGTCGGCTATGTGCTCAGCGAAGACCTCGGCACAAGCCAGAAATCGACACATTATCTGACCGCCCTGCGCAGTTTTATTTATACTGATGCGGATATTAAATCACGCCCGTTGATGGCAATTTCTTGCGGTGCGCGGCTGACGGTTGTCGCCCATAAACCGCCGTTTTACGAGCTTAGCAATGGCGCTTATATTTTTGATACGCATGTCGCCGCGATTGGCGATTGGCAGAAAGATTATATCGCCGTGGCGCGGCAGTTTATTGGCCTGCCGTATTTTTGGGGCGGGCGTGAAAGCACCGGTCTGGATTGCTCGGGCTTGGTGCAAATCGCCCTAATGCAATGTGGTTTGGCCTGCCCACGTGATAGCGATATGCAAGAACAAGTTTTGGGGCGTTTGGTCGATACGGCGGAAGCCGGTGATTTGGTGTTTTGGAAAGGCCATGTCGGCCTGATGAGCAATGACACAAGCCTATTGCACGCCAATGCCACAACCATGACAGTGTTTGAGGAAGATTTTGCCACCGCCTGTGCCCGCATTGAAAAAATTGCTGGGCCGGTGCGCGCCATTAAGCGTCTTTCTTAATTATTGGTGCCGCCGGTATCCAGCGCCGCTTCGATTAACTGACGCGTATAGGGGTTTTGCGGCGCGTCGAAAATCTCAGCCGTCGGCCCATATTCGACGCATTTGCCATATTGCATCACCATCACCTGATGGGCCAATGCCCGCACCACTCTCAAATCATGGCTGATGAATAAATAGGTCAGGCCCTTTTCAACCTGCAGGCGCCGCAACATATCAATAATTTGCGCCTGAACCGAGCGGTCAAGGGCGCTGGTGGGCTCATCGAGAACAATAAACCGTGGTTGCAAAATCAGCGCCCGGGCAATGGCAATGCGCTGGCGTTGGCCGCCAGAAAATTCATGCGGATAGCGATTGGCTGTGTCGGGATTGAGCTCCACTTCCCGCAAAATATCCCTGACCCTTTGCAACCGCTCGGCAGCACTCAATTGGGGCTCGTGCAGGCGCAGGCCCTCGGCAATAATCTCGCCAACCGATAGGCGCGGGCTGAGAGCGCCATACGGGTCTTGAAAGACGATTTGCATTTGTCGCCTGAGGGCGCGTCGCTCTGCCTTGCTGGTGTTGAGAACTTGCGTGCCATTGATCAGCGCTGTACCAGTGGCTTTTTGCAGCCCCAATATGGCGCGGCCCAATGTGGTTTTGCCAGAGCCACTCTCGCCGACGACGCCAAGAGTTTGCCCTTGGGGAATGGTGAAAGAAATATCATCAACTGCTTTCACATGGTCATATACCCGCCGCAACAGGCCGCGCTGCATTGGAAACCAGACTTTCATATGGTCGGCCGTCACCAAATTTTCGCCCATTGGCGGGGTCTCTAACAGGCCGGTCGGCTCGGCTTCCAGCAAACGTTGTGTGTAAGGGTGTTGCGGCGCGGCGAAGACGTCAGCCTGCGCACCAGCTTCAACGATTTCGCCCGATTGCATGACGCAAAGTCGCTTGGCCATTTTGCGCACCACCCCCAAATCATGGGTAATTAGCAAAATCGCCATGCCGGTTTCGGCTTGCAGGTCGAGCAGCAAATCCAGAATCTGTTTTTGAATGGTCACATCAAGAGCAGTGGTCGGCTCATCGGCAATCAATAACTTCGGCCGATTGGCCAGCGCCATGGCAATCATTACCCGTTGGCGTTGACCGCCGGATAATTCATGCGGTAGGGCGGTGAGGCGCTGTTCGGCATTATCAATACCAACCCGTTTGAGCAGCTCAATGGTCTCCGTGCGGGCCTGTGCCCGGGTGCCGCCACGGTGCAATTGAATAATTTCACAAATTTGTTTTTCAATATTATGCAGCGGGTTCAAAGATGACATGGGTTCTTGGAAAATCATCGCAATATCATTACCGCGAATTTCTTGCAGGCGGTTTTGCGAGGCGGCGGTTAAGTCTTCACCGTCAAAAATAATCCGTCCCGCATTATGAAACGCCGCCGGATAGGGCAGGAGTTTCAAAATCGAAAGGGCAGAGACTGACTTGCCAGAGCCGCTTTCGCCGACCAAGCCGACGGTTTCGCCGCGCTCAATATCGAAGCTAATATGTTTGACCGCGTCGCTGCGCTGGCCGTCATTGGTGAAGCCGACGTGCAGGTTTTCGACGCGTAATAGCGGTGCTGTCTGGCTCATGACAATGTCTTTCTGGGATCAAAGGCATCGCGCACCGCCTCGCCGATGAAAATCAACAGCGACAGCATGACGGCAATGGTGAAAAACCCGGATAGGCCCAGCCATGGGGCTTGCAAATTAGCTTTGCCCTGAGCCAGCAACTCGCCCAAAGAAGGCGACCCCGGCGGCATGCCAAAGCCCAAAAAGTCTAATGATGTCAATGTGGTAATAGAGGCGTTCAAAATGAATGGCATGAAGGTTAGGGTCGCGACCATGGCATTGGGCAAGACATGGCGCCACATAATCGTGGCATCTCCAATACCCAAGGCGCGGGCCGCTTCGACATATTCCAAATTGCGGGCCCGTAAAAATTCAGCGCGCACCACGCCGACCAAGGAGACCCAAGAAAACAGCAGCAGAATGCCAAGCAAAATCCAGAACCCGGGCTCAATAATCGCGGCCATGATAATCAGCAGATAAAGCGATGGCACGGACGTCCAAATCTCAATAAACCGCTGCATGGCCAAATCAACCCAGCCACCAAAATAGCCCTGTACCGCACCAGCCAGAATACCAATCAGCGATGAGGCAATGGTCAAGGCGAGGCCGAAGAAAACCGAAATGCGAAAGCCGTAAATCAACCGCGCCACAACATCGCGGCCTTGGTCATCTGTGCCAAGCCAGTTTTCAGCACTGGGTGGCGCTGGTGCTGGCACGGTGAGATTGAGATTGATCGTATTATAACTATAGCGTAGCGGTGGCCAAAAAATCTGCCCGCCTTTGCTTTCGATCAAATCGACAACAAAGGCGTCACGATAATCGGCCTCGGTCGCGAAATCGCCGCCAAAATCGGTTTCTGGATAGGCTTTGAAAACCGGCGTGTAAAGACTGCCCTGATGGATAATCAGCAAAGGCTTATCATTGGCGATAAATTCGGCAAAGCTGGTGGCGATGAATAAAAAAGCAAACAGCCATAGCGAAATATAGCCGCGCCGATTGGCTTTGAAATTACGCCAGCGGCGCTGATTAATCGGCGATAGCGACAGACGTTTCATCAGCCGGCCTCGCGGGCGTTGAAATCAATGCGCGGGTCAATCCACATATAGGTGAGGTCAGAAATCAACGTCACCACAAGGCCGATGAGCCCGAAAATATAGAGCGAGGCGAAGACCACCGGATAATCGCGATTGATAATGCTTTCATAGGACAACAGGCCCAGCCCATCGAGCGAGAAAATGGTTTCGATTAACAGCGAGCCGGTGAAAAAAGCGCCAATAAAGGCGCCGGGAAAACCGGCGATGACAATCAGCATGGCATTGCGGAAAACATGGCCGTAAAGCACCCGGCCCTCAGTCAGCCCCTTGGCCCGCGCCGTGGTGACATATTGCTTTCGGATTTCGTCCAGAAAGGCATTTTTGGTCAACAGGCTAGTGGTTGAAAAACCGCCAATACTGAGCGCCAGAACCGGCAAAAATATATGCCATAAATAATCGCCAATACGAGCAAAAAACCCTAATTCCTGCCAGTTTTCAGAGGTCAGACCACGTAAGGGGAACCAGTCGAAATAACTGCCGCCGGCAAAAAACACAATCAGCGCAACAGCGAATAAAAAGCCGGGAATGGCATAGCCAATGATAATCACCCCCGAGGTCCATATGTCAAAAGCTGTGCCATCGCGCCGCGCTTTGGCAATGCCCAGAGGAATCGAGATTAAATAAGTCAGCAAGGTGGTCCACAAGCCGAGGGTAATCGACACCGGTAGTTTTTCTTTAATCAAATCGATCACCGCGACATCGCGATAATAGCTCTCGCCAAAATCAAACCGCGCATAATCGTAAATCATTTTGAAAAACCGTTCATGCACCGGCTTATCGAAACCAAATTGACGTTCGAGCTCAGCGATAAATTCAGGGTCAAGCCCTTGTGCGCCGCGATATTTACTATTGGCGGCGGCGCTGCCGGTTTGCGACATGGCGTCATTGACGGAAGAAAACCGTGCCGTGGCGCCGACATCATGGCCCTGTAATTGGGCGATAATGCGTTCGACAGGCCCGCCAGGGGCAAATTGAACAATCGCAAAACTAATCGCCATAATACCGAAAATCGTCGGGATCATCAGTAACAGACGGCGCAAAATATAAGCGGCCATAGCCAATTCAACTCCGTTAAGCCCGTCGCACGGGATTTTAGTATGACGATTGTAGCACGTCGAGCAAGGGTTCGCTTAATTACTGCTGCCGCTCGGATGCGGCCCATCGCGCCACCATAAATGCGGAAAACTAAGATTGTTTAGCGGCTTTGGCGTTTCATGCGCCAGCCCCTGCCAATAAGCGAGACGCTCATGCGGGGAATACCATTGCGGCACCACATAATGATTGGCCAGCAGCACCCGGTCTAGGGCACGGCAAGCCGCGATAAGCTCTTCGCGGCTTTTGGCGAATATCAGATTTTCGACCAGACGATCGACGGCTTCATCTTTTATGCCAATGACATTGCGCCCGCCGGGACGATCGGCGGCGGCGCTGGACCAATAATCGCGCTGTTCATTGCCTGGCGATTCGGATTGCGCGAAGCTATAGACAATGGCGTCAAAGTCGTAATTGGTCACCCGGTTTTGATATTGTGTCGGGTCGATGACGCGCATGCGAGCGGCAATGCCGAGGCGTTTCAAATTTTGAATATAGGGCGCCACAATACGTTCAAAGGCCGGTTGCACGAGAATAAACTCAATCTCGAGCGCTTCGCCATTTTTGCTCAATTGGCCATTTTCAATACGCCAGCCGGAATTTTCAAGCAAAGCCCGTGCCTTGCGCAATTGCGGGCGAATATTGCCACTGCCATCGCTCACCGGATTGGCGACTGGTTCGCCAAATACCGCTTCGGGCACTAAATCGCGCAATGGCTGCAATAATTTCAGCTCCGCTTCTGACGGCAAGCCGCTGGCGGCCAATTCTGAGCCCTGAAAGAAACTGCCATTGCGGGCATATTGGCCATAAAATAGATTTTTATTGGTCCATTCAAAATCATAGGCCCAGTTCAAGGCGGCGCGGACGTTAATGTCGTCAAACGGCGCCCGTCGTGTGTTGAAAATAAACGCCTGCATGCCGGCGCTTTTATTGACGACGACCGTTTCGCGTTTTAACAGGCCAGCGCTAACAGCCGGCGTGTCATAGCCGGTTGCCCAAATGCGCGAGGAAAACTCGCGACGATAATGCACCTCGCCTGCTTTCAAAGCCTCAAACGCCACTGTGTCATCGCCGAAATAAATATATTTAATCGTATCAAAATTATAATGCCCGACCGAGACATTCAAATCCTCGGCCCAATAATCAGCCACATGCTGATAGCTGATTGAGCGCCCGGGCTCGCGTGCGCCAATATAATATGGCCCAGAGCTCGGTGGAATATCCAGCGTGGTATCGCCTAAAGAGCGCCCTTCGGCACGCCAATAGGCTTTGGATAGGATTGGCAATTGTCCAAGAATAAGCGGCAATTCGCGATTACCCGTTTGGTCAAAGCGAAACTGAATATCATGCGGCCCGTTAATTTGTGTGCCAACAACATTGCCATAATAAGCGCGGTAAAATGGGTGCGCTTCGGTCAAGGCTTGCAGGGAAAAGGCCACGTCCTCGGCGGTAATCGGCGTGCCATCGCTAAACCGTGCTTCGGGACGCAAAATAAACCGTGCCCAGCTATAGTCATCGGCATGCGAGACGCTTTCGGCGATTAATCCATAGCTGGCGCTCGGCTCATTCATGCTTGAGTGCAAAAGCGTGGCGTGAATCATGCCCAAGCCATCGGCTGTATTTCCTTTGATGGTAAATAGGTTGAGATTGTCGAAACTGCCAATGGCGGCAATACGCACTTCGCCGCCTTTCGGCGCATCGGGCTTGGCATAGGGAAAATGGGCAAAGCCTTTTTTAAGGGCCGGTGCGCCAAACAGCGATAGCCCATGGCGCATGGTCTCAGCAGGGGCTACCGAGATCATCAAGCTGAGGGTTAAAACAGATGAAAAAACAGTGGCGAGCAGACGCATAAAATCTCCAAAGTCGTGATCAAAAACCAGACTATTACTCAAGCAAAAGCCTCGCCTGCGCACAAGGGGGCTGGCGCCTGATAAGCCGGTTAATAAACCAAAAGACCTATTTTAAACTGTCGAGATAGGCGATGATATTGGCGCGATCGCTGGCTTTACGAAGACCGGCAAAAGCCATATTTGTGCCTTCGGCATATTTTTTCGGGTTTTCCAAAAAGCCGTCAAGCGCTTCATAATCCCAATTGCCGCCATGCGAACCCAGTGCTTCTGAATAGGTGAAACCAGCGACGGCACCAACAGAGCGGTCAACCACGCCCCAAAGTGCTGGACCAATTTTATTGGCGCCACCAGCTTCGAAACTGTGGCAAGAAACGCATTTTTTGGCAGTTTTCATGCCTTTTTCGATGGATGCGGTTTGCAGCAATTCAGCGATTGGCACAATTTCTTCGGCTTCTGCGACCGGCGCAACAGCGCCTTCTTCAATAACGCCCTCAACAACATAGGCCTGTGGGTCGGCAGGTTCTGTCTGGAACAGAATGTCGCCCAGGTTTTGAACACCAAGATAAACCAGCAGTGTGAATAAGACAGCACCTGCAATTTTATTTAGCTCGAAAGAATCCATTTTTTACCCCAATTTCGTGTTGTGCGGGTTGTTTATAAACTAACTGCACCTTACGCTTTTAGCACGCTTTAGGCTTGCGGCGTAGCGTCGCACAGATTAGGAAAAGAGGCGCTGAGTCGCAAGTGTTGAGAGATTCATGCGTTTGGTGATTTGGAGATAAAATGTCGGCTGCGAAAAACCCTATAATTTTGATTCCAGCGCGTATGGCGTCAACCCGTTTGCCCAATAAGCCATTGGCGATGATTGCTGGCCTGCCGATGATTGTGCAAGTTTGGCAGCGTGCCATGGAGGCCGATTGCGGCCGCGTGGTGGTGGCGGCAGCCGAGCAAGAAATTGCCGATGCGGTGCAGGCGGCGGGCGGCGAAGCGATTTTGACCGACCCTGACTTGCCATCTGGTTCAGACCGAATTTTTCAGGCCCTGATGCGGGTTGATGGTGATGGCAAACATGATGCAATTATCAACCTGCAGGGCGATTTGCCGACACTAGACCCGCAAATTGTCAAAACCGTGGTCGATATTTTGCCCGGCCATGATATGTCGACTTTGGTGGCTGAAATCACCACGCCGGAAGAACGCGACAATCCGAATGTTGTGAAAGCTATTTTGTCGATGGCGCCGCGGGCAAAAACCGGTCGCGCCCTGTATTTTACCCGTGCCACTGCGCCGACCGGCGAGGGCCCGCTCTATCACCATATTGGCATTTACGCCTATCAGCGCGCGGCCTTGGAAAAATTTGTGTCATTGCCGCCATCGCCGCTGGAACAGCGCGAGCGCTTAGAACAATTGCGCGGCTTAGAAGCCGGTATGAGCATCGCTGCGGCCTGTGTTGACACGGTGCCAGTTGGCGTGGATGCGCCCGATGATCTAGCACTTGCCGACAGGCTGCTAAGCGCTAAAACATAGAATATAGTCAAGGTTAGGAATCGATTATGGCGAAAATAGCATTTCAAGGTGAGGCCGGGGCCAACTCGCATATCGCGTGTCAGCGGCTCTATCCGGATATGGAGGTTTTGCCCTGCGCCACTTTCGACGACGCTTTCGCGGCCCTGCGCGCTGGCGATGTAGCGCTGGCGATGATGCCGATTGAAAACACAGTGGCCGGTCGTGTGGCCGATATTCACCGGCTTTTGCCGGGCGGCGGCCTGTATATTATTGGCGAATATTTCATGCGAATTAACCATTGTTTGCTGGCCATGCCGGGCACGAAAGAAGCTGACTTAACCCATGTGCACAGCCATGAAATGGCCTTAGGTCAATGCCGGAATGTGATTCGCGAATTATCGCTAAAACCGGTCGTGGCAGCTGATACGGCCGGTGCGGCGCGCGATTTAGCAGCGCTGAAAACCAACACCCATGGCGCCATTGCCAGCCAATTGGCGGCAGAAATTTATGGCCTAGATGTGCTGCGCAAAAACATTGAAGACAGCAACACCAATACCACGCGGTTTTTGGTGATGTCGGCCAGTCCCGATGATGCCGAACCCGACGCTGGTGATGTGATTACCAGTTTCATTTTCCGTGTCCGCAATACGCCCGCCGCGCTTTATAAGGCGCTGGGCGGCTTTGCCACCAATAATGTCAATATGACCAAGCTCGAGAGCTATCAACCAAATGGCTTTTTGGCGACGCAATTCTACGCCGATGTCGAGGGGCATCCGGAAAGTGAACCGGTGCGCTTGGCCTTGGAAGAGCTAAATTTCTATTGCTCCGAAATGGATATTTTAGGCGTCTATAAAGCCGCACCAGAGCGTGCCGCTTTGAAAGATGGATAATTACCGGCTTAGTTTTAGCGTCTAACCTTCGGCAAAAGCTTTCATCAGTTGATGGGCAATCGCCATTTCCGGCGGCACGCCGAGCGGCCCATTGCCAGCCATCGAGCTTTGCGCTTCGGCCCGTGTCACCCATTTGGCGTCTTCCAATTCGTCATCGCCCAAATGAATATCCATATGCGCAGCCTCGGCCATGCAGCCAATCATTAGCGAGCCGGGGAAAGGCCATGGCTGGGTGCCCAAATAGCGCACACTGTTAATCTCAATACCGGCCTCTTCCATTAATTCGCGGGCTACGGCTTCTTCAATCGTCTCGCCCGGCTCCATAAAGCCAGCGAGGGCGGAAAACATATTTTCAGGCCAGCCTTTTTGCCGCCCGACAAGGCAATTGTCGCCATGCGTGGCCAGCATGATGACCACCGGATCGGTGCGCGGGAAATGTTCGGTTTGGCAACTGCCACAGCTACGCTTATAGCCACCCTCAGCGATTTGGCTGGGCTGGCCGCATTGGGCGCAAAAGCGGTGACGCATATTCCAATCGAGCATGCCTTTGGCCTGCGCCAAAATCGCCAATTCAGTGCGTGGCATATCACCGACAGCGGCCAGCGCGCGCAAATCTTCAAACAGTCCCATGCCTTTGAACGGCCCCATATCCTCAGGATTGCTCATCTCGCTAATGTCGACCGCGAAAAGCGGCTTGCCGCGCCGGTTGAGGCCAAGGAACACCACTAAACTATCTGGCCGCAGGACTTCGCCAAAAGCGGCGCGCGGCAACCAGCCGACATCGCGGCCTTGACCGGCTTCAATTTCTGGCAGCACCAGAGGCGCCAGCCGCCAAAACGGCACAAGCAGTGCCGAATCACTGGCGAATTGACCAGCCAGCCAGTCGTTTTTGCTGCGCAAATGCCCGGCGCGATCTAGCGGGTTATTGGCAAACATAATCGGATTTTCAGGCAAGGCCATTGTGCTCTCCTTGGGGGGTTACGCTATTGCGGTCGAAATCGACCTAAATCTGCCACGCAGAAGCCAAACCGGCAAGGGGCTTGCGGATTTGTTCTGAATCAATTGGGAGCAAGTGCGATAAGGGGGTTTTGTCAGCGTCGCTGTCTGCTATATTGCTCTGGGAGATTGGCGGCAGACGTATTCCTCGCCAACCGGGTCAGGTCCGGAAGGAAGCAGCCCTAACGAGATCGGTGCGGGTTGCCTGTCCAGTCTCCCACCTTTGCGCTTAGCGCGTCTTGTAAGAGGAAACGGTCAGCAATAATGGATTCTGAGGACGACTTAAGCGGCGCTGACCAAGGGCCAGTGATAACCGAGGATGCGCCGGGTTTTGACATGTTGGCTGACGCGGATTCCGACAATCAGATTGCGGTTCAAAAAAGCTATCAAGTTTTAGCGCGCAAATATCGCCCACAAAATTTTGACGATTTAATTGGCCAAGAAGCGATGGTGCAAACGCTGACCAATGCGTTTGAAAGTGGCCGCATTGCCCACGCTTTTATGCTGACCGGCGTGCGCGGTGTGGGTAAAACCACAACCGCGCGGATTCTGGCGCGGGCCCTGAATTATGCCGCTGATGGTGTTGATGGCCCGTCCATAGAGCTTGGCGAAATTGGCGTTCATTGCGATGCCATTATGCAGGGCAATCATGTTGATGTGATGGAAATGGATGCAGCCTCGCGCACTGGCATTAACGACATTCGTGAAATTATTGAGAGCGTGCGCTATATGCCAGCTTCGGCGCGCTATAAGGTCTATATTATTGATGAGGTGCACATGCTTTCAAAGGCGGCCTTTAATGGCTTGCTGAAAACTTTGGAAGAACCACCCGAACACGTCAAATTCATCTTTGCGACGACTGAAATTCGGCAAGTGCCGGTAACCGTCTTATCGCGTTGCCAGCGTTTTGATTTGCGCCGCTTGGGAGCCGATGACACGCAAAAATTACTGCATAAGGTTTGCGCCGCTGAAAATGAAGCAGTGCCCGATGAAGCGCTGGCGCTGATTGCCCGTGCCGCCGATGGCTCGGCCCGCGACGCGCTGTCTTTGCTTGATCGGGCTTTGGCGCATGTGGATCCGGCGCAAGGCGATGGCGCCACTCTGACGGCTGATACCATGCGCGGTCTCTTGGGGCTGGCCGATCGTGGGCGGGTGTTTGACCTATTTGATATGATGATGAGCGGCCGCGTTTCTGAGGCGCTGGCTGAATTTGAAGCGCAATATAATATGGGCGCCGACCCGGCGATTATTTTGGCCGATTTGGCTGAGTTAACCCATTGGCTAACGCGGCTTAAATTCGTTGAAGGGGCAGGCGATGATGTTACATTTTCAGCCCCGTTGCGCCTGCGTGGCCAGCAAGCCGCGGAAGCCTTGTCGACCCGCGTTTTGTCGCGTGCGTGGCAGGTCTTGCTGCAGGGCCATGACGAAACCCTGCGTGCCATGAATGGTCGTGCGGCGGCTGAAATGGTGATTATTCGCATGGCCCATTTGGCCGATGCGCCGACGCCAGAAGAATTATTGAAACAATGGGAAAGCGCACCCGCCGACGCCGCGCCTGCAGCACCGGCTGCATCAGCGGCTCCAGCGGCGTCTGCGCCTCACGCTTCCGCATCGCCGACACAAGCTAGTTCGTCGGCTTCAGTTGGCAATGGCGGCAATAGTGGCGCAGCCAATGGCGAAACCGCCCGCTTAACCCAGCCACAAACAGAGTTTCAGCCGCCAGTTTTACAAAATTTTGCGGCCCTGATTGCCTTGGTCGAACAGCAGCGCGACATTGGCCTCAAACACGCGCTGGAGAATGGCGTGCATTTGGTGCGATTTGAGCCGGCCCATGGCGAGCGCGCTGGGCGCGTGGAACTGCGTCTGGCTGAGGGGCAGGCTAATATCGCGCAAGATTTGACCCGTAAATTGCGCCAATGGACGGGACAGAATTGGGTGATCTCATTATCCAGCGAGCGCGGTGCGGTGACGGTTGCCAGCGTGCGCCAATCAGAGGCTGAACAACGCCATGCGGCGGCATTAGAAGACCCACAGGTGAAATCGGTTTTGTCGATTTTTCCCGATGCGCAAATTGTGTCGGTCAATGATTTTTCAGCTGATGCGCTGCCTGCCGTTGATGATGGCATGATGCCAGTAGACGCCGATGAGTATCCGGATGAGGACGCATAGGGGCGATGGCTGGTCAGGAAATTGAAGATTTAGTCAAATATCTCGCGCGTCTGCCGGGCTTGGGGCCACGTTCAGCACGGCGCGCCGTTCTGCAATTAATGCGGCGGCGCGAAAGCCTGCTCGATCCGCTTTCCGATGCACTGCAAGCGGCGCGCGATAATATTAAAACCTGCAGCTCGTGTGGAACGATTGATACGCGCGACCCATGCACAATTTGCATGGACCCACGTCGCGACGAGTCGGTGATTTGCGTGGTCGAGGATGTCGGTGATTTATGGGCGCTGGAACGCGCGCAGGCCATGAAGGGGCGCTATCACGTGCTGGGTGGCTGTCTATCGGCGCTCGATGGCGTCGGGCCGGAAGAACTGAATATGTCGGCGCTGCGAAGTCGCTGCGCCAAGCCAGAGGTCAGCGAAATTATCATCGCCACCAATGCCACAGTCGAGGGGCAAACGACGGCGCATTATATTATGGATATGCTGGACGACACGCCGTTAAAAGTGACGCGTCTGGCGCATGGCGTGCCGGTCGGTGGTGAGCTGGATTATCTCGACGATGGCACGCTGATTGCCGCCATGAAATCGCGACGCTAGGCTAATCCAATAAATCAGGCGTGGCTTTTTCTTCTACTTCAAGGCTGGTGATTTTATCGCCACGGCTGATGATTTTGCGGGTCGAGACCTCAATCTGCTCAATATCCTTATCGGCCTGTTCAAAATGCGACCGCAATTTGCCAACCCGATCGTTCAGGCGCGATACATCTTCAAGCAAATTGCCGACTTCTTTTTGAATCAAACCGGCCTGTTCGCGCATTTTGACATCGCGCATAATGGCGCGCACGGTGTTTAGGGTCAGCGACATGGTGTTGGGCGACACCGGATAGACGCGCAAGCTGCGACATTTATCAACCACGTCGGGCAGGCTCAAATGCAATTCAGAAAAAATACTTTCCGAGGGTAGAAACATTAAAGCCGCATCGGCAGTTTCGCCGGAGACAATGTATTTTTCAGCAATATCCGTCGCATGTTTTAGTGTGTCGGTTTTCATTTGCGCCAGAGCGGCGCGCTTGTCAGCATCGCTGTCGGCGCTGCGGAATTTTTGAAACGCCTCCAGCGGAAATTTACTATCGACGACCACCGGACCGGGGGGATTGGGCAAGCGGATAAGGCAGTCGGCGCGCTTATTATTCGATAAAGTGTGCTGAAAACTATAGGCACTATCGGGCAGGCCATCGCGGACAATATCGGCCAATTGCGCCTCGCCAAACGCCCCGCGCGCTTGCTTATTGTCGAGAATATGTTGCAGTTCAACGACTTGCCCCGACAGGGCGGTGATTTCTTGCTGCGCCTTGTCGATAATTTGCAAACGTTCCCCCAAGTCACCAAGCGAACGGGTGGTTTTCTCGCGGCTTTCCTTAAGGTTTTCATTTACGGTTTTGAACACATTGCCCAATTGCTCGGTCATCGTCCGGCTCAATTCACCGCGCGCGGTTTCTTGCGCTTCAGCCAAATTGGCCAATCGACCGGTTAATTCGCTTTGCTGTTGGCGCATCATGTCCAGCGTGTGCAGCATGGTTTGACGCTCAGCATCGATTTGCGCCGCTTTGCTGGCATCGGGCGCGGCTTTGCGGGCAAGCATATAGGCCAGCCCTGCGCCGACGACCAAAGCCAGTAAAACAGCAATTAATGTCAACATATCCATTTTTTCAACTTACCCGATTCGGTGTTCTTGTTCGCCGCCAACCCTTGACGCTCTGGGATCTAAGGCTTATTTCAGAGACATGAGTGTACGACCAATTATTGAAGTGCCCAACCCGCTTTTGAAAACCATCTCAGCACCTGTTGAGGCGGTGACCGATGAAACGCGCGCCTTGATGGATGATATGGTGGAAACCATGTATGACGCCAATGGTATTGGGCTAGCGGCGATTCAAGTTGGCGTTAGCCAGCGTATTGTGGTGATGGATATTTCCCCCGATAGCGAGGCGCAGGACGATAAAGCTGAGCGTTATGACCTATCCGGCCTCGAAGATGAAGGCGTGCGCTATTTCGTCAATCCGGAAATCACATGGGCGTCGGAGGAAACCAATAATTATCAGGAAGGCTGCCTGTCAGTGCCGGGGTTTTATGATGACGTTGAGCGTCCGGCCCAATGTCGGGTGAAATTTCTCGACTATCATGGTGTTGAGCAAGAGATTGATTGCGACGGGCTGCTGGCGACCTGTATTCAACATGAGCTAGACCATTTGAATGGTATTGTTTTCCTCGACCGCTTATCGCGGCTGAAACGACAGATGATTCTCAAAAAAATCCGCAAAGCTGAGCGCGACGCGGACGTCGCCTGAGCTGCCTATGGCGATGCGTATTATATTCATGGGGACCCCCGATTTCGCGGCCCCGGCTTTTCAAGCCATTGTCGATGAAGGGCATGAAATCATTGCCGCTTATACACGGCCACCGGCAAAATCTGGCCGTGGCATGAAGCTCACGCCCTCGCCGATTCACAGCCTTGCGGAAGCAGCGCATGTGCCGGTGAAGACTCCCAATAGTTTGAAAAATTCAGCAGAGCTGGCGGCCTTTGCAGATATGGCGCCGGATTTAGCAATTGTCGTCGCTTATGGGATGATTTTGCCGCAAAGCTGGCTCGACGTGCCGACATTGGGCTGCTGGAATATCCATGCTTCGTTATTGCCGCGCTGGCGCGGTGCGGCGCCCATTCAGCGGGCCATTATGGCAGGCGATAAGGAGACCGGCGTTGCCATTATGCAAATGCAAGCTGGGCTCGACACTGGCCCCGTCTTGTTAAGCCAATCATGCGCCATTGCCGCTGATGATACGGCTGCCAGCCTGCACGATAAATTGGCGATTCTGGGCGGTGCGGCCTTGCGAGAGGCTTTGCGTCAAGCTGGTCAGCTGACGCCGCAGGCACAACAGCAACAAGGCATTTGCTATGCTGAAAAAATTGATAAAGCCGAAGCGCGCCTTGATTGGCGCCAGCCCGCCTCGGTTCTAGACGCGCAAATTCGAGGTCTATCGCCGTTTCCCGGCGCATGGTTTGACGTCGATGGCACGCGGGTAAAAATTCTGCGCGCGCGACCATTGGATTTGCAAGGCCCAGTTGGTCAAGTGGCCGCTGCGGGCGCGATTATACACTGCGGCCAGGGCGCGCTTGAGTTGATTGAGGTACAACGGGCTGGCAAAGCGGCCATGCCAGCAACTGCGTTTATGCGGGCTGGCTTATTACCGGCTGGCAAAGTTTTGACCTCGGGTGAGAGCGCTTAATATGCGCTATCGATTGACCATTGAATATGATGGCGCGCCATTTTGTGGTTGGCAAAGCCAAGCCGATGGCGGTGCTGTGCAAGATGCGTTAATGCGGGCGATTGAAAATTTTTGCGCCGAAAAAGTGACCGTCTTTGGCGCTGGTCGCACCGATACGGGCGTGCATGCGCGCGGGCAAGTGGCGCATATTGACCTGCAAAGCGCACCGCGACCAGATAAATTGCGCGATGGGGTGAATTATCACCTCAAACCCTTGCCGGTCGCCCTCGTCGATGTTGCTCTCGCCCATGATGATTTCGACGCACGATTTTCTGCGCTGGCGCGGCATTATGAATATCGCATTATCTCGCGCCGCGCGCCCTTGGCGCTCGACCATCAACAGGCATGGTGGGTGCCGCAACCGCTTGATGTGGCGGCCATGAATGACGCCGCTCAATGTCTTTTGGGGCGGCATGACTTTACCACTTTTCGTTCTACCCAATGTCAGGCGTCCTCGCCGGTGCGCTCGCTTGACCGTTTGAGCGTCGAACAGCGCGGCGATAATATTGTGATTTCGGCCTCGGCGCGGTCTTTTCTGCACAATCAAGTGCGCTCACTGGCTGGCAGTTTGAAACGCGTCGGTGACGGCAAATGGCAAAAACAAGACCTCGCCAATGCGCTGGCGGCTTGCGATCGCGCAGCTTGTGCGCAAGTGGCACCGGCCCATGGGCTGACTTTTTTGCGCGTTGATTATCCGGCTGAAATGCTCGAAAGCCCCAATCAGGCGAAATAGCTGGTCAATAAAATACGGTAAATATCATTGAGCTGACGAATGTCGTCCAATGGCACGCGCTCATCAACCTTGTGCATGGTTTGGCCGACAAGGCCGAATTCGACAACCCGGGTGATGTTTTTAATAAACCGTGCATCGGATGTGCCGCCGCTGGTCGACAGCACAGCTTCGCGGCCGGTCACTTCAGTGATGGCGGCGCTTAATTGCTCAACAAATGGCCCGGGCTGCGTCAAAAAACAATCGCCTGTGTGTGACAGCTCAAGCTGATAGCCAGCTGTTCCGGCGCTTTCGTCAAGCCGCGCGCGCACCCAATGGCTGATGGTTTCAGCGTTCCAATGGTCATTATAGCGAATGTTAAATCGCGCATGAGCTTGCGCTGGAATAATATTGGTCGTTGCATTGCCGACATCAAAACTGGTGATTTCTAAATTTGACGGCTGGAAATGTTCGCTGCCATCGTCGAGTGATTGTTGGGCCAGATGATTGACCATGGCGACCAATTGCGGCACTGGATTATCGGCCAAATGTGGGTAGGCGACATGGCCCTGAGTGCCATTGACGCTGATCACCCCATTGACGCTGCCACGGCGGCCAATTTTGATCATATCACCCAAAACATCCGGATTGGTCGGCTCGCCGACCAGGCAATCATCAATGATTTCGCCTTGCTCTTGGAGCCAGTCGAGCATTTTGCGCGTGCCATTGATCGACGGGCCTTCTTCGTCGCCGGTGATCAATAGGCTGATGGAGCCATCGGGCGCGCCATGGGCGTCCAAAAATTGTGATACGCCACCAACAAAAGCGGCAATGGCGCCTTTCATATCGGCGGCGCCGCGCCCCCATAGGGCCTGCTCGCGAATTTCGCCAGCAAATGGGTCAACCTGCCAGTCATCTGCGGCCCCCACGGGCACCACATCCGTGTGGCCGGCGAAACAAATATTTGGTCCCAGCGTGCCAAGGCGGGCGTAAAGATTGTCGACATTGGCCGTGCCTTCTTCGCTAAATGGCAAGCGCGTGCAGGTAAAGCCGAGGCTTTCCAACTCGGCTTGCAATCTATCCAAAGCGCCTGCGTCTTCCGGTGTCACCGACGGACAACGGATTAGATCAGCGGCAAAAGCAACGGGATCAATGGCCATATTAATCTCTCAACAGCTCATTGACGGAGGTTTTTGAACGGGTCTGGGCGTCGACAGTTTTGACAATCACCGCACAAGCCAAAGCTGGCTGATCTGGGCCAGCCGGTAAAGTGCCCGGCACCACCACTGAATAGGCTGGCACTTCACCGCGGTAAATTGTGCCGGTGGCGCGGTCGACGATTTTGGTCGAACCGGAAATAAATACGCCCATGGACAGCACGGCGCCTTCGCGCACAATCACCCCTTCGGCGACTTCAGAACGCGCGCCAATAAAGCAATTATCCTCAATGATCACTGGTCCGGCTTGCAGAGGCTCCAACACGCCGCCAATACCGGCGCCGCCTGAAATATGAACATTTTTGCCTATTTGCGCGCATGAGCCGACGGTCGCCCATGTATCGACCATGGTGCCGCTATCGACATAGGCGCCGAGGTTGACAAAACTTGGCATGAGCACAACACCGGGGGCGATATAGGCGGAACGGCGTACGATGCAATTTGGCACGGCGCGGAAACCAGCCTGTTGAAATGCTGCTGCATCCCAGCCATCAAATTTCGACGGCACTTTATCCCACCAACTCGAATCGCCCGGGCCATTTGAAATCATTGTCATATCATTCAGCCGGAAAGACAAGAGCACAGCTTTTTTCAGCCATTGATTAACGTGCCATTGGCCATCTTTTTTCTCGGCCACGCGTGCACTGCCGCTATCAAGCAAGGCAAGGGCTTGGTTGACGCCGTCGCGCACATCACCATGCGTCTCGGCATTGATTGTTGCGGCATCCTCAAAGGCGGCGTTGATAAGCTGTTCTAGCGCGTTCATATCCATCGAAATTCCTATCTGTAAATCTAGGGGGGAAATTAGCAGTCACTGCGCACAAGTCAATGAGCGGCGTCGAGTGACGCCAAAATAGAGCGCAGAAAAGCCGTCAAATCAGTGGTCTTATGGTCGATAAAATTAATTTCCTCCATCGGCCCGCGACCATTCATGCCAACATGGCCGTCGCCATCATCATCTTCATGATGCACCAGCACGGTTTGCATGCCGATTTTATGAGCCGGGGCCAAATTGCGCGCCATATCCTCGAAAAACACTGCCTGATTGGCATTAATACCAAATCTTTCGGTCATGGTCGGATAAATATCGGCATTGGGTTTGGGAATATAATTGGCCGCCACAATGTCAAACACATCGGTAAATAAATGCCGCACGCCAAGCCGCTCTGACACCCGATCAGCGTGGACAGTGGTGCCATTGGTGAAAATAAATTTGCGTCCGGGCAGGGCGTCAATGGCGGCGGCCAAATCTGGGTCTGGCGACAAAACAGTGACGTCAATGTCATGCACGAATTCAAGAAATTCGTCTGGCGGAATATTATGGCGGTTCATCAACCCCGATAGGGTGGTGCCATATTCGCCGAGATAATCTTTTTGCAGGCGAAAAGCCTCGTCTTTATCGACGTTCAGAACACGTTGAATAAAGCCAGTCATGCGGACATCAATTTGGTGGAATAAATTATAATCGGTTGGGTAAAGCGTATTGTCGAGGTCGAACACCCAAGCATTAATGTTGGAAAAATTTTGCATGGCTTGGGTTACCCTTACTCTTCAAGATTGACAAGCCATTTGCTGGTGGCGCCTGTGTCAATTTTTACAAATTTTGCTGTTTCATATCCGCGTGCGCGGCAGTTTTGCGTGCCAATGATTGAAAATCGTGTGTTTTTCACACACATGTCAAAATCGCCGCTCCATTTTCTTTGCCGACCCGCACGGATGATGGCTTGGCCATTCTCATCGACCGCTTCGGCATAATAGAAATAAAATCGGTCGGTCAAATCATGGTTAATCGCTTGCGCACACTGATTGGGCGCGACGCGCAACCAGCCACTACTGTTGAGCCCCTCATCGACCAATTCGCCGCTGGCAGCCCAGATGAGATTGTCGGTTTTATTGCATAGAATAAGCCCGCGTTCGGCAGCTTTTTGGCGCGCCGTTTTAATCAATTGGGCAATTAATTTTTGCCCCTCAGGCTTGCCTGAAACTTGAAACCTTAGGCGATAGGCCGCCGCTGCATCAGTGGTGCGACGGCCACCAAAGCCGTCAATTACCCCAATGTCATATTGCAGGTCAGACAAAAGACGTTGAACACCTGCCATAATGGCGCGGCGTTTGCCGTAATTATTTTTCTCAGTAAAAGTGACCAAGAGATTGGCGCCACGCCCTGTAACCGGCGCGAAATTGGCTTCGACATAGCCACGTCTGCGGCATTCGCGGCGCCCTTCGACGACAAAATCCTTACCGTTTTCGCCAATGCAAAACCGCTCAAGCCCGTCAAATACCAAACCTTCGCCGGCATGGGCACGGTCTGACTTGGCAAAGACAAAGGCTTGCGCTTGCGCGGGAATTTCGGCTCGTGCGCTTACACAATCACCGGGTAATATAACCTGCCAACCTTCGGTTTTGCTGGCCACGCCCAATGTGTAAGCGGTGGCGGCTTGCAGCACATAGCTGGTCTCATTGCATAATTTGATACGCGCATGGGCGCTCATTTGGCTGCTCAGAGCCGACACAAACAAGATTGCTAGCGCTAAAATAAAGGCGCTTAAGGCGGCAGATATATGACGCCCAAAAGCCATGTTAATGCACCAGCGTGCCAGCGCCCAATTCGGTAAATAATTCGAGCAAGATGGCGTGCGGCACGCGGCCGTCCAAAATCGCCGTTGCGGTAACGCCGTTTTTCACCGCATCAATGGCGGTTTGCAATTTTGGTATCATGCCACCCTGCGCCGTGCCATTGCGGATTAATGTTGCCGCTTGGCGGGTGCTCAGGCGTTCAATCAAGGCGCCTTTTTTATCGAGCACGCCGGTGACATCGGTCAGCATCAGCAGCCGTTCGGCATTTAAGGCAGCCGCCAAGGCGCCGGCAGCCGTGTCAGCGTTTACATTTAGAGTCTGGCCGTCTTCGGACGTAGCAATCGGGGCGACCACTGGAATGAGGTCAGATTTCAGCATTACATCTAGCACATCTGTGTTGATGGTTTTTGGCGTGCCGACAAAACCCAAATTCACCGCCTTATCGATATTTGATGACGGGTCGGCTTTGCGGGCGCGGGTTTTTTTGGCGATGATTAAATTGGCGTCTTTGCCAGACAGGCCAACGGCGCGCCCGCCAGCCTGATTAAGGGCGGTGACAATTTGCTTATTAATGGCGCCAGCCAAAACCATTTCGACAACTTCAATGGTTTGCGCATCAGTGACCCGCAAGCCGTTTTGAAATTGGCTTTTAATATTCAACCGTTCCAGCATAGAGGCAATCTGCGGCCCGCCGCCGTGCACAACAATTGGGTTGACGCCAGATTGTTTCAGCAAGACGACATCGCGAGCGAAAAGTTCCGCCAAGGCGGCATCGCCCATGGCATGACCGCCATATTTGACGACCACGGTTTTGCGGTCATAGCGCTGCATAAACGGCAAAGCTTCCGTCAGCACATGCGCTTGGGCAAGCCAATCCGCGCTATTGGTGGCTTGTTTTTGACCAGTCTTTGTTTTGCTTTTCGACGCCATGACGCGACCCTCTTAACCTATTGATTAAGCTTTATAGCCTAATTGATCGATCTCAACCAGACTTGCAAATGCTGCCCGCACATCATCAATGCCAGTGCCTTTTTCGCTTGAGCTGGGCAAGACGATGGGGTGGGCGGCCGGACGCTTAAGCAATGCGGTTTGGGTTTCTTCGATAACACGCGCCAATTGGGTTGTTTTAATTTTATCAACTTTCGTCAAAACGATTTGATAAGACACAGCCGCCTTGTCGAGGTCATCCATCATCAGCAAGTCATTGGCTTTGAGACCATGGCGGCTATCGACCAGCATAAACACGCGCCGCAAATTAGGGCGGCCCCGCAAATAAGTGTTGAGCAATTCATTCCATGCGGCGATTTTCGACTTGCTTTCACGGGCATAACCATAGCCCGGCAAATCTACCAACCAGGCAGCGCCCGGCTCACGATTGGGCGCCAGCATGAAAAAATTCAGCTCTTGCGTGCGCCCCGGCGTGTTTGAAGTGCGCGCCAGACCTTTTTGATTGGTCAGCGCATTAATCAGGCTGGATTTGCCAACATTGGAACGGCCGGCAAAGGCGATTTCAATATGCTCGGCCTCGGGCAATTGTTCCAAGGCAACGACACCGAGGCGAAACTCAGTGCCTTGGGCAAATAGCCAGCGCCCACGTTTGCGTTGGGCTTCTTCCTCGCTCATTGACATTGGCTAATCGCCTTTTTTGTCAGCCGGTGACTTACTTTTGAAACCGAGATTGGCAAATAGTTCAATATCAACGCCATTGCGCCGCATGATATAGCCCTGTTGCATAACTGAAAGCAGATTGTTCCACGCCCAATAAATCACCAAACCGGCTGGGAAGCTGGCGAGAATAAAGGTGAAGAAAATCGGCAGGATTTGGAACATACGCGCTTGAATTGGGTCGGGCGGCGGCGGGTTCATTTGCATTTGCACGAACATGGTAATGCCCATTAAGAGCGGCCAAACGCCGACCAATAAAAAGCTCGGCACGTCATAAGGCAATAGGCCAAATAGGTTAAACAAAGACGTTGGATCGGGCGCCGATAGATCTTGAATCCAGCCGAAAAATGGCGCGTGACGCATATCAATGGTCACAAACAACACTTTATAAAGCGAGAAGAACACTGGAATTTGCAGCAGAATCGGCAGGCAGCCGGCCAATGGGTTGAGCTTTTCCTCGCGGTAGAGCTTCATTAATTCCTGTTGTTGCGCTTGTTTGTCGTCTTTATAAGTCTCGCGCAATTGCACCATGCGCGGCTGCAATTTTTTCATTTTCGCCATCGTCTCATAAGACCGGCTGGCCAATGGGAAAAAGGCCAGTTTGATCAAAATCGTGACCATTAAAATCGCCAGACCATAATTGCCAATTAGCCCATAAAATAATTGCAGCGCCTTGAACATTGGTTTGGTCAGGAAGTAAAACCATCCCCAATCAACCATCAGGTCAAATTGCGCAATGCCTTGATCGGCATAGCCGTCAATGACGTCCACTACTTTGGCACCAGCAAAAAATTGGCTGCTGAATTGCGCCGTCGCGCCACTGGCGAGGGTTTGTCCGGCCATCAGAAAATCAGTGCGAAACTCAGCAAAGGCGGGGTCGGTGGCATTTTTACCAACAAAACGGGCTTTGAAAGTCTGATCTTGCGGCGGAATAATGGCGGTCGCCCAATATTTATCGGTAATACCAAGCCAACCAGTTTCAGCGTCTTCTTTAACCATGCCGTCTTCTAGCAAATCGCTATAGTCGACTTCGAGCAGGCCTTTTTCGCCGATAAAACCAATGCCGCCTTCATGCAAAATAAACAGGCCGCTGGTTTCCGGCAGGCCCGTGCGAACAATTTGACCGAATGGGTAAACCGTCAGCGGCTTGTCGGTTGTGTTTTCGAGGCTTTGCTCAATGGTGAACATGAAATGCTCATCAACGCTTATGCGCTGGCGCAGCACCACGCCTTCGGGCGTTGTATGCGACAGCGTAACCGGTGTCTCGGGCGTTAAGACCTGTCCTTGGGTCAAAGTCCAAAGGCTGTTTTCATTGGGCAGGGTAATGCCATTGGCTGGCGTGCCGACAAAGCCATGCCGCGCTTGCCATGCCTGACTGCGACCAGTGCGCTGCAAAACCCTTTGCTGGGCGGCGTCTGGGGCCAGAGATTGGCGATATTCTGTCAGCGTCAAATCATCGAAACGCGCGCCCATCAGGGCAATTGAGCCTTGCACTTCGCCGGTCTGAATTTTCACCCGAGGCGCGCGCTCAAAAGCAGTAGAGCTGGCGGTGGCGTTCACAGGGTTGGTGACATTTTGGTTCGGTACGGGCAGCGCGTCGGGTAAATTTGGCTGGCCTAAAGCGGCTTGTTGTCCGGCCTGCGATGGCGTTTCGGCGGCGCTTTGTGCTGCAATCTGGGCGCGTTCGGCCTGCATTTTCGGCTCGACCACAAAAAACTGCCAACCCAGCAAGACCGCCAAACATAAAACCACGGCCATCAGAAAATTATTCTGCTCGTTCACGAGAAACTCCTTTATGCCGTTTCGGCATGAATGGCTTGTAAGGCCGATGTCAGATCAGATTGCAAATCATCCCATTTGCGATCTTTAGTGTGTACGCGTCCAATCAATACATAGTCATAACCGGTCTTGGCGTGGCGCGGGAATAAATCGCACGCCAACGCCCGCAAGCGCCGCTTGGTGCGATTGCGAATAACCGCATTACCGATTTTTTTAGTAGCTGTGAGGCCGATACGCGCGGGTTGCGCATCGCCTCGGTTTCTGGCCTGTAGAACAAATCCGCGACGCACTTGCTTGTCAGCGCTGGCGGCGGCCAAAAAATCCCGCCGCACGCGAATATGTTCGAGCGCCTTTCGGGAGGTCATAGGAAGTCTTAGGCTGAGAGGCGTTTACGGCCACGCGCACGACGACGGGCTAACACCAAACGGCCGCCCTTGGTTGCCATACGGGCGCGAAAACCATGGCGCCGTTTGCGCACGAGATTGCTCGGTTGAAAGGTTCTTTTCACGTCACCCACTCCTTGTCATGCGCGGCTTGTTTATTTAGCAGGCGCATATGTCACTAGTTGATGGGCGGATGTAACCAAAAATGGCGCGAAAGTCAATGATAGAAGCCGGAGTTTCACAAAAGCTTTATCATTTGCTTTCATAGGGTCTGTGTTATATCCATGAAATATAGAGGAAACAAAAATGCAGTCTCATGAAAATCCCCCAAAACCCGGTTTTTTGACCGTTCAAAGGCTTGTGCTTCTGGCCATTATCGCGGCGATTATTGCGGTTTTATGGGTTGCCGATGTAACGCAATATTTGAGCTATCAGGGTCTGGTTGACAATGAAGCAGCGCTGAAACAAGCGGTTGCTGGGGCGCCGCTTATCGCTGCTTTGGCCTATATGGCGGTGTATATTTTGGCGGTGGCGTTTTCTTTGCCCGGGGCTATTTGGCTGAGCTTAGCGGGCGGTTTGATGTTTGGCACATGGCAGGGTGGACTTTTGATTGTCACGGCAGCGACCATTGGTGCCTCAGTTTTATTTCTGGCGGCGCGCTATTTGGTCGGCGATATATTGCGCGCGCGGGCCGGGCCAGCTTTGCAAAAATTCGAACAAAATTTTAATCGCGATGCCGTATCCTATTTATTGGCCCTGCGGCTGTTGCCAGTGTTTCCGTTTTTTATCGTCAATTTGGGCGCCTCATTGGTTGGCGTGCGGTTTGGCATATTTGTCGCCACCACTTTTATCGGCATTATTCCGGGTACTTTTGTTTTTGCCTCTATTGGCAATGGCATTTCAGTACTGTTGCAAGAAGGCGCACAGCCTAATTTATCAGTTGTCACGCGGCCGGAAATCATTTTGCCATTGGCTGGTTTAGCAATTTTATCGCTATTGCCAGTGGTCTGGCGGCGGCTTTCGGCTGGTCGCCAAAATGCGGATATGGATGGTCAATCATGAATAAACTTATCAAAACAGACATATGTGTTATCGGGGCTGGCTCTGGCGGATTGTCGGTAGCGGCCGGAGCCGTACAAATGGGCGCCCAGACGGTGCTTGTTGAAGGCGGCAAAATGGGCGGTGATTGCCTGAATTATGGTTGTGTGCCCTCGAAAGCTCTTTTAGCGGCGGCCCATCGGGCGCAAAGCCCTGCCGGCAATAAGCCATTTGGCCTGTCGGCGACGCGGCCCAAGGTTGATTTCGCGGGCGTCATGCGGCATGTCCGAAACACCATTGAAGCAATTGAACCGATGGATAGTGTGGAACGCTTTTCGCGCCTCGGTGTCAATGTGGTGCAAGCCTATGGGCAATTTATTGACGCCCAAACCTTACAGGCCGGTGAGCAAACAATCCGCGCCAAACGCTTTGTCATTGCCACCGGATCAAGCGCCTATATACCGCCCATTCGTGGTCTCAGTTCAGCCCCTTATTTGACCAATGAAACCCTGTTTGAGCTGGATAAAAAACCAGCCCATTTGATGATTTTGGGCGCCGGCCCAATCGGCGTTGAAATGGCGCAAGCTTTCGCGCGCCTTGGTTCTCAAGTCACTTTAATTGAGAGTGCGCCGCGCATTTTAGGGCGCGAAGATAGCGAGCTGACGGCAACCATTGAGGCGCAATTGGTGGCCGATGGCGTCGACATTAAATGTGGCGTGCGCGTGCAGCGCGTGTCGCATGAGAAAGATGAAAAAGGTCAGACAATAACCCTTAACATTGGCGATGAGACAGTGCAGGGCGACCAATTATTAGTCGCTACTGGGCGTCGCGCCAATATTGACAAGCTCAATCTCGAGGCAGCCAATATTGCCACCACCGAGAGCCCGCAGGGTCTGGCATATATTGGTGTCGATAATCGTCTGCGCACCAGCAATAAGAAGATTTTTGCTATTGGCGATGTCTCTGGCGGTCCGCAATTCACCCATGCGGCTGGTTATCATGCTGGCATTGTTATTCGTAATATTTTGTTCCACCTACCAGCTAAAGTCGACCTACGGGCTCTGCCACGCGTCACTTATAGTCGGCCTGAATTGGCCCATGTTGGGTTAAGCGAGCAAGACGCGCGGCAGCAATATAGTGGCGTGCGGGTTTTGCGTTGGCCATTTGAAGAAAATGATCGGGCCCGCGCTGAGGGCGATATGGCTGGCATGGTGAAAGTCGTGGTGACAAAAAATGGACAAATTCTCGGCGCTTCTATTGTTGGCGCGCAAGCTGGTGATTTGCTGGCGCCATGGACATTGGCAATATCACAGGGGCTAAAAATTTCCGCCATGGCTGGGGTTATTGCGCCCTATCCGACGCGCGGTGAAGCTAGTAAACGGGCGGCGGGTGATTATTATACGCCAACCTTGTTCAGCGCCCGCACCCGGAAAATTATTGGATTTTTATCATTATTCCGCCGTTAACCTTTTGTTAACTATTTCCTCTCACTGTTGACAAAAGCGCGGCCTTGCCGCGTTTTGCTAACCTTCTGATTTTAATGCGTAATAGTTGGTCATCATTGCCTTTTTTGCCGCGTCGCGCGGGATTGGTACTTATTTTTAGCTCATGTTTCTGGCTGGCGATTCTGACGCCCAGCGCCTTACCATTTATTTTGCATAAGCAATTAGCCCGCATTATTCCAAGTGTAGTTGCCCTTGATAACTCTATTGAATCCCATTCAGTGGCGCCCGATCAAATTCGCCAGATAGATGGCGAGGAAGTTGAATTTTTCCGCAACTCATATGCAACAATTGATGCAGAAGTTCGCGACCGCATTATGCCCATTGGTTATCATAAAGAGATAAGTGAATCGGGTACCCACCGTGTCACTATGGTGCATTTTGACGGCGAGGCTGTGCTAGACCATGAATTTATTCACTCAATTAATGCTGGCTCATTAGACGACGAGAGATTCAATTTGGCGCGAGAAGATTTCGTGAGCATGTTTCGGCGCCTGTTGATACTTTTGTCCTCTGGCAAAGATGAGGTTTTCATTATCTCTCACTCAACTTTTGGGCCAATGAAGGGGATTGCGGTTTTTATCAGTCCGCCAGCGGCGAAATTAGTTCTTTTTGACAAAGTGACTTGGTTTTTGGCCTTGGCGACCATTGCGACCCTGGGAACCGGTTTATTTTTGATCATTTATGCGCGTTTGGTGGTCAAGAACATCATGTCTAGCGTCAGTGGCGACAGAAAAATTTTGGGTTTGCAGTCGGCCGTTCGCGAGTCATCGCAAAGCGATGCTGGCAGTCAAACCATCCAAGGCATGCAAGAAGAATTGATTGATAAATTTGAGCAATAGTCGCGTTTGGCGCGTTTGGGCATTAATGCCAGCTATCTGGCCCACGACATACGCAATATTTTAGCCAATCTGCAGCTCAATGCTGATCGTTTGTCAAATATGCGCGGCGCGTCAGAAAATGCCATTGGTGACAATTTGACAAAATCAATTGAACAATGTGTGTCCTTGCTGAATTGGGCGGTTTTATTCGCCAGTGAGCAAGCCCGTTCGATTGAAAAACAAGAGGTTTTACTAAAACCTATCTTGCAGGAAGCGATTGAGTTTGCACAAAGTCAGACCAATATGAAAATCTCGTGCATCCTTGAATGTGATGAACGATTTACGCTTGAGACCAATCGCATCCTATTGTTTCGCGCGATTTATAATCTATTGCATAATAGTGCCAAGGAAATGCAGCGGCGGGCCGACTTCGCACAGCTGAGAATTTTTGTCGCGCAAGTTGATGGGCAATATGAGATTTACGTGTCAGACACTGGCGGCGGTTTTGCCATTGAGGGCGAGCAAAGCTACCGAAATTTGAACATTCAAAGATTGCAAAAAGGCGGCTCGGGACTTGGTTTAAAAATTGCCCGCGACCTCATCAGCTGGTTGGGTGGAGAGATTGAATTAATACGCTCCAATGCGGCAGGCACACAGTTTTTGATTGTTTTGCCAAGAAGTTCAACACCGTCATCACTGATTACTGAAGCAAAGAATTGACGCCATGGCGGTGACTGGCTAGCTTTTGGCCATGACAGATAAAACATCTTCGCAAAACGCCTCGCTGCCGCTGGTGCAAACCGGTCGGCGCAATTTGATTACCGATATTGACGGCTTGCAGATTGGGCAAGCGCATGACGCTGAGGCGCGTACGGGGGTCAGCGTCATTGTGCCTCAAAACCCTGCCATTGCCGCTTGCGCAGTGCCTGGTGGAGGGCCGGGCACGCGCGAAACCGATGCGCTACAGCCAGCCAATTTGGTCGAGCGGGTTGACGCCATTGTTCTATCGGGCGGCTCGGTTCATGGACTTGACGCAGCGTCGGGTGTGACCGCCGCACTGGCCCAAGAGGGGCGTGGCTATCAAACCGGGGCGCCGATTAACTCGCCAATTGTGCCGGCCGCGATTTTATTTGATTTGGCCAATGGCGGTGACAAACAATGGGGCATGACCCCGCCCTATCGGCAATTGGGGGTGCAAGCCTATGGTGCGCGGCAGGCTGATTTCGCGCTTGGCAATCATGGCGCTGGCTATGGCGCGCAGGCTGGCATGTTCAAAGGCGGTATTGGCAGCGCCTCGGCCGTCTTGGCCGGTCAATTTAGCGTCGGCGCGCTGATTGCTGCCAATCCAGTTGGCTCAGTGGTTGATGCGCAGGGCCGGTTTTGGGCGCAACCAATGGCCATGCAGACGTCGACCGGTCTTGAATTTGGTCATCCGCATTTGGCGACAATGGCGGCCGATGCGCAAGCCCAGCATCCTTTAGCGGGCACAAAATTGGGCGGTCAAATGGCGGGCGCCAACACCAGTATAGGCGTGGTCGCCACTGACGCTGATTTGACCAAGGCAGAGGCGCAGCGGGTGGCGATTATGGCGCAAGATGGTCTGGCGCGGGCCGTGCGCCCGATTCATACGCCCTTTGATGGTGATGCTATTTTTGTGCTAGCCACCGGCAGCAAGCCTTTGGCGGCGTCACCTGACCAACGGGCCAGAGCTTTGGCCATTATTGGCGCCTTGGCAGCCGATTGTGTGGCCCGCAGTGTGGCGCGGGCAATATGGGAGGCGGAGGATTTGGCCGCTGTGCCATGCTATCGCAGCCATTTTCAATAAGCGTTCATATTGGGTCAATCAACGGGCTTGCAAATTGTTAAACAAGCCAGTAAGAACAGGCTCTGCTTCGGCAGTCTGCACCGGTAGCTCAGCTGGATAGAGCACCAGACTACGAATCTGGGGGTCGGGAGTTCGAATCTTCCCCGGTGCGCCACTTTTCTCTTACATTTATAATTTATTAAAACGCATTGACCATGCGGATGTTGCCAGTCGATGCCGCTTTGCGGTGGTTGGCAATGGCTTGATAGGCGTCGCTGTGATACCAGCCAAGCGCGGCTTGCTGGCTGTCAAAACGCAAAACCACCGAGCGGTCAGCCGACCATGCGCCTTCTAAAACCTCTGGCGCTTCGTCGACGCTGATTATTTTTCCGGCATAAGCGGTGAGAATGTCCATGAATTCAGCTTCATATTTGGCATATGTATCGCGGTCGTGAATGCTTAATTCAGCGATTAAATAAACGCTCATACTGGCTCCTAAGACTAAGCTCTTTAAGCTGACGCGCCATCCCATGCGGCAATCGTGGTGCGGTGCAGACGACGCGCATAGCCATCATAGCCGCCACTGGCGCGGTGCAAGACAGACCGATTATCCCACATTAGCAAATCACCCTTGTGCCATTGATGACGATAGATGAACTCTTCGCGGCCTTGCCATTCTTGCAATTCAATGAGCAGCGGCCAGCTCTCTTCCGCATCCATGCCTTCAATGCCAATAATATAGCCAAATGTCGAAAACAGCCCCAAACGGCCGGTTTCCGGATGCGCTCTAATCAGCGGGTGCAACATGGTCTGTTTGGCGTCCTCAGAGGGTCGAATATCCATACTGCGGTCGCTGGCGGCGTCGTCATCGCCGTAAGAGCCTTCCGGCGCATAGGCCAATTGCGCCGAATGAATGGCCTGTTTGCCTTCAATTTTGGCGCGCAAATCATCTGGCATGGCATCAAGCGCCATATGTTGATTGGCAAAAAATGTGTCGCCGCCTTGCGGTGGAATGGTGATACCATAAAGACAAGTGCCCGCCGGAGGACGCGCTTGGAAGCTCCAATCCGTATGCCAGTTCTCGGCAAAAATCGGCGCCGTCTCCTCGGCTGCACGCTGCACGGCAATGACATGCTGACGGCCCTCAATCGGGGCAATGAAGGGGTCATCGCCGAAATTACCAAAGTTTAAGGTAAAGCGTTCCAAATCATCATCGCTCAAATCTTGGTCGGCAAAACATAGCACGTGATGTTCTAACCAGGCGGTGCGGATTTCTTTGACCAACGCCTCGTCAAGCGGCTTGGACAGGTCGAGGCCGGTCACTCTGGCGCCGCAGGCTTGGCCTGATTTGGTAATATTAAGTGTCATTTTAATCCCCTTTAATCGGCCTAAATTGTGTCATTTTTCGCCGCTATTGGCAAGCCGCGCCGCCAGGCGCCAAGCCATACAGAGCCAGCGATAATCATGCCATAAACCACCATGCCGAAGGCGATGAGTTGGAATAAACCTTCGGTAGTGACGGCGTCATATTGGTATAAAATCAGACCGCTTGTGAGGACGATAAAAAAGCGCACGACATTGCCAAAGGCGGCCCAAAATACCCGTCCGGTGCCTTGCGAGGCGAAATATAAACATAAGCCAAGGCCGAAGAATGCGTAAAATGGCGCCACCACTTGCAAATATAGCCGTGCCGCATCGCGGGCCAATTGATTGTCGGTAAAGGCATTCGATAAAAGCGCTGGGAATAGGGCAAAAAACAGACCGACCCCGCCGGTTACCACGGCCGAGGCCAGGCCGCCGGTCCAGCCAATGCGATGTGCGCGGTCAATTTTACCGGCGCCATAATGCACGCCAATCATATTTATACAGGCGGCGCCAATGCCAAAAATGATCGGAATCATGATGAATTCCAAACGCGCGCCAATGCCATATCCGGCCAATATTTCTGGCCCCAGTCGGGCGGCAAAGGCTGATACGGCAATACTGGTGCCAATCATCGATAAAGAGCCGATGGAGGCGGTTAGGCCAATGCTCAAAATCGCTTTGAAATATTTGACGTCAATGGCAATGCCGGTAAACCGCAGACGAATTTTCCGGTTGGCGCGCATCAAATGATAGGCTTGCCCTAAAGTGCTGACACTCATACCTAAAAGCGCTGCATAGGCGGCGCCTTTAATCCCCATCGCCTGCATCAAACCGGCGCCCGATATGAAAATAATGCCGGTGACCACTTGCACCAGCGAGCCAGCAACGGTCCAAGCGGCGGTGGCTTTCATTTCTCCCAAACCGCGCAAAATACTGCCCAATGTATTGGCCAGCCAGACCAGCACGACGCCAGTAAAAAAGATTTGTGAGTAAGACAGGGCTTGTTCAAGCACCGCTTCTTGGGCGCCAAGGAAGGTGAAAATCTGCCCGCCGAGGGTCAAAAATAAAATCGCGAAAAATGTCGACATGCCAAGCGCCACAAGAATCGCATGAAAGGCAATCGCCTCAGCTCCCTCAATGTCATTACTGCCAGCATGGCGCGCCATCAGACCGGAAATTGCCCCGCCAATGGCGCCAGCCGATAACATGCCCATCATCATGAACATCGGAAATACCAAAGCTAAACCAGCCAGCGCAATTACCCCATGCAAGCCAACAAAATAGGCTTCGGTTACGGAGGTCATCATCGACAAAACCATAGCAATGGCATTGGGGGTCGCCAGAATGAACATGGTCTTACCAATCGGCGCGGTAAGCAGCGGGTGTTCGGATAATGCGTTTGACATGAGACCTCACAAAACAAAGAGCTCCACTGTAGCTTCTGATGCAAAAATACCGAAACGATAAATCTATTGTCGCGGCGCGCTTAGTCATGGATAATGCGAGCCTGCAAACACAATAAGGGAGAGAGCCATGCAAAATGTCACCGACTATATGAGCGAAGCCAATAAAAAAACCTGGGAAATCGAAGGGCTGGCCGCTGGCACACCGCTGCGCGATATCCAATCGGTGGGCATTATTGGTGGCGGCACAATGGGTGGCGGCATTGCCATGAATTTTGCCACAGCTGGCATTCCAGTCACCCTTGTAGAGACCAAAGCTGAGGCGCTGGAGCGCGGGCTTGGGGTCATCCAAAAAAACTACCAACGCAGTGCCGATCGTGGACGGTTTCCGCAAGAAGAAGTTGGCGTGCGGATGAATAATATCACCGGCACATTAGATTTCGCGGCGCTGGCCAGTTGCGATTTGATTATCGAGGCGGTGTTCGAAGACATGGATTTGAAGAAAACGATCTTCACCAATCTTGATAAAGTGTGCAAACCGGGTGCCATTTTGGCGACCAATACATCGGCCTTAAACATTGATGAAATTGCCGCCGTTACCAAACGACCGCAAGATGTCATTGGGTTGCATTTTTTCTCACCAGCCAATGTGATGAAGCTTCTCGAAATTGTCCGGGCTGATGAAACCGCTGATGATGTGGTGGCAACCTCTATGGATCTGTCGAAGAAAATTGGCAAAATCGCCGCTCTGGTTGGGGTGTGCCCCGGCTTTGTTGGCAATCGTATTCTCGCCAGCCGCCAGATTCAGGCCATGGAAATGGTCAATCGCGGGGTCATGCCATGGGACGTCGACGCTGCCTTTAATGAATTTGGTTTCAAAATGGGGCCGTTTCAAATGTCTGACCTTGCCGGTCTGGATATTGGCTGGAAAAAAGGCGCGAAAACCGCCAGCCCTATTCGTGATGCGCTGTGTGAAATGGATCGTCGGGGTCAAAAAACCGGTGCTGGCTATTATGATTATGACGAGAACATGCAGCGCCTGCCATCTGAGGTGACGATGCAAATCATCGAAGAAGTGACCGGCATTGCGGCCGGTGCCGGCAGTCTGTCATCGGATGAGATTATTGAGATTTGCGTTTATCCAATGATCAATGAAGCGGTGAAAATTATGGAAGAGAATAAAGCCCAGCGGGCCTCTGACATTGACGTGATTTGGGCCTATGGCTATGGCTGGCCAGCCGATAAAGGCGGGCCAATGTTTTATGGCGACCAAATCGGCGCTGATAAAATTCTCGCTCGCATGGAAAAATTAGCGGCTGAAGACCCACGGTTTGCACCCGCTGAGACGTTGAAAACATTGGCCGCTTCGGGTGGTAAATTTACCGAACTGAACACGGGCGGGTTAAAAACTGGCGGCCAATAAACCGCCCCTTATGTTAAGAGATAGCCGATGAGTAATTTAGACCAGCTCCTTGAGGGCTATAAAAATAGTTGCGATATTTATCGTCATATTGATTTGCGCTTGCTGAGCAATGAAAATGGCGTGTTCCGATGCAAGGCGCCGCTGAGTAAACAGACCAAGAACCATGTCAATATGATGCATGCCAGCGTGCTTTTCGCCATTGGTGAAATGCTTGGCGGCATGGTGTGTTCGCAACATATCGCCAAGCCGGAAAAATTTCAGCCAGTGGTGCGCGACTTCAAAGTTGATTTCAAAGCACCGGCTTTCACCGATGTCACGGCTGAGGCGTTCTTCGATGCGGCGCAGGCGGTTGAGATGAATCAGCAGCTCGAAGAAAGCGGCCGCTTTGACTTCCAATTGGCCGCCACTTTGACCGATGACAATGGTCAATTGGTTGCCGAAACGCTTGGCAGTTACGCCATTCGCAATTTCATGGGCGGCTAACGGCTTTTCGGCAAACGTTCAATCTGGTGCGGTCCGGCTAAAACATCATCGCGGGTCAACGCCACCGGACGGAAAGTTTCAGCCGCAAAAAGCGGCGCTTGGTCGGCATAATGCGGCGACTGTGGGCGCGTCGAGGCGGCGCCAAAATTATGCACCATGCCGGCGCTTTGCTTGCCGTTTTTATCCCATTGGCTGTAAACCACCAAACCATCACCGGCCACGGCCTTTAACCGACCATCAGGGTCTGCAATGCCGTAAATCGCGCGCAACACATCAGGCCCACCGCCTAAAGCAAGGTCCGCTGCGCCGTGTCGCAACCGATTAACCTGCGACCAAAGCGGGTCGAGGCGGTCAAAATGTTTTTGCAAATTATCGAGGCACTCATTGTAAACTGGCAAAATATCCGGTGCTGGCTTGCCCTTTTGCTCGGCTTTCCATTCGGCCGATAAAAGGCACACGGCCAGTGCGGCAGCCCGATTGTCGAGCTCTGTGGTGCCGTCCCAGCTATTGAGTAGGGTCTGACCGCGCTCTTGAGGGCTCTCGGCATCAAATTCTAAATTACTGATTTGATTGACATAACGCCGCGCCCGCGATGTCGGGTGATAGGTTTTATCCCATTTCACCGCTAGAAAATCAGCCTCGGTCAGCCGCGATTTGGCTGCCAGCATGGCCAGACCTTGGTCGGCCCGATTGGTCATGCGGGTCTGAAACCCGAGGCTTTCAGCATAATCAGCGCGGCGCAAATTATCCGCCGTCGCGGTGACGTTAAATGGGGTTTGATTGGCGCTCAGCAGATAGCCAGAGGCCGGATTGGTAATTTGCGGCATGTCCTCAAAGCCGATTTGGCTTTGCCAAATCAAATCGCTGCGGTCGCCGGGCAGATATTTGCGCCAATCCCAACCGTCGGCGCGTTCAGGAATTTTGCCATTATGCAGAAAATACACATTGCCTTTGGCATCAGCATAAACAAAGTTGAAAGAGACAATGGCCTGCATGGCCATAGCGGCTTTGAACTCGTCAAGCGAGCGTGCCTTATTCATCGCCAGCCATTGCGCTGGTTGGCGCAATTCTTTGTGACCGGCAAACCGCAAAGCATAAATGCCGTGGCTGGTTTCAATGGCGGGCCCGTGTTGGCTGGCTAAAGCGGAGCGCGGAATCGGGACAAATAAATTGCCAATAATTTTCAGCTTCAGCCAAATCGTCCGCTTGTCGAGCGGCAGCGATTGGCCGTCGAGCATGTAATGATCATCATTTTCTGGGTCGCGGGTTAGCTTGTAAGTATCGACCAAATCTGGCTTATTAACCGTCACCCCCCAGCCAATATCTGGATTGAAGCCTTTTGAAATAAACGGACTGCCCGGAAATAGGCCGCCATGCATGTCCCAGCCTTCTTGGCTTTTGACATGTGCCTCATACCATGCCACCGGGCCACTCAACGGTTGATGCGAGTTAATGATAATACGGGTCGCGCCATCGGCCGATTTGCGCTGGTTCACCGCAAAAGCATTGGAGCCAACCGGCAGGCCATTGGCGCCGATTTTTTGGCTAATCGGGCTGCTGGCTGGCGGATGAGCCAATTCGCGCTGCGGGCTGTCCGCGAACAGCTCAACAACATGGCTTTCAAAGCCGTAAAATAATAAATGTTGCAGGGCAAAACCAGTGGCCAAATCTTCTACCGTCATTGGGAAAAAGGCTGGGTTCATCTCGCCTGGATGTCGCGCCGCATAATAATTGACGCCATCGGCATAGGCCTGCAAATGGGCCCGCAGGGCTGGCGTAATTTGCTTGTCGAGATTGTTGGCGACATGGGCGCGGGTATCGAGCCAGCCGACCAGAAAATCAATGGCCAGCCCGTCCATGCCCAACGAGCGACCCAATTGGCCGCGATAAAATGGAATGAGACCCTGCATGGTTTTAAAGTCATCTTGGGCATGTGCATAGGCCAAGCCAAAGGCGACGTCGACATCGCGCGGGCCGTAAATATGCGGCACGCCAAAACCGTCGCGGATAATCTCAACATCATAAGCATTGGCTGCATCAAGCGCGGCGCTGCGGTCCCAATGGCGGCCTTCCCATAATTGCAAAGCAAGACTGGCGCTTGTCGCCAGCAAGGCGACGGTTAACACACTGACGGCAATCCGATTTATCCATTTCATCACACGCGCTCCAAGATTACCCCTCGTTTTTAGGTGGTTTTTGGGGTCAGGCAAATCAAAATCGCTGCGTCGGGCAATAAAATTTGCAAATCTCGCGCTTGGCTTATAGCCTTTATTTATCAGCTGATGATTGAGGAGAGCGGCGATGAACCGGCGCAAATTATTGCAAGCGATTGGCGGCACCACTTTGGCGTCGTATTTCTCCGGTGCCGCAGAGGCGCAAAATGTGGCGCCTCCTGCTGCGACTTCCGGCTGGCAAAATTGGTCGAAATCTCTGCCGTCTTCGGGAGCGCAGATCACTGCGCCGCGCGACCTTGCTGGGCTTAAACAATTAATCACCTCGGCTGACGGGCCTGTGCGTCCGGTCGGGGCGGGCCATAGCTGGATGCCCTTGGTGCCGAGCGATTACGCTATTGTCAAACTCGATCATTTTGCCGCCGTCAGCGATATTGACACAAAGGCGCAAACCGCATGGATTGGCGCCGGTGCGCGGCTAAATGATGTGTCGCCAATTTTGGCCCAATCTGGACTGGCGTTTCGAAATTTAGGTGATATTGACGTGCAAACATTGGCCGGTGCGACAAGCACGGCGACGCATGGAACGGGCCGCAATTTGAGCTGTCTGTCGGCTGAAATTCTTGGCCTGCGCATGGTTACGGGCGATGGCGATGAGATTGAAATCAGCGCCACACAAAATGCCGATATGTTGGCTGGTGCGCGCGTTGGCCTTGGCAGTCTTGGGGTGCTAACGGAGATAAAAATGCAATTGGTGGCGCGCCATAAATTGCACCGCCGCGTCTGGTTTATGCCGCATGACGCACTTTTGGCGCAGGCCAATAAGCTTTGGGAGACGCACCGCAATTTTGAATTTTTCTATATTCCATTTTCCGGCATGAGCATGTGTATTGCGCATGATGAAACGCAAGCTGCTGATACACCACGGGCCGCCGATGAGAGCGATGATGCGGTGGCACAATTAAAAGCCTTACGCGATTATGTGGCGTGGTTTCCGGCCTTGCGCAAACGGCTTATGGGCTGGGCCATTGGCGCCGCGCCGGAAGAAAATGTGGTTGGCGAAAGCTGGCAATTGCTATCGAGCGCGCGCAATACATTGTTTAATGAGATGGAATATCATTTGCCTGAAGACGTTGGTTTGGCGGCCTTGGAAGAAGTGCGTCATTATATTGAGAGGCACCGCGCTGATGTGTTTTTCCCTTTCGAAACGCGAATGACACAGGCTGATGATAATTGGCTGTCGCCGTTTCAAGGGGCGCGGCGCATGTCGGTTGCGGTGCATTGCTATCACGCTGATGAGTATCAATTTTTGTTCACCCATGTGGAACCGATTTTGCGCAAATATGGCGGGCGGCCGCATTGGGGAAAATTGAACAGCCTTAGCGGCAGCGATTTTGCTGCCCTCTATCCACAGTGGCAGGCCTTTGCTGATATGCGCCGTCGCCTCGACCCGCGCGGCCGCATGCTGAATCCTTATTTGAGCCGCTTGTTTGATGGTGCCGCATGAGCCGTTTGACGCGCGATTATTTTATTGGCCTGCAAAAAGCCCTGCATAAAAAAGCCATAGGCGAGCCGGTGCTGGTCATTGATATGCCACGATTGAACCGCAATATTGATAAGCTGCGGGCTGATTTGCCGGCCGATATGAATTATCGGATTGTTGCCAAATCCTTGCCAATTCCGAATTTGCTGAGCCATATCGCCAAGCGCGCCCATACCAATCGGTTTATGAGTTTTAATGCGGTGATGACGCGGCAAGTGCTCGACCATATACCAAAGGCTGATATTTTGCACGGCAAGCCATTTACGGTGGCGGCGGCGGCGCAGTTTTTGCAAGATTTGCCGAAATCGCGGCGCGCTCAGGTCAAACAAATTCAATGGTTGATTGATAGTCCGGCGCGTTATCAACAATATGCCAATCTGGCGCGCAAAACTGGCCATGACTTGCAGCTTAATTTGGAAATTGACGTCGGCCTGCATCGCGGCGGATTAACGCCCGGACCAGAATTAGAAAAACTGCTGCAAGCGCTGGCCGCCAATCGGCAATGTCATTTGGCTGGCTTTATGGGCTATGAGCCGCATTTGCCCAAACTGCCCAATTTACAAGGCTGGCCAGCCCGCGCCAAAAATGGCGCTTGGGCGCTTTATGGCGCGGCGCTTGACCAAGCACGGGCTGTTTTCGGCGCGGCACATGTCGCCAATATGACGCGCAATATGGGCGGCAGTCCGACCATACGCATGTATAAAAACACTGATTTGGCCAATGAGCTTGCGGCGGGGTCTGCGCTTGTTAAGCCCACTGATTTTGACACGCGATTATTGCGGGTTTTTGAGGCGGCTAGTTTCATTGCCGCACCGGTGCTGAAAGTCAGCCGCAAGGTGCATTTTCCAGCTGCTGAATTTGCCGACGGCCTAATGGGCACGCCGCCATCTGAGACTAGTATTTTTACCCATGGCGGTTATTGGATGGCAACGCCGGTATTTCCTAAAGGGCTGGCCTATAATGATATTTTTGGCCGCTCGACCAATCAGGATTTTATGACTGGTCCGGCCAAGCTGGCCATTGAGCCAGATGATTTTATCTTTTTGCGCCCGCATCAAAGCGAAGCGGTATTTTTGCAATTTCCGAAAGTGGCAGTGTTTGATGGCCGCAAAATTAGCGATATTTGGGCGCCGTTCAGCGTCTCAGCATAGGGAGTTTGAGATGAAACTTTATCCGCCATTTTTGGTGCTTATCGGCATTTTAGGGCAGATTATTGTCGGCCAATTCGTCCCCATAGAACCAGTTTTGGGGCCGGTTTGGCAGACCATTGGCATTGGTTTGGTGGTGCTTGGTTTGGTGGTGATTTTTGCCATTAGTCGTTCTTTCCGTCAGGCGGAAACGACAATTATTCCTGATGGCGCGCCGTCAATTTTATTGCAAACCGGCTTATTCACCATGTCGCGCAACCCGATTTATGTTGGCATGGCGGTGATTTTATCAGGCACCGCTTTATTGACCGCGCATATTTGGGCTTTCGTTTTTGTGGTGTTTTTTGTGGTCGCCGTTGACCGCTTGTGGATTGTCAAAGAAGAGGTCAATTTGGAAGCCGAGTTTGGTCAGCAATATCGTGATTATAAACAGCGCGTGCGCCGCTGGCTTTAACGGGCCGGATAGCGGATCGACACGCGGGCGATATTTTTCGGCGGATTGAATAATGTGCTGCTGACTTCATGCATTTGATTGGGTTCCAACGAGTGGCCGCGTCCGGTGACCCGCCAACTGGCCAATGTCTGATCTTGCGCATCAAGCAGCGCAATATAAAAACTTTCAATAGCCCCTTTGCGAAGACCAGTATTAGCGAATTGCACATAAACTTTGGCGGCACTGCCATAATTGTCAGTGATAATTTCATGGCGCACTTCGCCAATGCGTATGTTTGATTGTGCGATGGCTGGTGCCGTTGGCGCAGCTTGTTTCTGGCGAGGCCGGTCAATTTGCAGATAGGCCATAAAGCCAGCCGCCACCAAGGCAGCCAGCAAGAATAATTTCCAGCTCAAAGATAAAAACCGGCGACCGAAAGACACGCGGTCAACGGCCACAACCGGCACCGCATCTTTGATGACCGGAGCCGGCGTCGAGACTGAATCTGATACTGAATCTGATGCGGAGGCCGGTTCAGTTTTGCCTTCTTCTGTGGCTTTGGTTTTATTCTGCGCCTTATTGTCTGCTTTGCCCTTGGGCTTTTGGCTTGGTGCCGCTGTCGCCGGTGGCGGGCTAACAACTGGGTCACCCATATCCGCCTTGATGAAAGCAGCAATCGCTTCTAGAGCTTGCGAATCTGGCGTTTTTTCGGCGTTTGCAGCGGCTTCGGTTTGGCCGCTGGCGGTCGCATCATCTTTGTAATCGGGACGCAACCACGCTGGCAGGGCGCCAAACTCATCGTCAATAATCGGCAAGTCATCTGGCGCTGGCGTCGCAACTTCTTCAAAGGCGGCGGCTAATTCGGGCACATTAATCGTCGTTGCAATGGTGCTGGCAAAAGCTTCGGGGCTGGCCCGATGATTGGGTTCAAATTTACTCTGACAAGATGTGCAGGTGATACGCACATAGGGGCTGGTTTTGACCGCTTGGTCAAAATCTTTGGTGAGCACAGCTCCGCGCTGCCCGCATTCGGGGCATTGAAAATGCGTTTCTGTTTCGGATTGGAATAAATACACCTGATCTGCCCCTGTTGCGTAGAAGATACCAGTGATGCCGCCTTGAATTCAAGATGTTAAGTTTTTCTCCACCAAACCGAGCTGGCGTGCTACACCGAGAGCTGAAATATGGGGTTCACGATGCGGCAATATTTTGTACTTTTGAGTTTGATTTTTGGCCTGACCAATATCGCCCATGCGGCGCCTGATAGCGGCACGCTTGCGCAATTTTCTTTGCCGTCGATTGACGGCGGCACATTAGATTTGGCGCAGTTTAAGGGCAAAACCGTGCTCATCGTTAACACCGCTTCGCAATGTGGTTTCACGCCGCAATATGAGGGTTTGCAAAGCCTGTGGGAAGAATATCAAGGTCGTGGCCTAGTTGTGCTGGGTATTCCCAGCAATGATTTTGGCACGCAAGAGCCGGGCAGTAAGGACGAGATTAAAGAATTCTGTAGCGTCAATTTCGATATTGATTTTCCAATGAGCGATAAGCTGGTTGTCAAAGGCGATGAAGCGCATCCGCTCTATCAGTGGCTGCGCGCCGAGCTCGGCAATGGCAGCCGGCCAAAATGGAATTTCTACAAATATCTGATTAATGCCGAAGGCAAACCGGTGACTTATTTCTCATCCATGACCAAGCCAACTTCTTCGCGTATGCGCAAAGCCATTGAAGCCAATTTGGTTAATTAGCCCCGTCGACGTCAAAGGCGGTTTTGCGCGCTTGGTTCCAATAGCGGAAAAATCTTTTCAAATCAGCTGGCCCATCAAGGGTCACAAATGGCTCATCGTCAATCTGCGTCAGCTCATGAGTGGCGCTAAGCTCTTGCATGATTTTTTGCAATGCGGGATTAGGGCTGGTGCCGGTGTAAATTTTCTGCGCCGCCGCCGCTTCAGCCAACTGCCCAAGCAATGCCATCATATCGCCGCGATAAACATCGACAGGCAATTGGCATATGGTTTCATATAAAAACACCCGCCGTTTCAGACTATAGCCAGCCACGTCAAAATAGGCGTCATCCCAGATGAAGATGGCCGTTGCGTCATCGCCGGCATGCGCAAATACCGGATGGGTGGCGCGTAGCATATCTTCGTGAAGCCAGATTAAATCAGCCATTCAGGGCCTCACTATGGGGAAATAATCTGGCTGCCAGAGCGTCATAACTATCGTCGAAATCGACATTGTCATGGGCCGCGCAAGGGGCCACGGAACCGGCAAATTTTTGTAAATTCTCAAGGTTGAAAAAATAGGGCTTATTGGAAAATGTGCTGGCCACCCATTGAAAAGACAGATTATTGCTGGCCGGGTCACCATCTAAAAGGTGTTGAAGGAAAAACTGCGCCCCAGCCTGCCAAGCGATATGGCGCCAATGGACAATATAAGCGGCCAAATACATGCGCGCGTGATTGTGCAAATAGCCAGTGCCGATTAATTGTTTGATGAAAAAATTCATCGCCGCGCTTGGAGTGCGCGCTTGGCGGATATCCTCGGGCAGCTCGGTGGCATAATGGTCGGCCGAATAGCCGGTTTTATAAGGCTCAATATCGCGCCAGATTTTGGCTGGCGACTGATGATAAACTCGCTGCCAAAAATCGCGCCAAGCGAGCTCTTGCACGAATTTTTCGACCTGTTTAGGCGCGCCCTGCTGAATCGCCAGATTGCGGGTCTCATTCAGCGTCACAATGCCGTGGCGAATATAGGGCGATAAATAAGACACCGCCCCGTCGAGATAATTACGGCTGCTGCCATAGCTTTGCGCGTCGAGCTGGGCTAAACGAGCGGCCCCAGCTTGGCGACCGCCAACGGTCTGGCTGACAGGCGCATCGGCAAGTTCAGGCGAAAGGGCGCGCACATAATCAATCAGGGCGGCGCGGTCGGCGAAATTTTTTGGCAGTTTCTCCATCATCTCACAGAGATAATCCGATGGCGGGATTCGTCCAGTCGGTATGATGTTTTTCATTGGCAAGCGGGCGTGAGTATGGTTTGACTTGGCTTGCAAAAAGCCAGTCTCATCAGGCACAGCGGGGGCAGACCATGTTCACATCATTGGGGGTGATTGCCCCAGTCATTGCGATTATTGCGACCGGATTTTTGGCGGCGCTGTTTGGTCTGTTTTCGGCGCAACAAGTCGCCACCATGAATCGCATTGTGTTTTTAATTGCCGCACCCGCCTTGCTGTTTCGCAATGTCGTGCTGACGCAATTCCCCGAGCTCATCCCCTGGGGCCTGTTCATTTCTTATTACGGCGCCATGTTTGTTTGTCTGGCCCTGTCGCTGGTCATCAGTCTTGTGGTGTTTGCCAAGCGCCGCCAAGCCGAGCGGGTGATTATTGCTTTTGGCAGTTGTTTTTCCAATACGGTGATGTTGGGGATACCAATTATTCTGACGGCTTTTGGTGCGGCGGCCAGTTTGCCGCTGTTTCTCATCTTGGCGTTTCACGGGCTTTTGGTGTTCAGCGTCGGCACATTTTTATTGGAGCTAAGCACCCGACCGCAGATTGATTGGCGGCGGCTTGGGCCGGAGTTTGTGCGCAGTATGGCCAGCCAGCAGATTATTATTGCCTTATTAGCTGGGGTGGTTTGGAATTTTACCGGCATTGGTTTAACGCCAGTGGTTGATCAATTTTTGGCGCTTTTGGGGCAGGCGGCGATTCCTTTGGCCTTATTGGCTGTTGGCGGCTTATTGGCGCGCACGCCGTTTCGCGCCTCGCTGTCGGGCGCTGCCTATATGAGTGTTTTCAAATTAGTGCTCATGCCAATAATGGTTTTTGCCAGCGCTCGTTATCTGTTCGACTTGCCGCCAATATGGGTGGCCAGTGTGACACTTTTATCGGCCATGCCAACTGGCGTGTTCACTTCCGTGTTTGCCAATCGTTATCAGGCGGCCGAGCAAGAAGCCTCGAGTGCTATTGCCCTGTCTAGCGTGGCCGGCATTGTGACCATTTCAGCATGGTTGATTATTTTCCAAGATTTGATTGTCACGCCATAAGCCCAGCACGAAAAAGGGCGCTTGCGACCAGCACAAGCGCCCCTCAAATTTAGCAATTTGGGTTTGGCTATTCGCCCTTCCAAACAGGTGCACGTTTCTCAGCAAATGCGGTCGCGCCTTCGCGGGCATCCTTTGAGGTGAACACTGGATCCATAATGGCTTGTTGACGCTGCCAAATTTCATCATGTGGCCAGGTTTTATATTCCTGCATGATTTTTTTCGTGGCTGCGGTCGCCAATGGGCCATTGCAGGCAATGCGGGCGGCCAATTTTTTGGCCCCTTCAAGAGCTTGGCCAGTTGGCAAAACTTCATTGATCAAACCAACCTCAAGCATCCGCTGGGCGGTATAATGATCACCTGTTAAAGCCATTTCCATGGCAATGCGTGGCGGAATTTGTTGCGGCAAGCGGAATACGCCGCCAGCACCGGCAACCAAGGAGCGTTTGACTTCTGGAATGCCGAATTTGGTTGTTTCTGTGGCAACCACGAGATCGCAGGCCAGAACCAGTTCAAAACCACCGGCCAGCGCATAACCTTCAGCAGCAGCAATCAGTGGTTTGGATGGTGAATATTGGGTGATGCCGCCAAAGCCACGGCCTTTGACAGTTGGTGTTTCGCCGGCCAAAAAGCCTTTCAAATCCATGCCTGAGCAGAAAGTGCCGCCATTGCCGGTTAGAATGGCAACGCGAATATCATTGTCTGCTTCGAAACTGTCAATCGCCGCTGAAATGGCTTCTGCCATTGATTTATTCATGGCGTTTTTGGCTTGCGGACGGTTCATTGTCATGGTCATGACGCCGTCTTCGACCGATACAAGAAGTTCTTCACTCATTTTCATCTCCTCTGAAAAACCTGATCAATTCTTATGTTTTGATGGCAAAATTGACCACGCGCGCCGACGCTTGTCAAATCATATGCTCGCTTGGGTGCTTGAAAAATCGCTGCGGCGGCTGGACAAATCAGCGAATTTTGCGGTATTTATTTGGCACCTTGGGGAGGGAATTATGAAACCAGAAATCATTGCTGTCTTAATCGTTTTTGCGCTTTTTTCTTTCATCGAAATGTGGCGCGTTGGCTTATTCAAAAAAGCCCAAGCGCGTGCCGGAGACGGCATGGTTGAGCTGATCAGCACGCTGACCCTATTGATTGTCACCCAGCCGATGATTTTATTCGTCGCTTTTATGCTGATGAGCCAATTCTTCCCAAGCTATGAAGGCAGTCTGGCTGGGCTGGCGATTTGGGCACAGATTGGTCTGCTGCTTATCTTTGACGACATGCTGCAATATTGGTGGCACCGGCTTTCGCACACAGTGCCGTTTTTATATAAATTGCACCGGCCCCACCACAATGCTGGATATATGAGCGTGCGCTTGGTTTATCGCAATTCCATCCTTTATTATATGACGATGCCGTCAATTTGGGGCTCAGCCGTTTTAGTTTATCTTGGTCTGGGCTGGACATATGCATTTTACATTGTTGTCAAATTGACTGTCATCACCGGCGCTCATTGCGACGTGCAATGGGATGCGCCGCTGTATAAAATCAAAGCGCTGTCGCCGATTATGTGGGTTGTTGAGCGGATTATTTCGACACCTTCGACACATTCGATGCATCACGGCAAACATAAAGCCGATGGCATTACCCATTATAAAGGCAATTACGGCAATCTGCTGTTCTTCTGGGATGTACTGTTTGGCACGGCTCAGATTACCCGTCAGCGGCCGCCCGAATATGGCGTCGAAGACTTGCCAGACAGCAGCGTTGGTGAACAATTATTATGGCCTTTGGTGCGGGTGAAATCTTAGGGGGCAAAATGTCGGAGCAAAAATTGACAAGCTATGCTGCTTTTTGGCCGTTTTATTTGCAAGAACATGCCAAGCCCGTGTGCCGCGCGCTTCACTATATTGGCACCAGCGGCGTCATTGGCTTAGCGATTGCGGGCTTTTGGTTGGATAATCTGTCGCTTTTGTGGTTGATGCCGGTTTTCGGCTATGGCTTCGCTTGGGCGGCGCATTTTTTCGTGGAGAACAATAAACCGGCGACTTTTACCCATCCGCTCTGGTCGTTAATCAGTGATTTTAGAATGTATGGGCTGTTTATCACCGGCCGTTTGCGCCCGCATTTGGTTTCGGCTGGCGTAATTGATTAAAATATAGGCAAAATACATTTGAAAAAATATAAGCCTAAAAAATAGGCAATTAATTGAAATATAAAAATCTTCGCCGCGTTTAAGCCCCCGTTTACGGGGGTTTTTTTGTTTGGCACGTAAATTGCATAAGACGGGTAGCGCTTATGCTGTAAAGGAGATTTCTATGACCAATTTTACTTTTTCTAAATCATCACTCACCGCCGCTCTGTTGGCAGGTTCTATGTTAGCAACGCCAGCTTTGGCCGTCACCATTGAGGGCAATATTGGCGCCACTACAGATTATATCTGGCGCGGCAACACCCAATCATCGGGCGACGCCAGCCTATCGGGCGGCATTGACGCCGATCTCGGCAGCGGTTTTGCGATTGGCGTTTGGGCCGGTTCACTGGGTGGCAATCAAACAGACGATAGTGCCAATTACGAACTAGACTTATACGGCAGCTATGGTTTCGCACTCGGCGAGATTGCCATGGAAGTTGGCTATATTGCCTATAAATATCCAGGTGTCGCCGACTCAGCTAGCGATTTTGAAGACATTTATGTGAGCGCCGGTTATGGCCCCCTATCTGTCTCTTATTATGTAGACGCCGATGTCGACGATAATACTTACATTTCAATTGATGCCGAATTTGGTCTTGAAGACGATTGGACACTGGGTCTGCACTTTGGCCAAGAAGCATTTGAGACAGCCGCCGATGATGATGATGCCGCCATTTCACTATCAAAAGGCGACGTGACCTTCACGGTTTCAGGTGACGAGGACGACGACACGCGTGCCATCGTTTCTTGGGGCACATCATTCTAATTCATCACAGAGAGAGGTTCCTCCGATGAAACTTATTATTGCAATTGTTAAGCCGTTTAAGCTCGATGCCGTCCGCGAAGCGCTGACCGCAGCTGGTGTTGACGGCATGACAGCCTCAGAAGCGAAAGGCTTTGGTCGCCAAAAGGGTCAGACCGAAATCTATCGCGGGGCCGAATATGAAGTGAATTTTTTGCCAAAAGTGCGTCTTGAAATCGTTCTCGATGACGACAAGGTCGATGCTGCCTGCGAGGCCATTCGTTCCGCTGCCAATAGTGAAAAAATTGGCGATGGTAAAATCTTCGTTCTTTCCGTTGAAGAAGCCATCCGTATCCGCACCGGTGAAACCGGCGCCGCGGCTATTTAGAAAATTTGGAGATTTCTATGTTTATGAACAAACTCAAAAAATTCGGTTTAATTGCGGGGCTGTCGGTTTTGGCAAGCCCTGCGATGGCTGAAGTGCCGGGCGAAACCGCCTTTATTTTTAACACCCTATTATTCCTCATCATGGGTGCTTTCGTGATGTGGATGGCGGCCGGTTTCGCCATGCTGGAAAGCGGCATGGTACGGTCAAAAAACGTGGCGACGATTTGCGTCAAAAACGTCGCCCTATTTTCGATCGCTGGCATTCTTTATTATGTCGTCGGTTATAATCTGATGTATAGCGGCGTTGACGCCGGCTTCATTGGTGAGTTTTCCATGTGGTCGCCTGATGACAGCGCCTATTTGGGCGAAACGCCAGATTTCGGTGAAGGCGATACTTATGCCGCTGGTTCCGACTGGTTCTTCCAAATGGTGTTTGTGGCAACAGCCGCCTCAATCGTATCGGGCACATTGGCCGAACGTATCAAACTATGGCCTTTCCTTGGCTTTGTTGCGCTGCTGACAGCCATTATTTACCCTATCCAAGGTTCCTGGACATGGGGCGGCGGTTGGTTGAGTGAAATGGGCTTTGCCGATTTCGCCGGTTCAACCATTGTCCACTCGGTCGGCGGCTGGGCTGCTTTAACCGGTGCCTTAATCCTCGGCGCCCGTTCAGGTCGTTACAACTCAGCCGGTGCACCAGTGGCTATGCCGGGGTCGTCCATGCCTCTGGCGACATTGGGCACATTCATTTTGTGGCTCGGTTGGTTCGGCTTTAACGGTGGGTCGCAATTGGCTCTTGGTTCAGCTGAAAACGCCATCGCTATTTCGCAAATCTTCATCAACACAAATCTGGCAGCAGCTGGTGGTGTTGTGGCGGCGATGATGGCCAGCCAAATGGTCTATAAGAAAGTCGATCTGACTTTGGCTCTGAATGGTGCGATTGGTGGCCTTGTGTCCATCACCGCTGAACCATTGGCACCAACAGGTGGCTTGGCCATTTTGATCGGCGCGGTTGGCGGTCTGTTGATTGTCTTCTCAGTGCCGGTGCTTGACCGCTTGAAAATCGACGACGTCGTCGGTGCTATCCCAGCTCACCTTGTGTGCGGTGTTTGGGGCACGCTGGCCGTGGTTTTGTCAAATGGTGAAGCCAGCTTGGTAACCCAGATTATCGGTATTGCCTCAGTTGGCGCCTTTGTTGTGGTCACTAGCTCAATTGGCTGGTTGGTACTGAAAGCCGTCGTTGGCATTCGGGCCAGCGAGGAGGAAGAACTCCTCGGCCTCGACAAGTCAGAATTGGGTATTGAAGCTTACCCAGAATTCTCACGTAGCTAATCCCCCAAGACCTGCGTGAGACCCCGGGCAGCAATGCCCGGGGTTTTCGCGTTTTCGCGCTTTACATATTTGGCACGGTTTCGAATTGCATGACGCCATCAGCAATGGCGTGGAAGTCATATTTTTCACTTGTGAAAATAGCAACATCGGGGCCGACAAAATCTTCCGGCCTATCCATGGAGCCAACTTTTAGCAATACCGCCCCAGCCAGTTGCGGCGCCCGGGTTAATAATGGTGTGCCACAATTGCCACAAAATTCGCGGGTCACTGGATTTTCTAAATCCGAGCGCGTGTACGCGGCTGGCGCGCCTTTGGTATATTTGAAATTGGCGTCTGGCAGGCCCATGACAAGATTGCCGGCGCCACCGGTGATATATTGGCACTCGCGGCAATGGCATTGCCCTTTAAAAACCGGATCGCCCTCTACCTCGTAGCGCACTTGGCCACAATAACATCCACCTTCTACTTTCATGGTCGTTCTCCTGTGTTAAAGCAGAACTGTGGCAGAATTTTCTGGCTTTGAAAAGCAATCAGGGGCCTTGGTTGAAACCGGTCTCGTCGACAATCTGGCTGGCCCGCTGGCGCAAACGCGCAATTTCATCCATTGGCAATTCATCGGCCTGTAAGTGCCCCCAGCTTTGCACCAGCGGCGAGATTGCCACATCTTGACGCACGGGATACTCAAAATTCACTTCAGCGTAGATTTTTTGGGCCTTAGCGGAGACCAGAAACTCCATGAGCTTTTGCGCATTTTGTTGATTGGGCGCGTGTTTGGCCATCACCATGCCCGATACATTGACGTGGGTGCCGCCATTGGGCATTAGCGGAAACACCGGCCGCACAGAGGCAGCCCATTGTTTTTGTTCGGGGTTTTTCTCATTGGTTTGCATCTTCCCCATATAATAAGTATTGCCAATGGCGATATCGCAAACCCCGCCAAATACGCGGCGCACTTGCGCGCGATCATTGCCCGACGGTTTTTCTGTCAGATTAGCCTTTAGCCCGATTAGCCATTGGCGGAATTCGGCTTCGCCCAAATGAGCCAACATGGCGGCAAACAGGGCGTTGTTATAAGGGTGTTGGCCAGAACGCAGACAGATTTTGCCGCGCCATTTTTCATCGGCCAATTCGGCATAGGTCAGGCTTTCTTGGCTCACTCTTTCCTTGGACACATAAGCAATGCGCGCCCGCCAGGTCAGGCCGAACCATAAATCATCGTCGCTGCGAGCCGTGGCAGGAATATATTGATTGAGAATGGCCGAGCGCACCGGCTGGGCAATTTTCTCGGCTGCTTGGCTTAAATTGGCAATATCTGTGGTCAGCACAACATCAGCCGGACTATTGCTGGCCTCGGCTTCTATGCGTTCGATCAAGCCTTTTTTGGCGAAAATCACTTTCACGCTAATGCCGGTTTCGGCGGTGAAGGCATCAAATAAAGGTTCCACCAAAAACGGCTGGCGATAGGAATAGACATTGACCTGCTGGTCGCTGGCTTGGCTCGGTGTGGTAGTAAAGGAGCTGATAAGAGCTATGGTGCCGGTAAGGGCGACGAGTGCAAGAAAAATAAAGCGGCGGATCATGGGCATTCTCGACCTGTTGAGGGCATGAGCAAACAGAGGTTTCGGCGCTAGATGCAAATGCGAGTTATTCTTAACAAGAGATATAAGATTACCACGACCAGCTGTCAAGCCACTGCTGGCGGCAGCCAAATAATTTTTGGCGGCCGATACGCCGATCAGTTAGCGGGGGCGTCTTCTTTTTCGCCGACATTTTTCAAAAATGGCAGCAGAGAAAGATATTTGACCGGCGCAAGGCGGCGAATGAAGTCGACGAAAACAGCGTCTGGGCCGACCAAAACGCGGGCTTTATTTTTGCGAATGGCTTTAAGAATAATCTGCGCCGCTTTATCCGGCTGGGTCATGGTCAATTCTTGGAATTTGATAATCGCTTGCTCATGCTCGGCTTCCGCATTGGGGCCTTGGCTCATCCGCGCATGACGCACGATATTTGTATTGATGCCGCCCGGGTGGATAACGGTCACGCCGACATTATGCGCAACCATTTCATGGCGCAGGGCTTCGGAAAAGCCGAGGACACCATATTTAGCTGCATTATAAGCGCTTTGCGTTGGCACACCGATAAGGCCGAAAATAGACGATACATTGGCTACATGGCCGCTACCGCGTTTCAGGAAATGCGGCAGGAAAGCCTGCGTGCCATAAACCACACCCCAGAAATCAATATCCATAATCCAATTGAAATTATCCATGGTCATTTCAGCAACGGTCGCTGAATGGGCCACACCGGCATTGTTCAAAATCAGATCAGCGCCGCCATGGGCTTTGTCGACCTTATCGGCCAAGGCAAACATGGCGTCGCGATCCGAGACATCAACAATATGCGTCTCGCCGCGTCCACCGGCTTCGACAATCTTCTTATGTACGGTTTCCAACATGTCCGATCGAATATCGGTCATCACCACATAAGCGCCTTCAGCTGCCAAGGCTTGTGCACAAGCGGCGCCAATTCCGCTGCCAGCACCCGTCACCACACAAATTTTATTTTTGAAATCTTTCATCGCTCTTCCCCTTATTTAGCTGCCAGTTAATCACAACTTCGCCGAAAGCAAAAAAGAAAAGCCCCGAAGGGCTTTTCAAATTTCGTTTAACGCAGTGCGCCTAATTTTGCCCTGAACGGCGACGGCGGCGTTCCAGTGGTTGATAGGCTTGTGCCGCATGAGTGGTGCAGTAGGGGCTGCCAGATTTGGCGCGGGCGCCGCAGAAATGAAATTCTGTCGTCCCCGGGTCACCAATCGGCCATTTGCATGTGTGTTCGGTCAAATGCAAAACACTGGCGCGTTCTTCCGGGCTCAAAATTGGTTCTGGAATAACTTCTTCTTTCAGATCATCCATACTGCTATCGCGGAAACGTGATCGGCTATTGGCCAAAGACGGGGCCGATGAGCGGACGCGGCCGGCGCTGGTGTTAACCCGCGCTGTTGAAACCCGCGCCGGTGTCGCCCGACCCGATAGGCCCAGCCGGTGAACTTTACCAATAACCGCATTGCGGGTAACCCCGCCCATTTTACGCGCAATCTGGCTGGCGCTCAGGCCATCCGTCCATAATTGCTTCAGTGTTTCAACCCGATCATCCGTCCAAGCCATTTTTATCTCCAATGTTCAAAGCGCGTGGTCTTGCCACATCTGGTGTTGTAATTTTTATTTTCTACTATATCTAGTGGCTCTCGAAAATCACCCTGATTCATTTATCCACATGATTCGATTCGAAGATTGACGATTCGCCGGCCAAAACAGCGGCTGAACTGACTGCAAAAAAACTTGTAAACAAGCGCAAACCAATTACATTCCCCTGATGACAAATATAACCCACGACACCGACAAAGCCGCCGCTCCCGAAGCCTATCCAGATTTGGGCGTGCGCCAATTTGGTCGCTTTAATAGTCTCGGCCTGTGGACGCTCTATCGCAAAGAAGTCCAGCGCTTTTTGAAAGTCTGGATGCAGAC
>Ga0209555_10000085_pt1 | contig 77485 bp, 71 predicted proteins | sample SaaInl85LU_5_DNA_FD_184643 | JGI IMG/M metagenome (GOLD analysis project Ga0209555, IMG submission 184643) | Marine microbial communities from expanding oxygen minimum zones in the Saanich Inlet - ESP_85LU_5_DNA (SPAdes) (version 2) | ecosystem: Environmental > Aquatic > Marine > Intertidal...
ATCAGCTAATACTTTAGTAATAGCCGCAGTTAAAGTTGTTTTACCGTGATCTACGTGTCCGATAGTACCAATGTTTAAGTGTGGTTTCGAACGGTCAAAAGTTCCTTTTGCCATAATTATTGATTTTAATTCTTAGTTTAAATATATTTAGTGTCTAATAATACTTTTCTAATGAGCCAATGATGGGATTTGAACCCATGACCTCATCCCTACCAAGGATGCGCTCTACCAACTGAGCTACACCGGCTTTGTTGATCTTTGAGCGAAAGACCGGGTTCGAACCGGCGACATTCAGCTTGGAAGGCTGACGCTCTACCAACTGAGCTACTTTCGCAAAAAATTGTAAAATGTGGGGAGAGCAGGATTCGAACCTGCGAAGACATAGTCAACGGAGTTACAGTCCGTCCTCGTTGGCCGCTTGAGTATCTCCCCTCTATTTACTATTTTAATGAACTTTTTTGTTTCTTTTTGAGCCGATGGAGGGACTCGAACCCACGACCTGCTGATTACAAATCAGCTGCTCTAGCCAGCTGAGCTACATCGGCTTTTTTTCATAAAAAAACATCCGCTATTTCTAACGGATTGCAAATGTATAAAGTTTTTTTAAATTCCAAAACATTTTATTATTATTTTTTTCTTTTTTTCTTAAAATTAAGAAATTAATGAATCCCTTAATTTTTCTTTTGATTTTTTAAGTTGTCTTTTTAAACTATCTACCCCTAAATTTACCCCTTCTTCAAAAGTTTTCGTTTCTCTTTTTACCATTAATTCAGCTCCAGGAATATTAATTTTTATCTCTGTGATTTTATTTTCTTTATCACTAGTATTTTGAACTTTTAAAAAAACTTCTGCATCTACAATTTTGTCATGAAACTTAGATAAACTCTCTACCTTTTTCTTTGTGAACTTAATTAACTTGCTATCTGCATTAAAATTAACGGACTGTGTAAATACTTTCATAATCTATTGTTTTTTTTTGCTCTTTGGGTGAGCTTGGTTATACACTTTCTTTATTGCATCTAGACTATTGTGCGTATAGACTTGTGTGGAAGCTAAAGAAGAATGCCCTAACAACTCTTTTACTGAATTTAAATCTGCTCCTTCATTAAGCAAATGTGAAGCAAAAGAATGTCTTAAAATATGTGGACTCTTTTTAACTTTAGTTGATGCCTTCCCAAAATAAGAATTTATAACTCTATAAACAAGTGTTTCATATATTTTATTTCCTTTTTCTGTAATAAATAGGTAAGGTAATGAACTTGTTATCTCTTGTTTTAAAATCAGATAACGCTCAAGAGTTTTTAACGTAGTTCGAAGCAAAGGCACTAAACGCTCTTTATTTCTTTTCCCTAGAATTTTAATTCGTGATGCTGTAATATCTATATCAGTTCGTTTGATATTTATTAATTCTGCTCTTCGAATACCTGTTGAGTAAAATAATTCAACTATTAATTTATCTCTAACCGATATAAAATCATTTTGCTTGTCCAATTCTCTTATAACTGCCTCTACTTCTTTAACTGAAAATGGAATTTGGATGGTATTGGCCACCTTAAGCGACCTATGTTTTAATAAAGGACTTGCTTCCACAACCTCTATTTTTTGCAAATACTTGTAAAAAGATTTTAAAGAACTAATTTTTCTATTTACAGATCTGTTAGAAATACCTTGCTCTACTAATACTACTATCCAATTTCTGATTTGAGGATACACCACCTCTTTCAAATCCTCTACATCATACTCCTGACTTAAAAATGACTTAAAACTTAATAAATCTTTTTTGTAAGCGGTAATTGTATGCTTTGAATATTTTTTCTCGAGGAATAAATAATCTAAAAATGGAGAAATCAATTGTCTGGTTTTTGAATTACGTAAAATTACAAAATTTGGAACATAAAAAACTCGTATCAATTTATATTGATACGAGTTTAAATGTATTGCTAGCTAAATGACTAACCTACTTCTTCTTGTGTTCTTAATCTCTGAACGTAAGAAGCTTTTATTCTTTGAGCTCTCTTAGCTACTGAAGGCTTTGTGAAGTTTTTTCTGTTACGTAAGTTGCTCATAGTTTTAGTTTTATCGAATTTTCTTTTGTAACGTTTTAAAGCTCTATCTATATTCTCTCCATCTTTAACGGGTATAATTAACATAAGTTGGCACCTCCCTTCATAAGTATCTTAAATATTTTAAAACAGCTGTACTGTTGATTTATAATTTTTGGACTGCAAATGTAATCATAAAAAATGAATTACAAATTTTTTTAAAGTATTTATTTAGAGTGCTTCAATAGTTGTTCTGTAACTGAATTAGAGAATCCATTACTTTTTTATATACTACCATTTTTGCGATAATCTAAACGTAATTTTCACAAAAATGGGTATGAAAAACTAGGTTGCTGGTTTATACTCTTTTTTATCTATTACCATTTTTGCGATAATCTCTTTTAAGATTTCAGAGGTACCACCACCTATTGGGCCTAATCTACTGTCTCTTAACAAACGAGCCATAGGATACTCTTCCATATAACCATAACCACCAAGTAATTGTAATGCATCATAAATAACTTCGTCGGCTATTTTTGTAGACAACATTTTAGACATACTTGCTTCTTTTACAACATAAGCGCCCATGTCTAATCGTTTTGTAATAGAATAATTATACTCCCTACACATATCTACCTTACTTGCCATTTCTGCTACCTTATGTCTTAAAGCTTGGAACTTGTCTAAAGATTTCCCAAAAGCAATTCTCTCTTGCATGTATTGTATGGCATAGTCAACAGCAAATTCAGCTCTTGCATGCGCATTAACCCCCATAATTAAACGCTCTAAAGCAAAATGCTGCATAATATAAGCAAAACCCTTACCTTCATCTCCTAAAATATTTTCAGCAGGTATCTCAACATTATCAAAAGCAATTTCTCCTGTATCTGAAGCTTTCCATCCTAGTTTATCTAGCTTTGTTGCAGAGATTCCTTTTGATGCTCTATCAACAATAAATAAGCTTATTCCATTGTACTTATCAGATAGATTTGTTTTAGCAGCAACAATTAAATAATCTGAGTAAACTCCGTTAGTTATAAATGTTTTTGAGCCATTTAAAATATATTTCTCTCCTTTTTTTACTGCTGTAGATCTCATACCTGCAACATCTGAACCTCCAAAAGGTTCTGTTATACAAAGACAACCAACCATATCTCCTTCCACACTTGGCACTAAATACTTTTCCTTTTGTAGTTGATTCCCTTCTTTGTTCAAGTGAGTCATGGCTAAATACTCATGAGCCCATATGGCTGCAGCAAATCCTCCTGAGTTTATTTTTTGCAATTCTTCAAGAAAAACTACAGTATAAAAAAGATCTAAATTTAACCCTCCAAACTCTTCTGGCGTAGATAGTCCAAAATACCCCATCTCCCCGAATTTCTTCCAAATAAATCGCTCAATGGTTCCTGTTTTTTCCCATTTATCTATATGTGGCACTACTTCTTTTTGTAAAAAATCTTTAAAACTTGCTCGAAAAACTTCGTGCTCTTCAGTAAAATACATACTGTCCATTTGAAGAAAAATTAAATTATTATTCAGCTAACAAATATAAGACTATTCTATCATATTTATCCACAGGAAAACCTTTGATATTTTTTAATTCTGAAATATTTTGAAGTTCTGCTACCTCATCTCTGTAGTTAAATATTTTTTTACATAGCTCATAATCGATATAGGGATTTTTAAGCAGTTGCTTAAACTCTATAGTGTTTATGTTCTGTTTTTTTATTAGGGGTAATTCAATAATTTTAAAGACTTCTAATATTTGATCTGCAATTTCGGTATCTAACCCCCAAACTTCATACAATTGAGAAGGGAAAGAAAATCCTTGTAATTTAGAACGATACTTAATAATTCTCTCGGAAAAAGCAGCATCAATTCCAGGTATTGTTCTTAAATCTTGTGCTTTTATTTTATTGATATCTGTAGAAGACAATATAAATTCTTTGCTATTATTAGCGTCAGAAGAATAGCTTTTTTTTGATTTATTTAAAGATATTTTTTTATTTTTTTTATTACGTTTTACTACCCAATCTGGAAACTTAAAATAGGGGGCTATTTTTCGCAATAATGCATCAGATATTTTGGTTACTTTTTGAAATTCTTCTTTTGAATTTACAAACTTATTTGAGTCTCTAAATGCGTGGAGCCTATCAATTTCTAATAGAGACATGCCTAATTGCTTTCCTTTAAAGTCAGTAATGTAATTTGGATTAAAAGGATAAATTTTAGGCTTTCTGTTTTCTAGCTCAACCAATTGTAAGCTATCTATTTGTTTTTGTAAAGCAATTATCTCTGGAGTGGTTGTATTTAACTTTTTATCCGACGTAAAAAAATCAGCAAAAATGAATCCCTGCAGAAGCATTATCATTAAAATCAATAAAAAAACCCCATTTCTTTGGCTTTTAGTATACCAGAAATGGGATTTAAATAATTTCATATTTTTTTATGCTTCGCTATTTTTTATAGCATTCATATATTTTTTTAATTCCTCTTTTACCTTAGGCGCTAAAATAATAAGACCAATCATATTAGGAACCATCATAGCAAAAACCATTGCATCAGAAAAACCAATTACCGAACCTAAGCTTGCTGCTGCTCCGATTATTACAAATACACAAAATATAACTTTGTAGGTATACTCCATTTTTTTAGATCGACCGAATAAGTATACCCAACCTTGAAAACCATAGTAAGACCAAGAGATCATAGAACTAAATGCGAACAGTACAACTGCAACTGTTAATACATATGGGAACCAAGATATAGAAGATGCAAATGCACTTGATGTTAATAAAATAGCTTGAGCATCATTTGCTGGTGGATTTAACGGATCTACAAAGCCAGTGATGATAAGAACCAAAGCTGTCATTGTACAAACCACAACTGTATCTATAAATGGCTCTAATAAAGCAACCATACCTTCACTTGCTGCATATTTTGTTTTTACTGCTGAATGTGCAATAGAAGCAGAACCAATACCTGCTTCGTTAGAAAACGCTGCCCTTCTAAATCCTTGAATTAAAACTCCAACTGCACCACCTGCAATCCCTTCTGGACTAAATGCACCATTAAATATTTGACTAAATGCTGTTCCTATCATATCATAATTTGCAAAAATCACAAATAAGGCAGCACCTACATATATTGCCACCATAAATGGAACAATTTTATCGGTAACTTTAGCTATTTTCTTTATACCACCAATAATTACAATACCAACTAAAACGGCCATTATTAAACCGAATAACCATCCTTTACCAGCTAAAAATGACTCATTACCACCGGTTATATTTTGAACTAATTGAAATGCTTGATTTACTTGAAACATGTTACCACCTCCAAAAGAACCACCAATCACAAAAATTGCAAATGCACCTGCCAAAATTTTACCTAAAGTTTTAGATTTTAAACCTTTCGTTAAGTAGTACATAGGACCACCATAAACGGTACCGTCTGCTGCAATATCTCTATACTTAACCCCTAAAGTACATTCTACAAATTTTGAAGCCATTCCTAAGAAACCTGCAACAATCATCCAAAATGTAGCTCCTGCTCCACCTATAGAAACCGCTATTGCAACTCCAGCAATATTACCCAAACCAACAGTTGCAGATAGTGCTGCTGTTAACGCTTGAAAATGAGAAACCTCTCCATCATGCCCTTCTACTCTAGCAGTATCAGGATTATCCCCATCTTCTGTTTTTGACACACTACCATCTACTTCAATTGCTTTGGCATCACCTTTACCCTCTAAGCCATCATATTTTCCTCTTACAATATTGATAGAAGTAATGAAACCTCTAAAGTTGATAAAATTGAAATAAATTGTAAAATAACCAGCCCCTAGAATTAAAGGAAACAAAACCCAATAAATACTAATTGTATCTGTAAACGGGATTTGATAAAAAATAAAGTCTACGAACCAACCTGTAGCGCTTCCAAAAGCCTCATCAATTTGTTGATCTAAGCCTTTTTCTTGGGCGATTGTTAAAAAAGGAACTGCTAAAAAAAGTAATGAAAGAAGTTTTTTCTTCATAATATGTTTCTGTTAGATTTTAAATTAGTAAGGCGCAATATCTTAAAAAATTGAAGTTTTGCCAAGTTTTATACGTTAAATATGATTTTTACATTAAGGTTTGTTTAAATCTTTGTAAATCTTCTTGAAACGTTTTTGGATAAAATTTGAGTATGCTATTTGTTTTTGATAAATCAAAACCGGTTTTCGCAGGTCTATTCGCTGTTTGATTTAATATTGACGATGCTATGGGTTTTATGTAAGAATTATCTAAATCAAATACCTCTGCAATTTCCATCGCAATTTCATAAATACTCAATAACTTTGATGATGCTATATTAAAAATTCCAGTTGCATTTTTATCCATTGAAATTTTACAAGCTAGGGCCAAGTCTTCTACATAAGTAGGTGCTCTAAATTGATCATCTACAATAGTTATTTCTCTTTTATTTTCTAACGATTCTTTAACCCAAAGTACAATGTTACTTCTACTCATATCAAACACTTTACCATACACCAAACTGGTTCTTAAAATAGTATAGTTGGTGTTAGATTTTTCTAAAATCTGTTCAGATTTTAATTTAGAAAAACCATAATAACTTAGGGGGTTAGGCACATCTGTTTCTTTATACCATCCTTTTTTACCGTCAAAAATAAAGTCTGTAGAAATGTGAACTAAGTGAGCACTTAATTCTTGACAAATAGCTGCCAACCATTGCACAACGTTAACATTCAGAGTATCACACTTTACTGTATCATTTTCACAAGCATCAACTTGAGTCATTGCAGCTGTGTTAACAATGTAATCTGGTTTGATTTTTAGCAACTCTTTAGTAAGTTGATTTTGATTTGTAATATCTATTGAAAAGTATTGAAAATCATTGCGCCCACTTCTATTTACTCCCTTAGAAAAACCATAAACATCATAATTATTTTTCTCTTTCAACAATACATTTAAAAGCGATTGACCCAATAAACCATTGCTTCCTGTTATTACCACTTTAATCATTTAAAATAATTCTCTAAGTTTCATAATTTGCTCTGGCCTTCCTAAAACGATTAAATGCGCACTATCTACCAAAACAGTGGATGCCTCTGGGTTTATAATGTAATCCTTATCCGGATTTCTAAATCCGATTACTGTACAGCCTGTTTGCCTTCTTAAGTCTAAATCTAGAATTGTTTTTCCTCTATATTTTTGAGGTAAGTCGTCTACTATAATTTCTTCTAAATTGGCTGTAGTTTCACCCTCGATAGTTAATCGATCTACAAATTCTATGACATCTGGTGTAGTTACTAAAGAGGCCATATGATCACCTCCTAATTTATCTGGCATTATAACGTTATCTGCACCAGCAATTTTTAATTTATTATAAGAGCTCTCATCAGAGGCTCTACTAATAATTTTCATAGAAGCATTTAATTGTCTTGCACTTAACACAACAAATAAATTATTTGCATCTGAAGGCAAAGCTGTTATTAAATTTGAAGCCTCTAGAATACCTGCAGAAAGTAATGTTTCGTCTAGAGTTGCATCTCCTTGTATACATAAAAATCCATTGGCTTCAATTTCTTCTACTAACTCTTTATCTCTTTCTACAATAACAAATTTTTTGTTGTAATTCATTAGTTTCACAATGGCTTGTCGTCCATTTCTACCATAACCACAAACAATTGAATGTCCTTTTAATTTTGTTATTTTCTTTTCCACTTTTCTATGTTTAAAATAATCAAATAATTTGCCACTAACTAAATACTCTGAAAATGTAGATACTGCATACCCTAAAATAAAAATACTTGTTAGTATTAAAAAAATAGTAAATATTTTATCTTCAGGCGAAAAGGGTTTAACTTCACTAAACCCTACAGTTGTAACTGTAATTACAGTCATGTATAATGCATCTATAAAAGAATATTTAGACAATAGCATATACCCCAAAGTCCCTGTTCCTAAAACAGATACAATAAGAATTACAATTTTATTTATTTTTGAATCTAATACTTTCATTGTTATAAATCAAAAACAGAGCTTCTCTTGGTGTAAATTAAATCTTTTAATTTCATTGCAAATGCAATTGTTAAATAAAAACCAAAAGACAACCCTACCGTAAAAAAAGTAACATAAATAAAATAAATACGAACATTTTTAGCTCTCATTCCTAAACGATCAGCTAATCTTGTGAACACACCAAAACCATGTCTTTCAAAAAAATGTCTTAATGCATGAAGGTATTTTTTCATTTAAAATTGTTTTACTGCAAGATACTATAATCTCTCTATTTGTTGAAGTGTTTTTCATCAAAAATGATTTTGAATGATTAACTTTGCTTTTCAAAAATTCCATTTTTCATTGAACGATCAAGAATACATAGAAGTTTACGGAGCAAGAGCTCATAACTTAAAGAATATTGATGTTAAAATCCCAAGAGAACAATTAGTAGTTATAACTGGTTTAAGTGGAAGTGGCAAATCTTCTCTAGCTTTTGATACCATTTATGCAGAAGGTCAGAGAAGATATATTGAAACGTTTTCTGCTTATGCACGTCAATTTTTAGGCGGCTTAGAAAGACCTGATGTAGACAAGATTGATGGGCTATCTCCAGTAATTTCTATAGAACAAAAAACGACCAACAAAAGCCCGAGATCTACAGTTGGAACGATAACAGAAATTTACGATTTTTTAAGATTATTGTTTGCTAGAGCATCAGATGCATATTCTTACAATACAGGAGAAAAAATGGTAAGTTATTCTGATGAGCAAATTAAAAAACTTATTACTTCTGATTTTGCCGGAAAAAAAATTGCAGTCCTTGCCCCTTTAATAAAATCAAGAAAAGGGCATTATCGCGAGCTATTTGAACAAATTTCAAAACAAGGATTTGTAAGAGTAAGAGTAGATGGTAAAATTAGAGAAATAGAAAAAGGAATGCGTTTAGACAGATACAAAACGCATGATATAGAAGTTGTAATAGACCGCCTTTTAGTAAATGAAAAATCGGAAAAAAGATTAGAAGAAACTATAAAAACTGCGCTCTATTCTGGAAATAATATACTGATGGTTATTGGTCTTGATGATGAAAAACCAAGATATTTTAGTAGAGAATTAATGTGTCCAACAACCGGAATTGCATATCCAAATCCAGAACCAAATACGTTTTCATTTAACTCACCCAAAGGAGCTTGTAGTGCTTGTAACGGATTAGGAACAACACAAGAAATCAATTTAAAAAAAGTAATTCCAGATGATCACCTTTCTATCAAAAAAGGCGGGATTGTACCTTTAGGAGAACAAAAGAATAGTTGGATTTTTAAACAGATTCAAAATATTGCAGAACGTTACCGATTTAAACTTACAGATGCCATTAAAGACCTTCCAAAAGAAGCACTAGAAATCATCCTACATGGTGGTAATGAAACCTTTACCATTACTTCTAAAACTGTTGGAGTAACTAGAAATTATAAAATAGATTTTGAAGGAATTATTTCTTTTATAGAAAACCAATACAACAATGCAGAAAGTACGTCAATAAAAAGATGGGCTAAGGGTTTTATGGATGAAGTTACTTGCTCTTCTTGCAAGGGGAAACGCTTAAAGAAAGAAGCACTTCATTTTAAAATTACTGATAAAAACATTAGTGATCTGGCACAAATGGATGTTACAGAATTAGCCAAGTTATTTGACAATATTGAACAAAAACTTTCTGAAAAACAAAACACTATAGCTTCAGAAATACTAAAAGAAATAAGAACACGTATTCAGTTTTTATTAGATGTAGGGCTAGACTATTTAACTTTAGATAGAACCTCAAAATCTCTTTCTGGAGGCGAAGCTCAGCGAATTCGATTGGCCACACAAATCGGGTCTCAATTAGTAGGCGTACTTTATATTTTAGATGAGCCAAGTATAGGGCTACACCAGAGAGACAACCAAAAACTAATAGACTCTTTGGTAAAACTTAGAGATATTGGAAACTCTGTTTTGGTGGTAGAGCATGATGAGGATATGATGAAAAAAGCAGATTATGTTTTAGACATTGGTCCTGGTGCAGGTAAACATGGAGGCCAAATTGTAAGCATTGGTACTTATGAAGAAATGCTAAAGCACAAAACACTTACTACAGATTATTTAACAGGCATAAAAAAGATTGAAATTCCTAAAAAACGTAGAGAGGGAAATGGAAAATCTATTACTCTAAAAGGTGCTTCAGGTAATAATTTAAAAAATGTATCTGTAACATTTCCTCTAGGAAAAATGATTTGTGTTACTGGTGTTTCAGGAAGTGGAAAATCGACATTAATTAATGAAACCCTCTACCCTATCTTAAACGCTCATATATACAGAGGTGTTAAAAAACCTATGCCTTATAAAAAAATTGAAGGTTTAGATCATGTAGATAAAGTAATTGATATAGATCAATCTCCAATTGGTAGAACACCAAGATCTAACCCAGCAACATACACAAAAACTTTTGATGAAGTTCGTAGCTTGTTTGCAAAAACTCCAGAAGCTGCAATTCGTGGTTACAAACCTGGCCGTTTTTCATTTAACGTAAAAGGGGGTAGATGCGAAACTTGTCAAGGAGGAGGCGTTAGAGTTATTGAAATGAATTTTTTACCTGATGTACAAGTAGAATGTGAAACTTGTCAAGGAAAACGTTTTAACAGAGAAACTTTAGAAATACGTTACAAAGGAAAATCAATTTCTGATGTTCTAGAAATGACAATAGAAGATGCAACCGAATTCTTTAAAAACATTCCTAAAATTCATAGAAAATTAAAAACAATAGAGGATGTTGGGCTAGGTTATATAACTTTGGGTCAGCAATCAACAACACTTTCTGGAGGTGAAGCTCAGCGAATTAAGTTAGCCTCAGAATTATCTAAAAGAGATACAGGAAACACGTTTTACATACTTGATGAACCTACTACAGGGTTACATTTTGAAGACATACGTGTTTTAATGGATGTACTTAACAAACTTGCTGACAAAGGAAATACTGTATTGATAATAGAACACAATTTAGATGTCATAAAACTTGCAGATTACATTATTGATGTGGGTATGGAAGGTGGAAAAAAAGGAGGAAAAATTTTAGTTACAGGGACTCCAGAACAAGTAGCAAAAAACAAAACAAGCTACACCGCTAAATTCCTAAAGAAGGAATTGAAATAAACGCTAAAATACGTTTGAATTAACTAATTTATAAAGCTTAAAAAAAGACTTATGACAAACGACGATAGAAAAATAAGAGAGAAACTACAACAAAAAACCTGGAACGAAATAAAAACCAATGACTCTTGGGCCATTTTTAAAATTATGGCAGAGTTTGTTGAAGGTTATGAACGTTTAAGTAAAATTGGGCCTTGTGTTTCTATTTTTGGATCTGCAAGAACAAAACCAGACCATCCTTACTATAAATTGGCAGAAGAAATTGGTTTTCAATTAACACAAGCCGGTTTTGGTGTGATTACTGGTGGAGGACCAGGAATTATGGAAGCTGGTAATAAAGGTGCTAATAGAGGTAAAGGCCTTTCTGTAGGTTTAAACATAGAATTGCCTTTTGAGCAACATGACAATCCTTGGATAGACTCAGGTAAAAGTTTAGACTTCGATTACTTCTTTGTACGTAAAGTAATGTTTGTAAAATATTCTCAAGGTTTTGTCGTAATGCCTGGTGGATTTGGAACTATGGATGAACTTTTTGAAGCGATTACGTTAATACAAACTAAAAAAATTGGTCGTTTCCCTATTGTATTGGTGAGTTCTAAATTTTGGAGTGGATTATTAGACTGGATCAAAGACACTTTAATTGCAGAAAAAAATATTAGCCCAGAAGATTTGAGTTTATTTAGAATTGTTGACACTGCAGAAGAGGCTGTAGCGCACTTTAATAAATTCTATGCAAAATATAAGTTGAAGCCAAACTTCTAGATTTATGTTTTTAAAGAAGTATTTGCTTGTTTTATTTGTTTGTTTTGTATCTATTTTTAACGGCCAAACAAACATAAGAGCCATGTTTTACAACACCTTAAATTACAATTCTGATGCTCAAAGCCAAAACAGAACACCGTATTTAAGAACTATTTTAGAAGAAGTAGCACCAGATCTATTTATGGTATGTGAGCTAAAGAACGAAATTGCTTCAAACTACCTCTTTGAAAATGCTGTTTTACTAGCAAATAACAACTTTAATAAAGCTGAATTTAAAAATAGTGAATCTCCTGCAACCGGTTTATTACAAATGGTTTATTATAATTCTGAAAAATTAGAATTGGTATACAATGAAGTGATACCAACAGACATAAGAGACATCAATCATTATACATTTAACATTAAATCTGATCAAGAAGAAGTACCTACTAAAATTGAAGTTTTTGTTACTCATTTAAAAGCTTCTAGAAGTGCTTCGAATATGCAAAAAAGATTGGCGTCAATAGACATTTTTACAAGGGAATTAGATCGATTGCCCGAGAACAGCCATGTATTATTTGCTGGAGATTTTAATTTTTACACAAGCAACGAACCCGGCTTTCAAAAAATTATTGATGAAAACAATTCCATCCCAATTATTGATCCTATAGACAGGCTATGCCCAACTTTTCCTGATGATGGCATAAATTATTTTAATGAAGATAATTATGACGCTATGTATTTCTGGAACAACTCATCCTTCTCAGATGTTCACTCACAATCTACAAGAAATAGTGAGGTAAATGGTGATGGTGCTGGAGGTGGAATGGATGATCGATTTGATTTTATAATGATGTCTAAAAATTTTACCACTAGCAATAAATTAATTTACATAGAAGGTAGCTATAAAACTATAGGTAATAATACAAATTGCTACAACTCCTATGTAAGTAATAGCAATTGTTTTGGTACATACACGCAAGAACTTAGAAATGCTTTGTACTATTTTAGTGACCACTTACCAATTAGCATCGATTTAGAATTCAAAAACAATAGTTTGTCTTTAAATACGGAAGATCAATTTACAATTCTAAATTCAAACGTAGTTCATGAATCTTTAACTATTCAGATAAAAAATCCTGTGCATCAAGTTTTAGTATACAATCAACTCGGCCAAATAGTTCTAGATTTGAAACATGTAAACTCCGAGATTCTAAAAATTGATATAACTCATTTTAAAAAAGGAGTTTATTATGTAAAAATTGATAAATTTAAAGTTCAAAAAATTATAAAAATATAATTTGAAAAAAACACTAGCTCTTTTATTGGTTGTGCTTTTTAGTACCATATCTTTTTCGCAACAAAATGCGATAAAAATAAAAGCTACATTAAATAATCTTGAAAGTGAATTATTAATACAACAAGAGATCGTATTCATAAATCATTCAGACACAACACTTACTCAGCTATATTTACACAATTGGGCCAATAGTTTTAGGGATAGAAACACACCACTTTCTAAACGTTTTATTAAAGATTATAATAAAAACTTATATTTTGCTCCAGCCCATAAACTTGGTTTTACGAGCATAAAAAATCTAACTGTTGATTTTGAAAATAGTGAATTTAATGAAGTTAAAAACCAAGCAGACATATTAAAAATAAATCTTAAAAAACCACTTCATCAGAATAAATCCACTAAAATTAACATTACCTATACTGTAAAAATTCCGAGTGCTGAATTTACAGGATATGGAAAAACAAAAGATGGGTATCATCTACGTTTTTGGTATATAACGCCAGCTGTCTATAAAAAAGGATGGAAATTAATGAGTAATTTAAATATTGATGACCTTTTTGAAAACACAACTGACTTTGATATAGAAATAAATATTCCTAAAGATTATGTTCTAGAAAGTACTCTTTATCAATACAAAACAAAAAAGGAAAACAGCGATCAGTACTATTTAATTGGAAAACAAAAAACAGACGTAATTATAAGTATTCAGCAGAAAAAAACATACCAAACTTTTAAAACAAATCGTATTAATGTTCATACTGATCTAACAGATAAAAAAATCGAAAAAAATAAAGCAACGCAAATTTTAGAAAAGCAATTAGACTTTATTCAACTATTTCTTGGCAAATATCCTTATAAAGAAATTTATATTGATAAAATCACTCAATCTAAAAATCCTGTGCATGGCTTAAGTCAATTACCTCAGTTTTTAAATTTATTTCCAGATCATTTTAAATGGGACCTTACAATGTTTAAAACGCTGAGTAAAAAATTTATAGAAAATACCATGCTTTTTAATAAGAGAGAAGATTATTGGTTTTTAGATGGCCTACTCAATTATTTAATGTTAGAATACATTGATGAAGTTTACCCAAATACAAAGCTCTTAGGAAACTACGCTAACTATTGGCTTTTAAAAAACTACAATATATCAAAATTAAATTTTAATGATAAATACCCCTTAGTTTATCAATTTAGCTCTCGTAAATTTTTAGATCAAGCGCTCACAACTCCAGCAGACTCGCTATCAAATTTTAATCGAAAAATAGTTAATAAATATAAAGCAGGATTAGCATTTAAATATCTTAAAGGGTATTTAGGCGACAGTATTTTGAATAATAGTATCCAAGAATTTTATCAAAAAAATATAAATTCGATTGTTGCAAGTTCAGACTTTGAAAAATTAATAAAATCTAAAACAAATAAACCTTTAGATTGGTTTTTTAGTGATTTTATAAAAACAAATAAGAAAATTGATCACACAATAAAAAAAGTGAACCTAAAGAATGACAGTGTTTATATTACGATTAAAAATAAAAGAAATATGAATACCCCAGTTTTAGTTTACGGCTTAAAAGACCGTGAAATTAAATTTAAAAAATGGGTACATAATATTGTTGATGAAAAAACTGTAAATATCCCCAAAAAAGGGATCAATCGTGTCGCTTTAAATTATGAGAACTTTTATCCTGAGCTTAATACGTTTGATAACTGGAAAAGTTTAGAAAATAGAATTTTTAACAAACCCCTAAAACTTAGTTTGGTAAAAGATGTAAATGACCCTTACTACAACCAAACGTTTTACCAACCAAATGTGAACTATAATTTTTATAATGGGGTTATTTTAGGGATTAAATTACATAATAAGGCATTGATAAAAAGAAATTTTGAGTATAAATTTGCTCCCTCATACGCCACTAAAAGCAAAAGCCTAACAGGATCTTTTACAGGGATTTACAATCAATATTTTGAAAAAACATCTATCTACAAAATTATGTATGGTGTATCTGGTGCAAAGTTAGATTATGCTCCAAATTTAAGTTATAGCGCTTTACTGCCGTTTGTAAATGTTGTTTTTAAAAGAAAAAGTTTACGAGATGCAACTTCAGAATTTATTGGTGCTAAATTAGTACATATTAATAAAGAAATTCCAGAAGGTCAAGTAAAAACGAGTCAAGATAATTATAGCATCTTTAGTGTAAGATACAATTATGTAAACCCAGACTTCATTAAGGAGTTTAGGTATGATTTTGGATTAGAATTGGCGGCACAATTCTCTAAAATAAGTGCAGACATAAGGTATAGATCATTATCTACATCAAATACACAATTAGATTTTAGATTATTTGTTGGTGCTTTTCTAAAAAATAATGCTACTGGAGATTACTTCAGTTTTGGATTAGATAGGGCTAACGACTATTTATTTGAGCTAAAATATTTCGGAAGGTCTGAGTCATCAGGTATATTTAGTCAGCAATATATTATTGCAGAAGGTGGTTTTAAGTCTGTTTTACCTGTTCGATTCGCCAACCAATATATGGTGGCATTTAATACTAGTTTTGGTCTTTGGAGGTGGGTTGAGTTTTACAATGATGTTGCCTTTTTAAAAAACAGAGATAACGCTTTATATTTTGGATATAATAACGGTATTCGTTTAAATTTTGTTCATAATATCTTAGAGGTTTATTTTCCTCTCTATTCTAATAATGGATGGGAAATTGGCCAACAATCTTATCCACAAAAAATACGATTTACGCTAACTGCAAATGTAAATCAGATCTATAATTTCTTTAGAAGAGGATTTCTATAAAATCAAACAAAATCACTTTAATTGTATAATTATCAACAAAAACCATTTTTAATAGTGGTTTTTTAACATATTCTTAACCAATCTTAATATTTTTAAATATCAACTAAAAAAACTATCTTTGCAGCTTTAAAAACTATATACTTATATGTCAATAAAAACTGCGTTACAATCTTCTCAAGAAATTTCTTTTAATGAATTTAAAAAAGAAGTATTACACGATTATAAAATTGCAAAAATTAGCAGAGAATGTAGTTTATTAGGAAGAAGAGAAGTATTAACAGGTAAGGCAAAATTCGGAATTTTTGGTGATGGTAAAGAAGTTCCTCAATTAGCCATGGCTAAGGCCTTTAAAAAAGGAGATTTTAGATCTGGTTATTATAGAGATCAAACCTTTATGATGGCAATAGATGAATTATCTGCGCAACAGTTTTTTGCAGGTTTGTATGCTCATACAGATATAGAGGCAGACCCTATGTCTGCAGGTAGACAAATGGGAGGGCATTTTGCAACCCATAGTCTGCAAGAAAATGGCCATTGGAAAAACCTGACTCAACAATACAACTCTAGTTCGGATATTTCGCCAACTGCAGGTCAAATGCCTCGTTTATTAGGATTAGCTCAAGCCTCTAAAGTATATAGAAACGAAAAAAGTGTCGCTTATAAAACCAATTTTTCTAATAAAGGTAATGAGGTTGCTTGGGGTACCATTGGTAATGCAAGTACAAGTGAAGGTTTATTTTTCGAAACTATAAATGCAGCTGGAGTTTTACAAGTACCTATGATTATAAATGTTTGGGACGATGATTACGGAATTTCTGTACATGCAAAACACCAAACTACAAAAGAAAGTATTTCAGAAATCCTAAAAGGATTTCAAAGAGATGAAAAAAATAAAGGCTATGAGATTTTTGTTGTAAAAGGATGGGATTATGTTCAGCTTATGAATAGCTATCAAAAAGCTGCAAAAATAGCAAGAGAAGAACACGTACCCGTTTTAATCCATGTTAAAGAACTAACCCAACCACAAGGACACTCTACCTCTGGATCTCATGAACGCTATAAAGACAAAGAACGTTTAGCATGGGAAAAAGAACATGATTGTTTGGCAAAAATGCGTGAATGGATTTTAGACTTTGAATTAGAAACAGAAACAGGAGAAACTTTACGTTTTATTAACGGTGAAGAAGAATTAATCCTTTTAGAAAAAGAGGCAAAAAAAGAAGTAACTAACGCAAAAAGAAATGCCTGGAATGCGTTCTTAAATGAAATAAAATCAGAGCTTTTAGAAGTTTCAGATCTTTTAAAAAAAATAGCTATTAAAAGCAAAAATCATAACTTTATCAATAAACATATTAATGACTTAAACGACATTAAAGAACCTACTAGAAAAGATTTTTTGTCTACTGCTAGAAAGTGCTTATGGTACGTTAGAGATGAAAATATTAATGGTAAAACTGAGTTGCAGAAATTTATAAAAGATGCATTATTAAAAGCACATGATAAATATTCATCTCACCTAACAAGTGAAACTGAAGAAAGTGCTATTAAGGTTTTAGAAGAAACACCTACGTACGCTCCTGAAAAAAATTTAGTAGATGGTAGAATAGTCATGAGAAATAATTTTGATGCTATTTTAACCAAACACAAAGACGTATTGATTTTTGGAGAAGATGCAGGTTTTATTGGTGATGTAAATCAAGGTTTAGAAGGGCTACAGGAAAAATACGGAGACATCAGAATTTCAGATACTGGTATTAGAGAAGCAACTATTTTAGGCCAAGGAATTGGCTTAGCCATGAGAGGGTTAAGGCCCATTGCAGAAATTCAATATTTAGACTATTTATTGTATGCGCTTCAAATTATGAGTGATGATTTGGCAACTTTACGTTACAGAACGTTTGGTAAGCAAAAAGCACCATTAATCATAAGAACAAGAGGACACCGATTAGAAGGTATTTGGCATGCAGGCTCACCTATGGGAGCAATAATTAATAGTTTAAGAGGAATTCATGTTTTAGTTCCTAGAAACATGACTAAAGCTGCAGGTTTTTACAATACCCTACTAGAAGGTGATGATCCTGCATTGGTAATTGAATGTTTAAACGGCTATCGTCTAAAAGAGGAATTGCCTACAAATTTAGGCGAATTCAAAACTAAAATAGGTGTTGTAGAAACCATTAAAGAAGGTACAGACATTACTATTGTTTCTTATGGATCTACCTTAAGAATTGTAGAAGATGCTGCCAAAGATTTAGCACAAGTAGGTATCAATATAGAAATTATTGATGCTCAAAGTTTATTGCCTTTTGATTTAGACCATGATTGTGTAAAAAGTTTAGCAAAAACCAATAAATTATTGGTTGTTGATGAGGATGTTCCTGGAGGAGCTTCTGCTTACATTTTACAGGAAATTTTAGAAACTCAAAACGGATATCAATATTTAGATAGCAAACCATCAACATTATCTGCAAAAGCACACAGACCTGCTTATGGTTCCGATGGCGATTATTTTTCTAAGCCATCATCTGAAGATGTATTTGAGAAAGTATATGGGATTATGAATGAATTTAATCCTGAAAGATTTAAAAGTCTCTACTAGAAATAAATAAAAATCCCAATCAAAAATGATTGGGATTTTTATTTTAACAAAACGCTATTTTATATCGATTGAGTTTTTCTTATTTTAGGGAACTCAAAATTCAAACTTAATTTTCATGAAAAAACTATCCCTACTTTTTGTGCTTTTAGCCTTTTTATTTCCAAAAGAAATAGATGCACAAAGAAAAAGATCTAAGAAAAAGAATACGGAACAGACTATTCCTAAACCTAAAAAAAATAAAACACCTAAATATTCAGATTTTGTAACTTCGAAAACAAAGTCTTATGAAGGGTTATTTAAAGTTCATCACACAGACAATAAATTCATGTATGAAATTCCAAAAACGCATTTTGGAAAAGAGCTATTATTGGTAACTAGAATCAAAGACATTCCTGCAAATTTAGGAGGTGGCTATGTAAATGCAGGTTCTAAAATCAACACGCAAGTAGTTGTTTGGGAAGAGTTTCAAGATAAGATTTTATTAAAAGTAAAGTCTTACAATGCTGTTGCAAATGACTCTTTACCAATTTACAAATCTGTAAAAGCCAACAACTTAGAACCGATCATATATGCTTTTGATATAAAAACTCAAAATACTGACTCAACTGCAGTTTTAATAGACGTAACTAAGTTTTTTACTTCAGATATTAAAGCCATTTCTGCACTTCCAGAAAGATACAGAAGCACTTATAAGGTAAGAAGGTTAGATGCATCTAGAAGTTTTATCAACTCTATTAAAAGTTACCCAGAAAATATTGAAGTAGTTCAAGACTTCACTTATGATGCTGCAGCACCACCAAGCAATTCAAATACCAATACAATCACCATTCGCGTAAATCAATCTATGATTGTATTACCCGAAAATAAAATGATGCCAAGAATTTACGATAAGAGGGTTGGCTATTTTTCAATTGGAAATGTAGACTATAGTTCAGAAGCTTTAAAAGCAGACGCAAAAAGATACATTAGAAGATGGCGATTGGAACCTAAAGATATTGATGCGTATCATCGTGGAGAGTTGGTAGAACCTATAAAACCAATTGTGTACTATTTAGACCCTGGGACTCCAGAAAAACTTAGAAAATACATCAAGCAAGGAGTTGACGATTGGGCTAAAGTATTTGAAACTGCTGGTTTTAAAAATGCAATTATGGCAAAATATCCGCCAACAAAAGAAGAAGATCCAGAATTTAGCATGGAAGATGTAAGGTATTCTTCTATCAGATATGTAGCCAGTACAACAAGAAATGCTACAGGTCCTAGTGTGTCTGACCCAAGAACAGGAGAAATTTTAGAAAGTGATATTATATGGTACCACAATCACTTGCGTTCTTACAGAAATAGGTATTTGTTAGAAACTGGTGCTGCAAACCCATCAGCAAGAACCTTAGATACACCTGCAGAAGAAATTGGCGAAATGATGCGTATGGTAATTTCTCACGAAGTTGGGCATGCTTTAGGGTTACCTCACAATATGGCAGCAAGTTATGCGTATCCTGTAGACTCTTTGCGCTCTGGAAGTTTTACGCAAAAAATGGGAATTGCAGCCACAATAATGGATTATGCGCGGTACAATTATATTGCTCAGCCTGGTGATAAAAATATTCGATTTATACGTCAGTTAGGACCTTATGATCATTACGCAATTAATTGGGGGTACAGAAAAATCCCTAAAGCAAAAACGCCAGTAGAAGAGGTAAAAACACTAGATAAATGGATTGAAGAGAAGGCCGGTAATCCAATCTACAGATTTGGAGGTCAGCGTTTTGATCCATCAGCACAAACTGAAGGTATTGGAAACGATCAAGTAAAAGCGTCTACGTATGGTATAAAAAACTTAAAAATAGTAGCAAAAAATTTACCAAAATGGACGTCAGATCAAACTAATAATTACGAAGATTTGTCAGAATTATATGGAGAATTATTAAGTGTTTGGAGTAGATATGTTGGGCATGTTTCAGGAAATATTGGAGGTATTTATGAATACAATAAAAAACCATCTCAAAAGGGATTAATATACCAACCAGTAGCAAAAGAAAAACAAAAAGAAGCTATGGATTGGCTACAAGAAAATGCGTTTAAAACTCAAAATTGGTTGTTGAATGATACTATTTTAGCCAATATAAATGAAAGTGGTTATACCAACAGAATGTTACGCTTGCAAAGTAGACAACTTAATAGTTTGTTAAACACCTCTAAACTAGAAAGAATGATAGATGCTACTGTTTTAACCCCCCCTAATTACAGCGTTATAGATATGGTTAGAGATTTAAGAAAAGGAATTTTTAAAGAAGCAAATTATACCAGAAATGTAGGGGTATTTAGACGTAATTTACAAAAAACCTTCATTAATAGAATGGCTACAATTATCAATGCAAAAGGAACAAAGCATGCAGATATTAATGCTATTCTTAGAGGAGAATTAGAAGCTTTAAATTTTGCACTTACTATTGCAAAAAACAGAAGAATTAATCGCATTACAAAATACCATTATAATGATTGTATTGCAAAAATTAAAGAAGTGCTAAATCCTAAGTAAAAGTCAAGTTCTTACTATTCTATTTCCTATTGCACAGTCTAAACAACGTTTTTCTGTGCAATAGTTATTTTTTAATGTAAGTAATGCCTGACTTTCCATAGCGTTATTCGCTGGAATTTTTAATTCAGCAAAACGTGTAATAATTGTGTTTTTCTCTGCGGCTACTTGTTCAATTAAGCTAATTATTGATTGCTTGTTCTTGGCTCCAGTATTTCTTAAATACACAAACTTTAGTGGTAAAATACTATTTATCAAAAGTAAATCTATGAAGGATTTTGTAAGTTTTTTAGGAGATTTTTTTGAGGTAGTTTCAAATGTATAATGTTCTTGCCAGAAATCATCAACGCTAAAATTAAGAAGTGAATAAACATCTACTTTGGTATTTAATTTTAGCAGCTTGGAAAATAAATGTTGATGTAAAGAAAATAATGTCACTAATTGTGCAATTCGTATTGTTGGAAAATTAGTGGGCCTCATTCTAAAAAATAGAAAATTATTTTTAGAGAGTGATTTAAGGTTGTATTTATGTTTTAGGTATCTAAATTCCTCCTGTAATTTAAAAAAATAAGGATTCTCTATATTTTCATCTAAAAAACCTGCCATACCAAAAAGCAATGCCATTAATGAATTTTCACGAGTTGCTACTTTTCTAAAAATTGTATAATCAATTGATTTTGCGAGGTCTAAAAATGCATTCCCATTCACCTTTAATCCAAAGTTTTTAGCAATTAACTGAAATAAAACTGCCTCATAATTGTTATTAGATTCTTTTAGCAAAGTATCTATTAGAATAGATTTTTGCTCTAAACGTTCTATATACAAACGTTCCAACCAATTTTTTAGCAAAAAAGAATCTATAGAATTAATTTGCTTTTCACAAGGTATCCACTGGCTATTTTTAAAATTAAATTGATGGTAATTTAGTACAACTTCTTTTCGCACCACATCTTTTAAAACAAGTGTTGGCAATGGGCAATTATTAGCCATATAAATAACAGTATCATGCTCCCAAACAACATGTAAAATTACAGCATCATAATTACTATCCTGCTCATGTTTGTGCATATACCAATCTGAAGATTTTACATGCATTTCTACATTACCTGCCCACAACTGATCATCAATAATTAACTGAGCATTTAAAAAATCTGGTCCTTCATTTTTATTTAAGACTCCTGTTTTTTGAATTTGTATTCCATTACCATTAGTGGTAACTAATTGATTTGTAGAAAATAATTTGTATTGCCATACATAGTATAGGAACTCCTCTTTCATACATTTTTGTTTCAATGTACAAAAAAATTTATAAGCATATAAATTTAAATAATCATTAAGACAAAACTTGTTGGACTTTATCTTTTACTTTTGCAACTAAAATATAAAAATGAATACAATAGAGAGTTTACAATGGAGATATGCAGTTAAGAAATTTAACTCTGATAAATTTCTTGACAATACTCAAATCAACACCCTTAAAGAAGCATTTAATTTAACTGCCACTTCTTACGGCTTACAACCCATAACGTTAGCGGTCATTAAAAACAAAAAAATTCAAAAAGAACTATTAGCACATTCGTACAATCAGGCCCAAGTTGTAGACGCTTCTCATTTGTTAGTTATTTGTATTCCAAAAGAATATCACACAGAGGAAGTACATAAATATTTTGATTTGGTACAAAAAACTAGAAAAACAGAGGACCGTATTTTACAGCCTTTTAAAAATTTTTTAACTGCTGAAATTGATAAAAAACCTCAAGAAGAATTATTAAAATGGTCTAAAAACCAGGCATATCTTGCTTTAGGAAACCTGTTAACCGTTTGTGCAATCGAAAAGATCGATGCTTGCCCTATGGAAGGATTTATTCCAAAAAAATATGATGAAGTATTAGGTTTAGCAAATAAAAACCTAACAGCTGTTCTTGCACTACCTGTAGGATATAGAGCAAATGACGACTATATGAAAGATTTAAAAAAAGTGCGAAAAAACATAAAAGATAGTATTATCAATTTTGATTAGATAAAAAAAATTCATTGAAAAGCCTTCTTTTGAGAAGGCTTTTTTTTTAGCCCTTAAAAATCGTATTTTTGTAGGTATAAAACTGTATTCGTAAAACGATGACTAAAGAGATTAGAAATATAGCCCCAAAAACTGTTTGGAATCATTTTTCAGATTTAAATGCTGTTCCTAGACCTTCAAAAAAAGAAGAGAAAATCATTCAGTTTATGGTTGATTTTGGCTCACGGTTACAACTTGACACTTCTGTAGACAAGGTTGGTAATGTGATTATAAAAAAACCAGCTTCACCTGGAATGGAAGATAGAAAAACCATTGTTATGCAAGGACACTTGGACATGGTTCATCAAAAAAACGCAGAGACAACATTCGACTTTGAAAAAGAAGGAATCAACATGTTTGTAGATGGTGACTGGGTAAAAGCTAAAGGCACAACTTTAGGAGCAGATAATGGTTTAGGAGTTGCTGCAATAATGGCTGTTTTATCGTCTACAACTATTGAACATCCTGCTATAGAAGCTCTTTTTACTATAGATGAAGAAACTGGCATGACTGGTGCTATGGGATTACAACCTAATGTTTTAAAAGGAGAAATTTTACTAAATCTAGATACCGAAGAAGACGACGAAATTGGAATTGGTTGTGCAGGTGGTATAGACATTACAGCCACAAAGAAATATATACAAGATCCTTTACCAAAAAATACAACAGCTTTTAACATCACTGTAAATGGATTACAAGGAGGACACTCTGGAATGGATATTATAAAAGGTTTGGGTAATGCTAACAAAATAATGAATCGCTTGTTATTTGACGGTTTTACAAACTATAGTTTGCGAATTACCAAATTAAACGGCGGTGGTTTACGCAATGCAATTCCTAGGGAAAGTTTTGCAACAATAGTTGTTGATAAAGAGTCAAAAAATAGCTTTTTATCAAACACCAAGTCGCTTATAGAAAATATTAAAAATGAATATGCCTCTTTAGAAAAAGAGTTAAATATTGAAATTAAAGCGACCGATTCTCCAACTAAAGTAATGGATATTGATGCTCAAGAGAAGTTGATTAAAGCTATTTACACTACGTTAAATGGAGTGTATAGAATGAGTCCAGATGTAGAAGGGTTGGTAGAAACCTCTAATAACATAGCAAAAGTAGCGGCAGACAATGGTAATATTCAACTACTCTGTTTAACAAGATCTTCTTCTGAAAGCAATAAGTGGGACCTAGCAAATGCAATCAAATCTGGCTTTGAATTGGCTAATTTTAACGTACTGTTTTCAGGAACTTACCCAGGATGGTTGCCCAATAAGAATTCCTCTATATTACAAGTTGTAGAAAACACCTATGTTTCGCTTTTTAAAGAAAAACCAAATGTAGCTGCTTGTCATGCAGGTTTAGAATGTGGTATCTTAGGGCAAAATTACCCTAATATGGAAATGATTTCTTTTGGCCCAAACATTAAAGGAGCTCACTCTCCTGATGAGCGAGCACAAATATCATCAACACAAAAGTTTTGGAAATTATTATTAGAAGTTCTAAAAAACATTCCTAAAAAAGAGGATACCCAATTTTAAGACTATCGATATTAAGAACAGCTTAATTTGTTAAAAAACAGCTTAAAATCATTTTAACAAACTAATTTACAAAGAACTACTATTTTAAAGGATTGTTAACATCTTTCAATTAAATAAAACAGAAAAAAATGTAATTTTACTACTGAGTAATAAAAGCTTTACATGGGAAAAATAATAGCCATAGCAAATCAAAAAGGAGGAGTAGGTAAAACCACTACAAGTGTAAATCTTGCAGCTTCTTTAGGTGTCTTGGAAAAAAAAGTGTTATTGATAGATGCAGATCCACAGGCAAATGCGTCTTCTGGACTAGGGGTTGATGTAGAAACTTTAGAGTTTGGAACCTACCAGGTATTAGAGCATACAATTTCTGCTACAGAAGCTATTATTAAAACAAACTCTCCAAATGTTGATATTATACCTGCGCATATAGATTTAGTGGCTATTGAAATAGAATTGGTAGACAAAGAAGAGCGAGAATATATGCTTAAAAAATCTTTAGAAGAAATTAAGGATTTATATGATTATATTATTATAGACTGCGCCCCTTCATTAGGACTTATCACATTAAACGCTCTTGTTGCGGCCAATTCTGTAATTATTCCAATACAATGTGAATATTTTGCCCTAGAAGGTTTAGGGAAATTGCTAAATACTATAAAAAGTGTTCAGAAAATCCATAATGAGAATTTAGATATCGAAGGACTATTACTAACCATGTTTGATTCACGTTTACGTCTTTCTAATCAGGTGGTAGACGAAGTAAGAAAACATTTTTCTACAATGGTTTTTAATACAATTATTAGAAGAAATACACGTTTAGGAGAAGCGCCTAGTTACGGAGAAAGTATTATTGCTTACGATGCCACTAGTAAAGGTGCTATAAATTACTTAAATTTAGCACAAGAACTCTTAAAAAAGAATGTATAGTTATGGCAAAAGCAACTAAAAAGCAAGCTTTAGGAAGAGGGTTATCTGCGCTGTTACAAGATAGTCCTAATCGTAGTTCTGCACATGATAAAAATGCTGATAAATTAGTCGGTTCTATTATAGAAATAGAACTAAGTAAAATTGAAGTAAACCCCTATCAACCAAGAACTTATTTTGATGAAGAGGCCCTAAAAGAATTGGCAAATTCAATTAAAGAACTAGGAGTTATACAACCAATTACAGTACGTAAATTACCAGATAATTCGTTTCAATTGGTTTCTGGTGAAAGAAGATTTAGAGCTTCTAAATTAGTTGGCAATACATCCATACCTGCTTATATACGAATTGCAAATGACCAAGAAATGCTAGAAATGGCATTGGTAGAAAATATACAACGTAAAAATTTAGACCCAATAGAGGTTGCACTTTCTTACCAACGTTTGATTGAAGAGATAGCCCTAACCCAAGAGGAACTAAGTACTAGAGTTGGTAAAAAAAGGTCTACAGTCACCAATTATTTACGTCTTTTAAAATTAGACCCAATTTTACAAACAGGTATAAGAGATGGTTTCATTTCTATGGGACATGGTAGGGCTATGATTAACATAGAAAACACAGAAGATCAATTACATATCTACGAAAAAATACTTCGCGAAAAACTATCTGTAAGACAAACAGAGGATTTAGTAAAAGCGCTAAAAGGAGAAACAAAAACTAAACCTAAGAAAAAATCAATTCCTACTTTTGTAAAAAATAATACCAAAAAATTTAACGCCTTTTTTGGCCATCCTGTAGATATTAAAGTGAACGCTAATGGAAAAGGAAAAATCACTATTCCTTTTCATTCTGAAGAAGATTTTAATAGAATAAAAAAACTACTCGAATAAAGTGTTACTAAAAAATTTAATAGTTGTTTTTATCATTACTTTTTTTTCTATGAATTTGTATTCACAGAGAGATTCAATAGCACCTGTAAAAAAAGTTAAAGACAAAATTAAATCTTCACAAGATGTTTACAACCCTTTAGCACCCTCTAAAGCCGCTTTTTATTCAGCTATTTTTCCTGGATTAGGCCAAATGTATAATAAGAAATACTGGAAAGCACCAATAGTTTGGGGAGCACTAGCCATACCAATGTATTATTATCAAATAAATAATTCTGATTACGGAAGATTTAGAAGAGCTTATCGATTAAGAAAAAATGGATTGCAAGATGAGTTCACAATTAATGGCGTAGAAACCATATCTACACAAACTTTAGAAACAGCACAAAAGCAGTTAAGAGAGAATAGAGATTTATCTTTATTATCTGGAGTTATTATTTATATACTACAAATCGTAGAAGCAAGTGTAAATGCTCATTTAATGCAATTTAATACAGATGATAATCTAACATTTAGACCTACTATAATTCAAGATCCAATCTCTTTTGACGCACCTACTGTAGGCTTAACAATCAAATACAACTTTTAAATGAAAATTGCACTTTTAGGATATGGAAGAATGGGAAAAGAAATTGAAAAAATTGCAATTTCTAGAGGTCACGAAATTGTTATTCGTAAAGAAGACAACACTCAAATTGACATTACTAAAGCAGATATTGCTATAGATTTTAGTATCCCTTCCTCTGCTTTTGAAAATATTACCAATTGCTTTCATAACGGAGTTCCTGTTGTTTCTGGAACAACTGGCTGGTTAGATCAATACGAAAAAGCAGTTGCTATCTGTGAGGCTAAAAAAGGGGGGTTTATCTACGCCTCTAACTTTAGTGTGGGTGTAAATATCTTTTTTGAACTGAATAGGCAACTGGCAAAAATGATGCATAAAATAGACAATTATTCTATTGCTATGGAAGAAATTCATCATACTAAGAAATTAGATGCACCAAGTGGAACTGCAATTACATTAGCAGAAAGTATCATCTCTGAAACAGATCAAAAAAAATGGGCATTAGATAAAAGTGAATCAGAAACTACGATACCAATTGTTGCCAAAAGAATACCAGACGTTCCTGGCACACATACTGTTGAATACAATTCTGATGTAGATACTATAGAAATTAAACATACAGCACACAATAGAAAAGGTTTTGCTTTAGGAGCAGTAGTTGCTGCAGAGTGGCTTTTGAATAAAACAGGAGTATTTACAATGAAAGATGTGTTAAACATCTCATAAATACTGTAACTTTTTTGTTATTTTGCGCCAAATAAAAGATTAAACTTCTTTTCCTGTAAAAGAAAATAAAATTTTAGACATGACATTTATTCAATGGTTCTTATTCTTCTTAGTAATACAAATTATTCATTTTTTTGGTACTTGGAAACTGTATAAAAAAGCTGGAAGAAAATCTTGGGAAGCCTTAGTGCCTATTTATAATGCAATTATTTTAATGCATATTATTAAACGCCCAAAATGGTGGGTACTTTTGTTATTTATTCCAGTTGTAAACTTATTAATGTTTCCAATACTATGGATAGAAACAATTAGAACTTTTGGCTTTTACAAAAAAATAGATTCGTTACTTGTAATTGGTACACTAGGTTTCTATATCTATTATGTAAACTACGCTACAGATGCAACTTACAATTCTGAGAGAAGTTTAAAACCACGTTCTGAATTTGGAGAGTGGGTAAGCTCTATTACGTTTGCTATTATTGCTGCTACCTTAGTGCATACTTATTTTATGCAGCCATTTACTATACCAACCTCTTCGTTAGAGAAATCTTTACTGGTAGGTGATTACTTATTTGTAAGTAAATTTCATTACGGAGCTCGAGTTCCATCTACAGTAATTGCAGCTCCAATGGTACATGATTCATTACCATTTACTGGAAGCAAATCCTATTTACAAAGTCCACAACTACCCTATACACGTTTACCTGGACTTCAAAAAATAAAGAATAATGATATAGTTTGTTTTAATTGGCCTGCAGATTCTTTAGCTACAATGTGGGGGGATACTTCTGGGAAATTTACCTACAAGCCTTTTGATAAAAAAACAAACTATGTAAAACGTTCAGTCGGAATTGCAGGAGATTCTTTAGAAATGAGGAATGGATATATTTACATTAACGGTAAAAAGAATACTTTACCTTATAGAGCAAAACTTCAATTTTATTACACATTTGAATGTAAAGAACCTATTAGTCAAAGTTCTTTTCCAAAATTCTTATTAAGTAAAGAAAGAACAGGGGTGTATAGAATACTTTCTGAATACTGGAACAACAAAAAGGTACAAGAAGCAATTAAAGAAAATGGTAGTTTAACTAAAATAGGCGAAGATTCCTTGTATACTGAGGTAGCAGGAGGCATAAACCCTCAGTTTGCACAGCGTCTTAAAATGAGTAATGTTGAAAATAAAATAAACATTAACATGACCAGTGAGGAAGCTGCTCGTCTTAAAAAATATCCTCTGACAATATCTGTTAAAAAAATAAATCACGATGCAGACGAAGCCATTTTTCCACATGTAAAAGAATTGGGATGGAGTCAAGATAATTTTGGCCCTATATACATTCCTAAAAAAGGGGCTACAGTTACTTTAAATTCAAAATCATTGCCTTTTTATGAGCAAATTATTAAGAATTATGAGCATAACGATCTAATGGTTAATGGAGATGATATTTTTATAAATGGCCAAAAAGTTTCATCTTACACATTTCAACAAGATTATTATTACCTCATTGGAGACAATAGACATAATTCTTTAGACGCACGTTACTGGGGTTATGTGCCTTTTGATCATGTACTAGGAAAACCTGTAATGATTTGGTTTAGCTGGGATGCAAATGCACCTTCCTTTTCAGAAAAAATAAAGTCTATACGATGGAATAGAATGTTTACTACCGTTCATGGAGATGGAGAACCGGTTTCTTATAGGTACTTTGTGTTTATTCTTATAGGTATTTATAGTCTATGGAGTTATACAAAAGGGAAAAAAAGGAAAAAGTGAACCTTTTAAGAACAAACATTCCATGTCTTTATTTATACCTACTTACTTCTCTCCTATTTCCCAGTATGCAGAAATTGTAAAGTCTGAGCAAATTATCTTTGAAATGGAAGATAATTTTCAAAAACAAAGCTATAGAAATAGATGTTACATTTATAATGCTAATGGAAAACAACTGCTTAGTATTCCCGTTAAACACACTGCCTTAAATGGCAGAAAAAAAACAAAAGATACTCTTGTAGAAAACGACTTTCCCTGGCAAGACCAACATTTTAAATCATTACAATCGGCTTATAGAACCTCTCCTTTTTTTGATTTTTTAGAGGATGAAATTGCACCAATATTTCATAAAAAATATAAATTTTTGCACGATGTAAACATAGATACCTTTCTATTTATAAAAGAGACTTTACAATTAGATTTGGATTTTAAGAAAACAACTTCTTATCAAAATAACACAACTTTAAAAGATTTTAGACATTTAGCAGATCGAAAAAATAAGACCTCCAAAAACATGAAAAAATATATTCAGATGTTTGATGATAAACATGGTTTTATAAAAAACTTATCCATCTTGGACTTGCTTTTTATGGAGGGCCCCAATGCAATAAGCTACCTATAACTATTTTTGGTTTTAATTTTAATATTTAGTGCAAAAAACTTCAAACACAATTCATAAAAACCTACTTTTTGGTGTGAAACAAGTATTAAAACTTTCAAGTAATTTTCTTAGTAGGTGTAAGACTTTTAACTCTTTTGGAGTTTTTTAAGAATCCTTGAAACATCATCAGATATTGAAAGTTTTATTATCAGAAACAAATACACAATTGTAATTAAAATACTCTTTAATAAAATCCCTACAATTGGATGAACAGGGAAATCAAGAAAATAAATTTCTCCAATATGAAAATCCCAAAAACTAAAACATAAATACATACTACCAATAACAAAAAACATTGTTAACGTTTTTGATGTAAATGGGGTCATAGAAAATTTACTTTTTACAAAGAATATTTTACCTGTATTCGCAGTAAAAATTACAATTAAAGTTGCTAACGCTAATCCATCTGTACCCATTTCTAAATGATAATAAAATAACGTATTCAAAAAATACACCGAAAAAGCCATGGCTAAACTAAAGGGTAAAGTAACCCTATAATATTTAGAGTTATTAATAATTGCGCCATTATTACCTAAAAATCCATTGTACATTTTTAATAACGAAATCATAAAAACAACTAAAGCTCCACCTGCATATTCTAACGGTAACAGTAAGAAAAGTTGATGAATATTAGCATTCACCAAAATAAAAAAGAAGCCACTAATCAATAATAAGTTAATAGAACTTTTTTTATAAAGTGAAGCAACCTCTTTATGGTTCTCTTCATTTAATGTTTTAGAAGTTAGTGGTTGTAAAATATTTAACATGGCTCTGCTAGGTGCCTCAATAAAGGAACCTATAAAAACAGCTACAGCATAATAGGCCGCCTTTTCTAAAGATTCTTTTCCAGGTATCATAAACTTATCGATATCTAAAATGATAGCTCCTGCACTACCCGCTAAAATAATATACACTGAAAAACGTATTATTTCATTAAAATTTTCAGGTCTCGATACGGTGAATTTAGGAAAGTATAAGCGAAAAGCATACACCATCATTACCAACATACGTAAAAAATAGGCCCCTGTTAAATAATAAATAAATTCAGGTTTTGAAATGAGCTCAAAATAGACTGCAAATAATAATATCATTACAACTACTCTATTCCATAATTCTTTTAAAACAGTACCAAATACAGATTGGAATTGCACCTTAGCCCAAGCATAAAAAACTTCGAAATAAGCACAGGTAAACGCAATAAGGTAGATCACAAACGTATAGTCTTTAATAATAGGATTTTCTTCAGATAAGTACGTACTAATTTGATCGTAAAAGAAATTACCTAAAAATCCCATAGGGATTGCAATCAAAAGAGGCAAGAACAGAACCGAAGTTAAAAACTTATCTTTTTCTGATTTGGTAAAATAGCTTGAGAAAAATTTAACAATGGTATGATGTATTCCAAGCGCAATTAAGGGCATTAATAAATTTGAAGATGACAATAAAAAAGTAACCAAACCATAGTATTCGTCTTGCAAAAAACGAGTGTATAAAAACAAGGTGTTTACACCTCCAAAGGCAAAGCCTAGGTAAATAAATAGCGTATTTTTAAAAGATTGCTTTAATACAATACCCATATTAGAGTGATTTAATGATTTGTGCTAATTTTTGAGTTAGTTGCTTTCTATGAAATTGATCAATATTAGTTGTGGTGCTATGTAAATTGTCTTTTTTATAGGCTTGATACATGTCCATAACTTTATTTTTTAATGCATTTTTATCAGAATATGAAAAAACATCTCCGGCATTAGTTTCTTTTAGAATAGTTGATAAATCTCCATTTCTAGGACCCATGGCTAAAATAGGTCTTTTTGAAGTTAAATATTCAAAAAGTTTCCCTGTTAAAATACCTTTTGCGTTTTGCACATTAGGAATTAATAATAACAACACTTGAGCTTTCTTTTGAAATTCAATTGCCTTTTTATGCGACACATATTCTTTAAAATTAGTGTTTGAAACTAAACCATATGTGTGTATTTCTTGCTTTACTTCATCTGCAATGTCTCCAATAAAATTAAGCTGTAGGTCTTTTTTAAAAATTGCATTCTCTCTTATTAACTCTTGCAACACTTTAAAAAGTAGTTTAGGATTGCTTTGTTTGGGCAATAAACCTATGTATGAAATTGTAAATTTTTGATCTAACTGATCGGTTGTATCTAAAAAAACTTCATCATCAAAACCATTAGCAACTACTTCTACTCTTTTTGAAGAGCTCGAAAATTCTTTCTGTAATGTGTTACTTACGGTTAAGACACAATCTGCAGCACTTAATACACTGTGCTCTAAATTTTTATTCCATTTTTTAATGAAATTTAATTGCTTAAAGTCTGAGTTGTAATATAAATTTGTCCAAGGATCTCTAAAATCTGCTAACCATTTGATTTGATGTTTCTGTTTTAGTTTCTTTGCAATTAAATGCATGCTATGAGGTGGACCAGAGGAAATAATGACATCTATAGCGTTGTTTTTTAAATAGTTATTTAAATACTTTACAGAAGGTTTTACCCAAAATATTTTTGGATCTGGAATAAAAAAATTCCCTCTAATAAACGATAAAAACCCATTCTTAGTACTATTTGCTATAGTCGTTTTTGAGGATGTGTTTTTTCTTGATAAAAATAAGTCTGTAGGTTCCCAAATGGGTTGTTTTAAAATTGTAATATCATCTGAGATTTGATTTTCTAAAGAAGAATCCAATTTAGGGTAATTCGCGTTATCAACCGTATACACAATAGGCTCTATACCAAAATCTTGCAAGTACTTTACAAATTTTAACCAACGCTGCACGCCAGAACCCCCTGCTGGAGGCCAATAATATGTGAGTATTAATACTTTCAAACTTGAAAATTATCATATAAATGTAGGAGTTTTTTAGAGGTAATTTGCCAAGAAAATTCATTTTTTATGAAAATTGCTCCATTTTCGCCTAATTGTGCTCTTAAATTTTTATCCTCAAACAATTGCAGAACTTTTAGAGTAAAATCCTTTATGTCTTTTTCCTTATGCACTAACCCAGAATTTATTTTATGAACCAATCTTGCTTGGGCTATTGCATTACTGACTAAAATTGGTTTTGCAAAACTCATATATTGAAATATCTTATTTGCATAAGCAACATCATGCTGTAAATTTCTATGTAGTGGTGAAATACAGACATCGCTAGCATTAATGTAAGATTGAAAAAGAGCCACATCTTGCCAACCCTCAAAGTCCACATAATTTTGAATTTCTAAATCAGTTACTTGTTGTTTTAAAATTACATCTGTGGTATTTTTACCCACAATTACTAATTTAATATTGGGTATTTTTTCTTTTAACTTAGGAATAGCTGCTATAGCCGTTTGTAAACCTCTTCTTACATGAGTATCTCCTAAATACAGCAAAACAAAATGTTTTTTATATCGATGTATTATATGTTCATCTAAAGTAAAATCTTCATAAAAAGAAGGTCTAATGGTATTGGGCACTAAAACAAACTTATTTTTTTCTAAAGGCAATCGTTTTTCAAGGCTTTCTATAAACTCGGGGGAAACGGTTATTACCTTTGTTGCTTTTTTTATAAACTCCTCTTCTTTTAGTTTCCATTTATTTGGAGAAATGATATACTTTCCAGGAAACTTTTGTAAGTGAGGATACAATTTCATTACCTCTGGAAGGTTGTCATGCAAGTCTAAAACTACGGGTAAATTCCATTTTTTATTGGCATTAAAAACTGCTTGTGCGATTTTTATATCGTGAATGTGAAGGACACTAACCTGAGTTGCTTTGATAAATTTTTGAATTTTTTGCTGCATCAAAAGCGTATAAAAAGGAACTGTATACGCTAAAGCCGATAATTTATACTCCAACGTATTGGAAAGGTATCGCTTTACAGATATGCCTTGTATTTGCTCATCTTTAAGCGCTTTAGAATACGACAAACAAAATAAAAATACTTCGTGCCCATTATCAACTAAAGAAACTGCCTCATTTTCTACTCTTGGATCAGGAGGAAAACTAGCATCAAGTATCATGCCTATTTTCATACTACAGATCGCCTATCTTTTTTCTTGTACATAAGACATCCTAAAGAAATTAAAACCAATAACGCATAAGAACTTAATGATATAATGCTTCCTCTCTGAATAACTGTCGGCTCAAATTTGAACACTATTTTATGATTTCCAGCAGGAATTTCTAATCCTCTTAAGACATAATTTACACGATAGTGGGTTATCAAATTTCCATCAACATAGGCATTCCACCCTTCTTTGTAGTATATTTCTGAAAAAACTGCAAATTGATTACTTTTTGCACTTGTGCTGTATGACAATTCATTAACCTTATAACTGTCTAAAGAAATAACTGCAGTACTGTCTCTTTTAAAATTCAAATTATTATTTATGTCAAAAAAACTAGTATCAATAACGGCTTTATTTTTGAGGTCTAAAGTATCTAAAATTTGTATTTCTTGATCTGCGGAATTTACAAGTACTACTTCGTTAACAAACCATGCATTGCCATAGTGATCCGAATTCTGTTGCACTTGAAGTTGATTGTTTTTACCAGGAACTATAAAATATTTTGTATTTAACATGTTTAAAACATTCATGTTATTTTTTGCGATTTGGTAATCGAACAATTCTTTATAACGCAACATCTTCGCTGCATGATACCCCCCAATTGAATGGTGAAAATAAGAAGTAGATGCATCTTGCATTGGATCTACAGAAAAGTTTGCAACTCTATAATGAGTAGTATCTTTAACTATTTGCTTGTCTACATTAGTCGCTACAAAAGGTTTGTCTACTTTTCTAGAAGAAGTAAAATTAGAGTCATTTAGGTAACGTTTATTTACAGTTAACAAATCAACTAAGACAAAAACGGCTAACACTAAAATTGCAGTACGCTGTTTTAACTTATTTTTTAAAGTAAACCATAAAGTAACAAAAGTTAATACTACAAAAAGAAGGGTTTTTAAAGTATCTGAAAGTAACATCCATTTTCTATCTGCTATGACAGCATCTAGCAATCCTGGTAAATCTTTATAACTAGCATCCCTTAATCCTTCAAAAGTTGAAAAACTGTGTGCCAATAGAAACCCCAAAATAATAAGACCTGAAAAAGTATACAACGCTTTTTGTAATGCTTCTTTTTTTGAAGCTAGTGATTTTTTAGTACTAAAAAAATCCTTTAACCCTAAGACCGCTAAAATAGGAACACATAGTTCTGCAATAATTTGTATAGAGGAAACTGCTCTAAACTTATTGTAAAGTGGCACATAATCGATGAATAGATTTGTTAAACTATCAAAATTCTTACCCCAACTTAATAAAATGGAAAATAGTGTCGCTGCTACTAGCCATTCTTTTAGCCTTCCTTTTACTAAAAATAGCCCTAAAAAGAATAAAAAACAGATGACAGCGCCTATGTAAGCAGGTGCCTCTATAATTGGTTGATCTCCCCAGTAGGTAAACACTTGTTTGGAGTATTCATCTGCGACTTTTTTTCCTGCTGTTTTTTCTATTACTTGATAAAAATTAGAGCTTTTATCTAACTCCTCAACTGTACCTCCTCCCATAAATTTTGGGATAAACAAATTGAAAGTTTCTAATTTTGAGTAACTATATTGTGTAATGTAATTCTTGTCTAATCCTTGATTTTTTTCTTTTGGTGTACCATCTGCATTAACAGTTAAATAAGATGTGCCTCTAGTACTGTAATCTGTGTACTCTTTCATAGCCATAAGTCTTGGTGCATTTGCACCAATACCTAGTATCACTGCTGTTAAAATAACAACTGTTTGTTTTATAAATCGGAAATATTCTTTTTCTTTAACGGCATAAATTAACTCAACAACACCATAAATTAAAAGGCAGAAACCTAAATAATAAGTCATTTGAATATGGTTCGCATACACCTCTAAAGCCATTGCCAACCCAGTTAGAAAAAAACCTAAAATGTATCTTTTTTGAAAAACGTATAATACACCCGCTAATACAAGTGGCATGTATGCAATTGCATGAGCTTTAGCATTATGCCCTGGAATAAATATGATGATTAAATAAGTAGAAAAACCAAAACCTAATGCCCCTAACACTGCTAACCTCCATGGTACTTTTATTGCTAACATTAAAATAAAAAAACTTAAAAAGTAAAGAAAAGTATAATCTGCAGGTCTGGGTAAAAAACGTAGTAATTTATCCAAAGACCTAACAATGTCATAAGGATAATATGCGCTAATTTGATAGGCTGGCATCCCACTAAAAGAGGTCCCTGTCCAATAAGGTTCCGCCTTATTTTCTAGTCTATAATCTTTAATTTCTTTAGCCATACCCGTAAATTGGGTAATATCTGATTGTGCTAATTTTTGTCCTTTTAATACAGGATGAAAATAAAACAACGCTGCAATAATAAATAAGAGAATTGCTATGGTATAGGGTAAAATCTTTTGTAGTTTCAAACTTAAAATTTAAATTGTGGATTGTAATAAAGTGCTAATCAATTTCCTCAAAATCTACATATTCACCTACAGAATTTTTAGATTGTGATTGTTTTTTTGGTGCTTTATCTATAATAGTCTCTCCTTCTTTGACGGTATTTTTTGGTTCTCGCTTTCCAAATTGTTGTGCTGCTTTTTGCTGCATACTACTCGCTACTTTATTTAACAAAAATGGTGCTATTAGCTTAGCTATAAATTTAAAACCATAGTAAAACAAGAGTAAAAAGAAGATTGTTTTTAATAAACCCATTTAAAACATATATTTAATAAGAATCAAAAATAGCAATTTGACAACAATTGATACGTTAACAAAGTACAAAACTTTAAGAATCGTAAAAAAGTATGCATTCCTTTTTAAACCATTTTTTTTATTCTATGTTTGTTTTGCTAACTCTTTAAACAACAAGGTTAATGATTACACATTGTATTAAGAAATTACTTTTTATTTTTATTGTACTCAGTTTTTCTTCAGCATATTGCCAGTACACTAATTTAATCAATTCTAATAAACCAGGATTTTCAGAAAGTCCTTATGCAGTTGGCAAAGGAGTGTATCAGTTCGAAAACAACTTGTTTTTATTAAATGCCCCCATAGAAAATAGCACCAACAACTTACAATCAACTGGTTTAGATTTTTTATTTAGGACTAGTTTTCTTTCAGAAAAACTAGAATTTAATTCAAAAGTTAGATACCAAAGAGATGAAATCAATTTATCAAATGAGTATACCAATGGACTAGGCAAATTTACAATTGGTGCGAAATACTTATTGTTTCAACAAACATATGAGGATAAGAAAAAAGAAGTAAGAAGTTGGAAAAAGAGAAATGCTTTTGATAAAAAAAGACTAATACCCTCTGTTGCGCTTTATGCAGGCCTAAATACAGACATGTTGAGTGAAACTTATAAAATAGGGCAATTATCTCCTAAAGCAGGGCTACTGTTCCAAAACAATTTAAGCAATCAGTTTACAGTAATTACCAATTTTTTTTATGATTTTATAGGTACCGATTTTTCTGAATTCTCATACATCATAACAGGAACTATAAATTTAAATAGTAGATGGTCTACATTTTTTGAAAATCAAACTACGTATCAAAACAATATTTCAGAAAGTAATTTAGGTAGTGGATTTGCATATCTGTTTAGTAAAGATCTACAAATTAATGCTTCTGCTAGGTATTTATTTGGTAATAACAATGAGGGGTTTTCAGCAGGGATTGGATTCTCGTATAGAATAGATAAACATAATGATAATTTTAAAGGTAAAGATAATAACGGAAAAGCTTTAAATGAAACACCAATCTCTACATACAATAAAAAACAAGACCGCTTTTTTAATAGGCTTTTTCGTATTTTTACCAAAGATTCTAAGAAAATAAAAAGAAGAAAAAAAAGAAAACGAAAACGAAATAAATAACATCATTTTTAATTTTATGATTACTGTAAAAGAAGCCAAAACTAAAAAGGAAATCAAGCAATTTGTTTTGTTTCCTTTTTCAATTTACAAAGACAATCCATATTGGGTACCTCCTATTATTAAAGATGAAATTGCAAATTTTAATCCTAAAAAAAATCCTGTCTTTGAAAATGCTGAGGCACACTTTTTTTTAGCCTATAAAAACAATACAATTGTTGGTCGCGTTATTGCTATCATAAATTGGCATGAAATACATCAACAAAAAATAAAAAAAATGCGTTTTGGCTGGTTTGATGTTATTGATGATATTGAAGTTACTAAAGCCCTTTTAAATAAAGTTAATGAAATTGGTAAGGCAAACAACTTAGCATATATTGAAGGACCAGTAGGTTTTAATAATTTAGATAAAACTGGTGTTTTAACAGAAGGGTTTAATCATATTGGCACCATGATTACTTGGTACAACCATCCGTATTATAAAGATCATTTAGAGCAACTAAATTTTGTAAAAGAAAAAGAGTATCTAGAAAATAAATTTAAGTTTAAAAATGTAGATGCAGTTTACTACAATAGAATTAGTACAATCATTAAAAAAAGATTTAAACTAAAAGCTTTAGACTTTACAAAAACAAAAGATATTTTGCCTTATGTAGATGAAATGTTTCAAGTGTTCAGCGCTTCTTACTCAAAACTATCTACATTTGTTCCGATTTCAGATGCACAAATAGCTTATTTTAAAAAGAAATACATTTCATTTATCAACCCTGAATATATTAAGTTTGTGGTAGACGAACATCATAAATTAGTGGCATTTGCCATTGTGATGCCTTCATTTTCTGAAGCTTTACAAAAAACAAAAGGAAAATTATTTCCAACAGGAATTTTTCATTTGTTAAATGCTAGAAAACACGCTAAAGATGTTACATTTTATTTAATTGGAGTGCACCCAGATTATCAAAATAAAGGAGTTCATGCTATTATTTTTGATCAATACACAAAGACCTTTACTCCTTTAGGAATAGAAAACTGTATTAGAACCCCAGAATTAGCAGACAACGAATCTATAAAAAAATTATGGCAGGACTTTAACCCTGAAAAACATAAAAAGAGGAGAACATATCGAAAAGATATCGAATAATAACACGTTGACATAATGTCTATTAATTCTATTTACGACTTTCTTTAAGGTACTATTATCCTTTTTAAAACCATACCCAATGCAATTATTTTACAATACTGATATTTCTAATAAAACCTCCCAAATTACTTTTGATAAAATTGAAAGCAAACATATTGTTCGTGTTCTTCGAAAAGAAGAAGGGGATGTTCTAAAAATAACGAATGGGAAAGGGTATTTATTTGACGCTGAAATTTTAGTTGCTAGTGACAAAAAATGTATTGCAACTATAATAAATGCAACAACGAAACAAAAACAGTGGAATTACCATTTACATATTGCAATTGCGCCAACAAAAAACAATGATAGAATTGAATGGTTTTTAGAAAAAGCGACAGAAATTGGTATCGATGAAATTACACCAATAATTTGTCATAATTCAGAAAGAAGAGTTGTAAAAAAAGAGCGACTCGAAAAGATCATTCAGTCTGCTATGAAACAATCTTTGAAATTTACATTACCAAAATTGAATGATAGTATTAAATTCAATGATTTTATTGCACAAGATATTGAAGGATTGAAATGTATCGCACATTGTGAAGATTTAGAAAAAAACCTTTTAAAAAATGTTGCAAAAAAAACAGATAAAATCACGATTCTTATTGGTCCTGAAGGCGATTTTTCTCTAAATGAGATTAACAAAGCTCTAGAAAATAAGTATCAGCCAATTTCTTTAGGAGAAAGTAGATTACGTACAGAAACTGCAGCACTTGTAGCGGTAAATACAGTTGCTTTAATTCAAGAGTAAAATCATTTTTATTATATATATTGCTAATCTATTATTAAATAAAATGAAATACCTATTCGTATTCCTTATAGTACTAAAAACTATCGATACTTTTAGTCAAGATGTGGCTATCTTAAAATACAATGGTGGTGGTGATTGGTATGCAAATCCTACTGCGATTCCAAATTTAGTAGCTTTTACTAATAAAAATATAAATACTAGAATCACAACAACTCCTGAATCTGTTGCTGCAAATAGTGAGGATATCTATAACTATCCTATCATTTTCATGACAGGTCATGGTAATGTTTTTTTTTCTGATGAAGAAGCTAATCTCTTAAAACAGTATTTAATTTCTGGTGGATTTTTACACATTTCAGATAATTATGGTCTGGATAAATTTATAAGAAGAGAATTAAAAAAAGTTTTTTCAACCCTAAGTTTTCAAGAAATCCCTAGCAATCACCCTATTTATAATCAAACGTTTAAATTTCCAAACGGAATACCAAAAATCCATGAGCATAACAAAAAACAAGCACAAGGTTTTGGGTTATTTTACGAAGGTAGATTGATTGTTTTTTACGATTATGAAACTGATTTAAGTGATGGCTGGGAAGATCAAATCATTCACAATAACCCAAAAGAAGTTCGAGAAAAAGCTTTACAAATGGGCTCAAATATTATAGAGTATGCTTTTACAAATTAGTTCCAATAGTAGTATTGATGCTATTAAGATAAATTTCGATTCTAATGGTCTATGGGTATTAAATATCGCTATTGCAGTAATTATGTTTGGGGTAGCTTTAGCAATTACGGTAGATGATTTTAAAAGATTACTCAAAAATCCAAAAATTGTTTTTGTGGGTGTATTATCCCAATTTATACTACTTCCAGCGTTTACATTTTTAGGGATTTTATTGATTAAACCCCATCCAAGCTTTGCTTTAGGAATGATGATGATTGCAGCTTGTCCTGGAGGAAACGTATCTAATTTTTTTAGTAAAATGGCAAAAGGAAATGCTGCACTTTCTGTGAGTTTAACCGCGTTTGCCACCCTTATTTGTATTTTTATGACACCTTTTAACCTTCAGTTTTGGGGAAGTTTATACGAACCTACCAACGAAATTTTAAAAACAGTTGAACTGAATTGGGTAGATTTATTACAACTTGTAATTCTGATTTTAGGAATTCCGTTGGTTTGTGGTATGCTTATAAAGCACTACTTTACAGTAATGGCAGGGAAGATTGAAAGAATTTTAAAACCCCTTTCCATGTTGGTTTTTATAGCATTGATTTGTATTGCTTTTTCTCAAAATTTAGATGTTTTTGTAAATTACATACACCTTGTATTGGCGTTGGTTGTGTTTCATAATATTTTTGCATTCTTACTAGGCTATTATACTGCAAAGCTATTTGGTTTAGATCAAAAAGATCGCAAAACAATTGCGATGGAAACTGGAATTCAGAATGGAGGCTTAGGACTATTATTAATTTTTGGCTTTTTTGATGGCTTAGGTGGCATGGCCTTGTTAGCAGCTTTCTGGGGTATCTGGGATGTATTTTCAGGAATGGCTTTAGCCACTTTTTGGGGCAGAACACATAAAGAGTAGACTTCGTAAAAAGATGATTCAAAAAATTTGGTACCAAACCGTAAAAGTATTCCTTAAGGTAAGTTTACACTTTTATGCACAGCAAATTAAAATATATGGAAAAGAAAATATCCCTAAAAAAGGAGCTGTTTTATTTGCTATAAATCATCCAAACGCCTTAATGGATCCTCTTTTTGTTACTTCTTTTAACCCAAGAACAAATCATTTTCTAGTACGTGCAGACGTATTTAAAAATCCATTGATAAAAAAAATTTTAGGCTCATTAAATTTAATGCCTATCTATCGAATTAGAGATGGTAGAAATCAGCTTTCTAATAATGAAGAAATTTTTAATAGATGTTTTAAAATACTTGCTAAGGAAGAAACATTAATCATATTTCCTCAAGGAGGCCACTCAAGAGATCGAAATATAAAACCTCTCAGTAAAGGTTTTACACGAATCGTATTTGGTGCTTTAGCGCAAAACCCTGGTTTAGAAGTTACCGTAATTCCTGTAGGTGTTACCTATCAAAATTCATCCAATTACCCAAGCAAAGTTTGTGTTCAATTTGGTAAAGCTATTGCAACAAGAAAAATAGTATCAGAAAATCAAAAACCAAAAGCCATCTCTATTTTAAAAAATGAAGTTAGCAATCAATTAAAACAATTGACTGTCCATATACCTGATGACGAAAATTACGCAACTATTTTAAACAGTTTAAATAAAGCAAATGTAGATTTTACAAAAGTAGATCACATAAATGCTATGATTGCAAATCAACAAATTCCTACACCTAGAAAAAAGCAAATCAACTTTTTAAAGCCACTCTTCTATATAATTTTGCTAAACAGTTTAGTTCCTTTTTTGATTTGGAAAAAAATAGGCAAAAAAATTAAAGAAATTGAATTTAAAGATACCATGAGATATGGTGTTAATGGACTTACTTTTCCTTTTTTTTATCTATTACAAGCAGTATTAATTTACCTAAATTTCAACTGGAAAGTAGCACTGATTTATTGGGTTACTTCTTACTTATTCGTTTTTATATACACTAAATTCTCACCAATAAACACAGAAAAATAAGGGCCCACATTCTTTAAAGAAAGAAACAATAAAATGTACGAATTGTTTTTTTAAAGTACTCGCATAAATAGTACAATTCTACTCTAAAATTGCATCATGAATTACTTGTTGTATTTCTGTACGAATATTTTCTTCTATAAGCCCTGTATTACTCATTGTAGGATAGACTCTATTTGATAAAAAAACATATACAATTCCACTTTTTGGGTCTGCCCATGTGTAGGTTCCTGTAAATCCAGAATGTCCAAAACTTTCGTCTGAAACACATCCACAAGTTGCCTTTATCTCTTTATCTAATTGTGGTTTATCAAACCCTAAACCTCTTCGCACTTTCAAATCTTTAAAATACCTTTTAGTAAACTTTGCTATCGTTTCAGGTTTTAAATATGTTTTACCTCCATAATACCCATTTTGCAAGTACATTTGCATTATTTTGGCGACATCATTTGCATTGGCAAACAACCCTGCATGCCCTGCAACACCCCCTAACATGGCTGCTCCCATATCATGGACTGTTCCATGCACTAATTGATTTCTATAATATGTATCTCTCTCTGTTGGGACAATACTTTGCTTTGTGAATTTTTTTAATGGTAAAAAAGTTGTTCTATTTGCACCTAGCTTAGCATAAAACATTTCATTTGCTAATTGGTCTAACGGTTTATGATAAATATCCTCTAAAACTTTTTTAAAAAGATAATAGCCCAAATCACTGTATTTATATCCTTCTGTTTCCCTTTGTTCCGCTATTTTAATGTATTTGTAAATACTATCTCTGTACGTTTTTTTTAAGTATAAATTTTCAGCAACTTTTAGGGTATATTTTTTAGATTTTTCTGTGCGATAAAATTCTTTGCGATTTTTACCTGTAATACTATCTTGAGTCTCTTTATAAAACGGAATCCAAGATTTTAATCGCGCAACATGAGAGAGTATTTCTTTAACTGAAAGTGTATCTTTATTAGAGTTTTTAAAACCTGGCAACAATTCCGCTAACGTTGTATTTAACGATATTTTTTGTTCTTCTTCAGCTTTCATTAACAACGGTAAAGAGGCCAATATTTTGGTCAAAGAGGCCAAATCATATAGGTCTGAATTTTTAACCTTCACCACTTTTTTATCAGTGTGGTAGCCGTGACTTTTTTGTAAAAAAACTTTGCCATGCCTTGCTGCTAAAATTTGAAAACCTGGTGCCATTTTCTCTTCTAATATGTAACTGGCTAGGCTATCTATCTTTTTTAGAACTAAAGAAGACATTTGCACTTCTTCTGGAATGGTATACTGTAGTCTACCCAATGTTTTTGTTTCTAAACCAACCCCTTGTTTAAATTCATCTCGGATAGAAACTGGCAATTTACCTTTTGCAGCAAAAGCACCAAAAAGCATCTGAGCCGATAATTCTTGTGCCAATTTACTGTTTTGATAAGCAACCAAAATAGAAGAGAGATTTTTAAAACTTTTTAACTGAAGTAAACTATAAGGGCTTGTAAAAACAGCTAAAGTAACTTCTTTATGTCGAGCAATCTCTTGTAACCAAACCAGTTCTTTCTGTGAAAATTTGTAGCTCTTCCAAGGGTGTGCGTTAGATTTATGAAACCCTATAATTACTTTATGATATGGTGTTAGTTTTTTTAAAATTTCATTCAAATTAGGGGCTGAAACTTTGGTGACATTGGTATAATTATTAAGCATATTTAGAAAGTGATTTCCAGAATCATCTCCTAATTTCACATACGCTATCTTCTGCTTATCTAGACGTACTATGGGTAAAGCCTCATTTGAATTTTTTAGCAGTGTTAATGAATTTTTTACCAATGCGCTATGCAAAACTTCATTACTTACCGAATTTAAATCTTCATGTAAATTATTAAGGTCAACAGGATGGTATTTGTGCAAACCCATCCAATATTTTGCTTTCAAAATCTTACGAACAGAATGTTCTAATCGTTCTTCAGTAAGTGTGTTTAAGAGTAATGCTTGTTTAATTAATTGTATAGAAGCAGGAACATCTTGAGGAATTAACAACAAATCATTACCCGCTTGCAAAGCTGCCAAATTAATCTCTGCAGAAGTAGCGTAGTTCGCTGCCCCCTTCATATTTAACCCATCAGTAATAATTAAACCGTTAAAACCTAACTCTTGCTGCAATAGGTTTGTAACCACATTTTTAGATAAAGATGTGGGTAGCTTTGGATTTGTTTCTAAACTAGGGATATTTAAATGCGCTGTCATTACACTTCCAATTCCTGCATCAAATATTTTTCTGTAAGGATAGAGTTCAATGGAATCTAATCTTGCTTTATCAAAATCTAAAAAAGGAAGGGTATGATGAGAATCTGAAGCAGTATCTCCATGACCTGGAAAATGCTTTCCATTTGCCATAACCTTGTGTTTTTGCATTCCTTGAGTAAATGCAATTGCTTTCTGGGCAACATTTTCTTTGTCCTCTCCAAAAGAACGGTTCCCTATTATTGGATTAGCAGGATTAACATTTACGTCTAAAACAGGAGCAAAGTTAATATGTATGCCAAGACGTTTGCAATGTTTGCCTAGCTGTGCTCCAAATTCTTTTATCAAAGAATCATTTCTAATAGCCCCCAAAGTCATGTTCCAAGGAAACTTATAGGTGTTTTTTAAACGCATGTCCAACCCCCATTCGCCATCAAAACCAATCATCAACGGAATTTTTGCAAGTGCCTGATAGTTATTATTTAGTGCTGCTTGCTTTTCTGGGGTACCTTGCATAAAAATTAAATTCCCAACATGGTATTTGGTAATCATTTCGGAAATAAAATCTTCATGTTTTTTATCACGATTGGAATATGCTTGTACCATAAACAATTGCCCTATTTTTTGATCTAAAGACATAGTGTTCATAATACTATCTACCCATTTTTCTTGGGTCAAGTAATCTTTAGTTTGTAATGGGTCTATGGTTTGTGATTCAATTTTACAGAAAAAACCAATAAGAAAAAGTACTACTAATTTTATTCTCATTTATATCGTTTCTATTTTTGAGTTCTTTACTTAGTTTTTACGATTCGTTTTGAAGTGGTCTATCTATTTTTTTAAAAGACGACACAAGAAAAAAGCAACGTAAATTACCTAAGATTAATTAATGATTTACTTACTTTTTAGGCTATTAAAAAGCGTTTGTGCCAACTTTGTTTGGCAGGTACTTCCCAATAGTGTTCAAAATCTTTTTTAGTAGCTACCATGTTGTTAAAAACAACAGTATTCTCAGTAATTTTTTTTGATGCTACAAACCTTTGAAAATCTGGTAATTTCACCAAATTAATAGTATCTCCATCTTTAAAAGAAACGTTCATTTTATTCATCAAATCTATTTGAAATTCTTGTTCTAATTCTTTTACAAAACGAACTGAACTATCTATGGAACAGCCAGAAACAGTATTAAAACTTTCATCGACTGTTAGCACTAAAAATTGATTGTATTTAATGGTAAATGAACCTTTTAAATTATCTCCATGTCTTGTCCAAGAATTAATAAATGCTATTGCTTTATCTGAAATTAATGCTACTTCTTGATTTGTAAACGCTCTATCTGATTGATAAATCCACACGCGAGCATCATCTGGTATATTTTTATAGGCTGTAAACATTTCTTAGAGTATTTTTAGGTTATATTTTTAGAGTATTCTTCTTCTAATCAATGATCTTACTAAACATCTTGATTATCTTAAATTAAACTTTTGCTGTAAGGCTTTTAATTTTTCATCTGCAGATAGTTCCTCTTTTGGTGCAGACATTTTTTCTTTAATTTGTTTTAAAACTTTCTTTGTGTATAATGGAAAATCTGCATTCTGAATCCAATTAAAATACCCAGGGTTTTCTAAAAGTACTTCTGTTACTGTTCTACCTTTGTATTTTCCAAAAGAAAAAATCTCTTCATCTTCATCATTCATTAAAATAAAACCGGCAAAATCAGCTCGCTTACCATGCGTAGAATAAGCGCTTAACGCAGCTACAGTATTGCCAATATCATCATACTTATCTACCTGTGCTAACAAAATTTCGTAGGTTGCATTGGTATCTGCTTCTGCACCATGAGCTCCTTCTAATTCTTTACCACAATAAAATTGATAACCTGCGCCTAATGTTCTTTGCTCTTTTTTATGAAAAATGACTTGTACATCAATGGCTTCTCTATTTTGCATATCAAAATCATAACCTGCACGCATAAGTTCTTCTGCCAATAAAGGGATATCGAATCTATTGGAATTAAAACCAGCTAAGTCACAACCAGAAATCATATCGTTTACCTTTGGTGCTAATTCTTTAAATGTTGGCTCAGTTACTACTTTTTCATTGGTAATGCCATGAACCTCTGTTGCTCCTCTCGGAATTTCAATTTCAGGATTTACCAACCAAGTTTTACTTTCTTTATTTCCGTTTGGAAATACTTTTAATATCGAAATTTCTACGATTCTATCAGTTGCAATATTTACCCCTGTTGTTTCTAAATCAAAAAAGACAATAGGTTTGGTTAGGTTTAAATTCATAAAAGACCCCTTAATTTTAATGTAATCAATAAGTTTAATGGATTATATACCACTCTTTAATTCTTACAATGTACTGTTTTTATAATTTCAAATAATTCTTTAAATATAAAAAAAATAGTTGTTAAAATCTGCTTTTTAAAGAAAGGATTGGTACAGCTTTATTTTTTAAAGTAAAGCCGATTTTTTAAGGTCATTAAGCGCATTTAGATTGCATAAATAGTATTTTTTTGATCTTAAAAAAATGTTGTGAAATTGACACAAAATAACACCAACAAATCAAAAAAAAACACTTTATAAAGGTTCTATTGCCAACTCTTTAACAAAATATTTACCAATGTTTTTTCCTTGCTTTAAGCCAACTTCTACAGCAGCCCTGTAATGAATTCCTCCATACATTCTACTAATGGCTGCCTCATCTGCAGCAGCATTAAAAGATGTATAACTTCGTACAGGTAATCCAAAAGGAATTTCTGTTGTATCATCAAAAGCAAAATTATCTCCAAAAATTGAAGTTAACACGTAAGATGCAGCCCCTGAAACTACAGAATGACCACTTGTGTATTCTGGAAATGGAGGGGTTTGTAAAATAGGCAGCCAATCTTGATCAATATGTTGATTGATTAATGTTTCTGGGCGAATAAGGTTGCTTCGGTATTTTTCATCCCAACAACTTATAAAAGCATCTGCAATTGCTAAAGATGTTTTTGTGTAAGCGTTAACGGTCTGCATAAAGTTAGCCTGAGACTTTCTAGTGGCTATCTTTACAATTCCAATCCAATGTGCTCCTGGAGAAATCTTTTTTGTAGCAAACATAAAATGCCCTCTTGTAACTGAAACAAAAGGGTTGCAATCCCAAAATTGTGCAATTGCAATTTCTTCAGAGTTATCTCCGTTTTCGGTTATTCTTTGACTTGTTGTATACACCTCTTCTAACTCCTTGTAAAAATCAGAATCTTTCTCTAAAGAAAATTTTGGAGGAGGTATGGGTTTAAATTGTGCTGCTGACTGTAATACAAAGGGTCTTATTTTATTCCAATGAGGCTCTATACCTTCCATGTAAGCAGGAGGTGTTGGTTGCCAACGTGCAGGATCTTTGGCGTCAACTGTAAATTTTTCCATAGTTCTTGTCTGACTATAGTTGTCTTTATCCATCCAATTTTTTATGTATTTTACAACCGATAATGCATAATTTTTAGAGGCAATAAACTCTTTCTCATTCATTTTCTGCCAACTTTTAAACAAGCTATCTTGTACTGTGGTAAATTTTTCTTCTGAAAAAACCAACATTTTGCTTGTTTCCATATGTGCAATTAAAGCAGCTAATTTTAAATTGATGGATTTGTTTTTATTTGCTTTAGGTATTTGTTGTAAAGAACTTATCGTGTTAGATAAGCTTTTAAAAGTACTATCTTCTTGCGCTAATATTTCATAAGCAGCCACATTAGGGTAGGCAAAAACTCGACTAGCTACTGGAGGAGAAAAAATATCATGAATCATTATTTCTGAAACCATATCAACGGACGCATGGTAGTTTTCTGGAGTGATATTTATGGAATCTACAGATGGATTACAACTGTAAATAAAGACCGCCAAAATAATGGTGTATCGTGTTTTTAAAATTTGTTTTATTAAAAATCTCATCTACTATTATACTTCTAATTACTACGTATTATTTCTAAAAGATTGGTTTGCGAACATTACCTTGGTAGTTTAGATACCATTTTTTTCTCAAAAACGTTTTGAATACATAGGTTTTATTTTTTTAAATGACATTTAGAAACTATACATTATTTACTCTACGATAAACTTTCCTTTCATCATAGCATAGTGTGCAGGAAAACTACAAATAAAATCATACACTCCACTCTCTGGCGCAGTAAATTCAATGGTAGTTGCTTCTCCACCGCCAATCATTTTTGTATGGGCTATTACTTCATTTGAAGCTACAGGTATGTAATCATTTTGTCTTGCTGCTGCTGCGTCAGCTGCAAATCGTGATACTTTAACTCCTTTTTTTAAAATCACTACATTATGTCCCATTATCTTTTTATTTAATTTTCCTGTATGGGTAAGCGTTAATTTTATTTTTTGATTTGCTTTTACTCGAAATTCCTTAACATTAAATTTCATTTTGTCGCTAGATACTATAGAAACAACGGCTACACCATCTTGATCAACAACTACTGTAGGTATTTTTTTTTCTTTTTTCTTTGTAGCTACAGTAGATTTCTTAACCGTTTTTATTGTTTTTTGTTGCACATCTTTCTTTTCTTTAGCACAACCTAAAAAGAATATTGCTCCTATAAAAACTACTAAAACTTGTTTCATTTACTGTTTTTTAAAATTTTATATAAAGATATAATTTTATGCTAAAAAGAGGAGCGTTTTTAACCTATTTTTCTGTAAAACCAATTGTATAAAGTGTTTGTTTTAAAAATATCATACAAATTAAAAGCTACAAATTAGTAAGACACTCACTTGTAAACGTATAAAAGCGATCTATTCTTTAATTATTTTAAAAAAAGTAGTTTATTTGATGTAACAGTAACTATTGTATCAAATTTATATGCCAAAAAAAGGAAAAGAAAAAAATACAGCAAATAAAGCGAAGCATTCCAGACTAATGGAACAAAAAATTAATAAAGTCAAAGAAAAAAAGCAGCTTCACAAAGCGCGACTAAAAGCTATTATTAAAAAAGCAAACCAAGAAAAAAAAGAAAATTAAGGTGACTAAATATATTTGGAAATTATTAAAAAAAAACTCTAAATACAAAATGTATTTAGAGTTTATCAATTCACAATATCTATTTTTTAAGTATCTATAGATCCTAAAACACGCTTCATAAATACATTTAAAGCTTCTTTTTTGGGAGTCCCGTTTTTAACCATCTTATCGACTTCTATAGCACCATATAAGTTAGAAATTAGTTCTCCTATAACATCCAACTCCTCATCTTTTAAAGAGGGAACCTCTGTTAAAGCCTCTAACGTTTCAATAGTTTCTAAAATGTAATCTTGATCGTTTTCTTCAATAAAACTTGTAATATGTTTAATTATAGGTAATTTCATATTTTAGTGAATTTCAGATACTAAATCCTTTAAAACGTCAAACTTATTCGTTTGTGTTTGATTTTTCTTTGCACCCGAAACGAAAGTTGCAAAGGTTGGCAAATTACTAACATCTGCTAATTTTCTACTTTCAGGAAATTTCTCAGCATCAACAATAACAAACTTAATTTGCTCATTTTCTGATGCTAATTTTTTAAATTTTGGTTTCATAATTCTACAATTACCACACCAAGTTGCAGAGTACTGTACAATTACTTTTTGATTTGCATCTACAATAGTTTGCAAATTATCTTCTGTTAATTCTTGTACCATAATGATTGTTATTTTTAGAAATTATGAGTTGCAAAATATACTGCAACTCATAATTATCATTTAAATTTAGTGACTTGCTAAGTATTCTTTAGTCCCTTTTGCATTTGCTTGCATTGCATCTTTACCTTCTTCCCAGTTAGCAGGACAAACTTCTCCGTTTTTTTGAACATGAGAATACGCATCAATTAAACGTAAAAATTCATTTACATTTCTTCCTACTGGCATGTGGTTTATTCCTTCGTGAAAAACAGTACCTTCCTCATCGATTAAATAAGTAGCTCTATAAGTTACATTGTCTCCTTCTACTTGTACAGTCCCTGTTTCTTCGTCATAGACTTCATTGGTAATATCTAAAATACCTAAGATAGATGATAAATTTCTATTGCTATCTGCTAAAATTGGGTAAGTTACCCCTTCTATACCTCCATTATCTTTAGAAGTACTTAACCAAGCAAAATGTACTTCTGCAGTATCACAAGAAGCACCAATTACTACTGTATTTCTTTTTTCGAACTCTGGTAATGCTGCTTGAAAAGCATGTAACTCTGTAGGACAAACAAAAGTGAAGTCTTTAGGATACCAAAATAACAATACTTTTTTATTGTTATTTACTGCCTCTTCTAATACATTTACTTTAAATGTATCACCCATTTCGTTCATTGCATTTACATTTACGTCTGGAAATTTTTTACCAACTGCTGTTGCCATGTTAATTTATTGTTTATGATTAATATTAAATTTCTTTTACAAATATATTTTTAAAGGTACAAACAACACAATCATCATAAACTATTTAATTTATAGTAGAATAAGGTTTAATTATTTTAAAAATTATTTGCTTGCAAACAAATTGATATCGTTTGCAGAAACAGTATGTTCTCCAAGAATTATTAAACGTTCAACAACATTTCTTAACTCTCTTACATTACCTGTCCAGTCATATTTTTGTAATAATGCAATAGCTTCTTCAGAAAATATTTTTTTTGGGGTACCATGTTCTTTAGAAATTTTTGTACTAAAAAAATCAACTAACAGCGGAATGTCCTCTCTTCGTTCATTTAAAGCAGGAACTTTGATTAAAATCACAGCTAATCGATGGTACAAATCCTCTCTAAAACGACCTTCTGCGATTTCTTTTTTTAAGTCTTTATTGGTGGCTGCAACTACTCTTACATTTACTTTTATATCCTTATCAGAACCTACTCTGCTAATTTTATTTTCTTGTAGGGCACGAAGTACTTTTGCTTGTGCAGAAAGGCTCATGTCACCGATTTCATCTAAAAAGATAGTCCCACCGTTTGCAGCTTCAAACTTACCTGCCCTGTCTTTATTTGCACCTGTAAAAGAGCCTTTTACATGACCAAACAACTCACTTTCTATCAGTTCTGATGGAATTGCAGCACAATTTACCTCAATCATTAGCGCTTTAGCACGTGATGATTTTTCGTGTAACCAATGTGCCACTAATTCTTTACCAGTACCATTAGGTCCCGTGATTAAAACCCTAGCATCTGTATCTGCAACTTTTTCAATAATTTCTTTTATGTGAGCAATAGCGCTACTATTACCAATCATTTCATAGTTTTTGCTCACCTTTTTCTTTAATCGTTTGTTTTCTACAACCAGTACTTTTTTATCCAAAGCATTTCTAACGGTGTTTAGTAAACGATTTAAATCTGGTGGTTTAGAGATGTAATCAAAAGCCCCTAAACGCATAGTATTCACAGCTGTGTCTAAATCTCCATGACCAGAAATCATGACCATTGGGATTTCTGGTTTTATTTTTTTTGTTTTTTCTAAAACCTCTACCCCATCCATTTTTGGCATTTTAATATCACATAAAATTAAATCAAAATCATTATTTCTAATCATTTCAATACCTACTAAGCCGTCTGCTGCTTCTGAAACATCATATGCATCGTTCTCTTCAGAAATAATTTTCTTTAAAACTCTTCGAATTGCATCCTCATCTTCTATGATTAAAATTTTAGCCATTTTGTTTTATTGTTTTATAAGGTGAACATCTCTTTGTGGAAAAGGAATAGATATGCCATGTGCTCTAAAAGCTTTGTCTATTTCGAAACGTATTGTACTTTGTGTAAAACGAACTTCAAAACTGTTGTTTAACGTAAAGGCCACTTTAAAGTTTAAGCTACTGGCTGCAAAATCTGTAAATAGAACAATTGGTGCAGGTGATTTTAAAACATTTGGTTGTGCAATAGCTATCTCTAATAAAAGTTTTTTTACCAAATCTATATCTGAACCATACGCAACTCCAACTTCAACACTTTCTCTGGTCTCTGTTCCATTTTCTGTCCAATTGTACAAAATATTTGTCAAGTACAAATGATTGGGTATCACTAGCACTTTATTGTCTACAGTAACAGCTCTAGTAGTTCTTAGTCTTATGTCTAAAACTCGGCCTACTTTTCCTTCTAATTCAATAATATCTCCTACATGTACTGATTGATCTACTAAAATAAATATTCCAGAAATAATATCTTGAAACAATGTTTGCAATGCTAAACCAACACCAATTAAAAGCGCTGCTGATGCTGCAAATATTGCAGTAACATTTACTCCTGAAGTATGCATTGCAATTAAAAAAATGACTAAAAACACAATCCATCGCATGTATCCAAAAACAGTAACAAATTTTTGTTTATCGTTATCGGGCAGCTTTCTAGTAACAAATCTTCTAAATAATTTTAAAAGAAATGATGTAATCAGTAAAGCAAACACCACAAAAAGTAACCCTTTAATGGTAATACTTATTTCTTCACTAAACGTAAATTTATACTCTAAAACCGATACCATTTCTTCTGTAATTGTCTTTCTTACTTCCGCAATATTATCTTGATATATCATCTTTAATACTTTAATCATTTATACAAACCTTACTAAGTGAACTTTTTAACTATAGAAATTCCAATACTAATAATCCTTTACACAAACTTACATATTTTAATTAGTACAGTGCACAAAGATATGATTACAAATACATAAAATGTTAAATTTACTATGCATGCATAACTTTTTTTAATTTACTATGCGTGCATAGTAATTTTTTTATATCTTTGACTTCATGGATAAAAATAAATCTATAGATCATCAATTACGTGCCACTTGGCAAGCCGTCGCAAAAATGTATAATGAGCAAGCTGCAAATTACAATAGCACAATGGCTACCGCATTTGTATTACTTAACATAGACAAAGAAAACGGAACACCAAGTACTGCTTTAGGGCCTTTAATGGGTATGGAGCCAACAAGTCTTTCAAGGATTTTAAAATCTATGGAAGAAAAAGGAGCCATTTCTAGAGAAAAGAATCCAGACGATGGAAGGGGTGTTATCATTAAATTAACAACATATGGTTTAGAGATGCGTAAGTTTTCTAAAAATCATGTTTACCAATTTAACAATGTAATAAGAGAACATATTGAAGAAGATGAATTGGAAGCATTTTTTAAAGTAACCGTTACTATAAATAAACTTATTGCTGAGAAAAAGATTTTTGAACCTATACAACAAGACCACTAAATTTAAACTTATATAAATGACAAGAAGAATTAAAAAAGTAGCCATTATTGGATCTGGAATTATGGGATCTGGAATTGCATGTCACTTCGCAAATATTGGCGTAGAAGTTCTTTTATTGGATATTGTTCCAAGAGAATTGACTGATAAAGAAAAAGCGAAAGGACTTACATTAGAAGATAAAGTAGTTCGTAAACGCCTCGTGAATGATGCTTTAACAGATTCTTTAAAATCAAAACCATCTCCTATTTATAATCAAAAATTTGCAAATAGAATCACAACGGGTACTATAGATGACGATTTACACTTAATAAAAGATGTAGATTGGGTTATGGAAGTTGTTGTAGAACGTTTAGATATTAAAAAATCTGTTTTCGAAAAAATTGAAGAACACAGAACACCGGGTACGTTAATTACTTCCAATACTTCTGGTATTCCTATCAAATTTATGAATGAAGGCAGAAGTGACGATTTTCAAAAACACTTTGCAGTAACTCACTTTTTTAATCCACCAAGATATTTAAAACTTTTCGAGGTTGTTCCTGGTCCGAATTGTAAGCAAGAAGTTACCGACTTCTTAATGATGTATGGTGATCAGTTTTTGGGTAAAACAGCAGTTTTAGCAAAAGATACTCCAGCTTTTATTGGAAACAGAATTGGTATTTTTGGTATTATGAGTTTATTTCATGTTGTAAAAGAAATGGACTTAACTATAGAAGAAGTAGATAAATTAACTGGTCCAGTAATAGGGCGTCCAAAATCTGCTACTTTTAGAACGATCGATGTTGTTGGCTTAGATACTTTAGTGCATACAGCAAACGGAGTAAAAGACAATTGTCCTGAAGATGAAATGAGAGATCAATTTGTAATTCCTGATTTTGTAAATCATATGATGGAAAACAAAATGTTAGGAAGCAAAACCAAACAAGGTTTTTACAAAATGACAAAAGATGCTAATGGTAAAAAGAACATTTTATCATTAGATTTAAATACGTTAGAATACAGAGAGAAAAAAAGAGCAAAATTTGCAACTCTTGAGTTAACCAAAACCATAGATAATGTTACTGATCGTTTTAAGGTACTTGTAGCAGGTAAAGATAAAGCAGGTGAATTCTACAGAAAATCATTTGCAGCAATGTTTGCGTATGTACAAAATAGAATCCCTGAAATTTCGGATGAGTTATACAGGATAGATGATGGTTTAAGAGCTGGTTTTGGTTGGGAACATGGTCCTTTTCAGATTTGGGATGCAATTGGCGTTGCCAAGGGTGTTGAAATTATGAAAGCGGAAGGTTACGAAATTGCTACTTGGGTAACAGCGATGTTGGCTAGTGGAGCAACTTCATTTTACTCAATAAACGAAGGAGCTACTTTCTATTATGACATCCCTACTAAAAGTCAGGTTAAAAAACCAGGGCAAGATGCATTTATTATTTTAGATAATATCAGAAAATCAAACGAAGTTTGGAAAAACTCTGGAGCAGTAATAGAAGATTTAGGGGATGGAATTTTAAATTTAGAATTCCAATCTAAAATGAATACGATTGGTGGTGATGTTTTAGCAGCTGTAAATAAAGCCATTGACTTGGCAGAAAAAAATTACCAAGGTTTAGTTATTGGTAATCAAGCAGCAAACTTTTCTGTAGGTGCCAATATTGGTATGATTTTTATGATGGCTGCAGAACAGGAATATGATGAGCTAAATATGGCTATCAAATATTTCCAAGATACAATGATGCGTATGCGTTATTCTGCAATACCAACAATCTCGGCTCCTCACGGAATGGCTTTAGGTGGTGGTTGTGAAATTTCTTTACATGCAGACAAAGTAGTTGCAGCTGCAGAAACCTACATGGGACTGGTAGAATTTGGAGTTGGTGTAATTCCTGGTGGAGGTGGTTCTAAAGAAATGGCTTTAAGAGCCTCTGACTTATTTCATAAAGGAGACGTACAATTAAATGTATTACAAGAACACTTTTTAACTATTGGTATGGCTAAAGTAGCTACATCTGCATACGAAGCTTTTGATTTAGGCTTATTACAAAAAGGAAAAGATGTTGTTGTTGTAAATAAAGACAGACAAATTGCACAAGCAAAGAAACACGCACTTTTAATGGCTGAAGCTGGGTATACACAACCTGTAAAACGTAAAGATGTTTTAGTATTAGGTAAACAAGCTTTAGGAATGTTCTTAGTCGGAACAGATTCTATGGAGGCAAGTAACTATATTTCTGCTCACGATCAAAAAATAGCGAACAAATTAGCCTATGTAATGGCGGGTGGAGATTTATCTGAACCCACTAAAGTATCAGAGCAATATTTATTAGACATTGAACGTGAAGCATTTTTAAGTTTATGTACAGAGCGTAAAACTTTAGAAAGAATCCAACACATGTTAAAAACAGGTAAACCTTTACGCAACTAAAAGTTGCGAGTTATTAGTTGTGAGTGATTCACTAACAACTAAAAACTAAACACTAAAACTTAAAATATGAAAACAGCATATATCGTAAAAGCATATAGAACAGCAGTTGGGAAAGCACCAAAAGGACTGTTTAGATTTAAAAGAGCAGATGAATTAGCTGCAGAAACCATTCAGTATATGATGAATGAACTGCCTGATTTTGATAAGAAAAGAATTGATGATGTCATTGTAGGTAATGCAATGCCTGAAGGCTCTCAAGGTTTAAATATGGCGCGATTAATCTCTTTAATGGGATTAAAAATTGAAGATGTTCCTGGAGTAACTGTAAACCGTTTTTGTTCTTCTGGATTAGAGACTATTGGTATGGCCGTTGCAAAAATTCAATCTGGAATGGCAGACTGTATTATTGCAGGTGGTGCAGAAAGCATGAGCTCTGTTCCTATGACAGGTTTTAAACCAGAACTTAACTATGATACAGTAGCTTCTGGACATGAAGAATATTATTGGGGAATGGGTAATACTGCAGAAGCAGTAGCCAATGAATTTAATGTTTCTAGAGAAGACCAAGATGAGTTTGCTTTAAACTCGCACCTAAAGGCGTTAAAAGCATTAGAAGAAAATAGATTCCAAGATCAAATTGCACCTATTGATGTCGCACAAACTTATGTAGATGAAAATGGTAAAAAAGCAACTAAAAAGTATACCGTAAACAAAGACGAAGGTCCACGTAAAGGTTCAAACATTGAAGGTTTAGCACGATTACGTCCTGTTTTTGCAGCAAATGGAAGCGTTACTGCTGGTAACTCTTCTCAAATGAGTGATGGTGCTGCTTTTGCCATGATTATGAGCGAAGATATGGTTAAAGAACTGCATCTAGAACCTATTGCAAGAATGGTAAGTTATGCTGCTGCAGGTGTACCCCCAAGAATAATGGGTATTGGTCCTGTTGCTGCAATTCCGAAAGCACTAAAACAGGCGGGTTTAACGCAAAATGATATCGGATTAATTGAGTTAAACGAAGCTTTTGCCTCACAATCTTTAGCTGTTATTCGTGAGCTAGGCTTAAACAAAGATATTATTAATGTTAATGGTGGTGCCATTGCATTAGGCCACCCATTGGGTTGTACAGGTGCTAAGTTATCTGTTCAATTATTCGATGAAATGCGTAAAAGAGAACTAAATAATAAATACGGAATGGTAACCATGTGTGTTGGAACAGGGCAAGGTGCTGCAGGTATTTTTGAATTTTTAAATTAAATTCCTAAAAAAAATAAGAGTATGGAAACAACAAATAAAGAAATTTTAAGAGGAGGGCAATTCCTTGTAAAAGCCACTAAATGCGAAGACATCTTTACACCAGAAGATTTCTCTGAAGAACAAGTAATGATGAAAGAAGCTGTAAAAGAATTTACAGATAGAGAAATCGTTACCCATAAAGATCGTTTTGAAGCTAAAGATTATGCACTAACAGAAGAAGTAATGAAAAAAGCCGGAGAACTTGGCTTTTTAGGAGTTGCTGTTCCTGAGGCATATGGAGGTATGGGAATGGGCTTTGTGTCTACGATGATTACTTGTGAGTATATTTCTAGTGGAAATGGTTCTTTTAGTACTGCTTTTGGCGCACATACAGGTATTGGTACTATGCCAATTACCTTATATGGTACCGAAGAACAAAAACAAAAATATGTACCAAAATTAGCCACTGGTGAGTGGATGGGTGCCTATTGTTTAACAGAACCAGGTGCTGGTTCTGATGCAAATTCTGGTAAAACTACAGCAGAGTTATCAGAAGATGGTAAATCATACAAAATTAACGGGCAAAAAATGTGGATTTCAAATGCAGGTTTCTGTAATTTGATGATTGTTTTTGCACGTATTGAAAATGATAAAAACATTACCGGTTTTATTGTTGAATATGATGCAGCAAATCCAAATGGAATTTCTTTAGGAGAAGAAGAACATAAATTAGGAATTAGAGCAAGCTCTACAAGACAAGTCTTCTTTAATGATACAGTTGTGCCTGCAGAAAATATGTTATCTGTAAGAGGAGGTGGATTTAAAATTGCGGTAAATGCACTAAATGTAGGACGAATTAAATTGGCAGCTGCTTGTATCGATTCTCAAAGAAGAGTCTTAACAACTGCATTACAATATGCCAACGAAAGAAAACAATTTAAAACTCCTATTGCAGATTTTGGGGCTATAAAAGCAAAATTAGCAGAAATGGCTACGAACTGTTATGCTAGTGAATCTGCTAGTTATAGAGCAGCAAAAGACATTGAGGACAGAATTGAAATGAGAATGGCTTCTGGTAATTCTCATCAAGAAGCAGAGTTAAAAGGTGTAGAAGAATATGCAATTGAGTGTTCTATTTTAAAAGTAACTGTTTCTGAAGATGTGCAAGCATGTGCAGATGAAGGAATTCAAATTTTTGGTGGAATGGGATTCTCAGAAGAGACACCTATGGAAGCTGCATGGAGAGACGCTAGAATTTCTCGTATTTACGAAGGTACCAACGAAATTAACCGTATGCTTTCGGTAGGGATGTTAATTAAAAAAGCCATGAAAGGGCATGTAGATTTATTAGGCCCTGCTACCGCTGTTGCAGATGAATTAATGGGTATCCCTTCTTTTGATACTCCAGATTATTCTGAATTATTTGCAGAAGAAAAAGAAATGATTGCCAAACTTAAAAAAGTATTTTTAATGGTTGCAGGTGCAGCGATTCAAAAGTATGGACCAGATTTAGAGCAACATCAACAATTATTATTAGCTGCAGCTAATATTTTAAATGAAGTATACATGGCAGAATCTACTTTATTGCGTGCAGAAAAAAATGAAAAACGTTTTGGAGAAGATGCTCAAAAAGGTCAAATCGCTATGGCTAAGTTATACTTATACAATGCCGTAGAAATAATTGCCAAAAACGGTAGAGAAGGTATTGTTTCTTTTGCTGAAGGAGACGAGCAAAGAATGCTTTTAATGGGATTAAAACGTTTTACCAAATATGCTAATTATCCAAATGTAATTGCATTGCGTAATGAAATTGCAGATATCATGAAAGCAGAAAACAAATACTGCTTCTAACCAATAAAAATAGATGTTTAGTACCAAAGACCATTTTTTAAAAATGGTCTTTTTTTTCTATATTTGGTGGGATACCTCGATTAATTAGAAAAAGAAAAACAATGAAAAAAATAGTTTTTTTAATTGTTACGTTCACGATTCTTATTTTGGGGTGTAGCAAGCCCAAAGTTATTAGTATTGATCGTAATACATTATTCAATGATGTAAAAGTACTTGCGCATGATTCATTATCTGGCAGGGCTTTTTCCAAAGAAGGAAACCTTAAAGCGCAACAATTTATTTTACGCTCTTTTCAAGAAATTGGTTTAGCCCCCTATTTTGGAGACTCACTACTACAAAAATTCAATCATAACTTCTCTGGAAGACTCAGACAACGTGTTTTTCCAATAAAAAAACCTTTAGACGATTTATCTAATGTAACAGATACACTTGTTGGCGGAGCTAATATTGTGGGTATAATAAAAGGAAAACAAGAAAAATCTATTGTTATTACTGCACATTTTGATCATTTAGGCGTTAAAATGAAAAAATTTACAATGGCGCGGATGACAATACTTCTGGAACAGCTGCATTATTTACAATTGCACGGTACTTTAAAAATAAAAATCCAAACCACCATTTAATTTTTGCTGCTGTAGATGGCAAAGAAGTTGGTTCTCTCGGCGCTAAACATTTTTTAAAATATGATACCAATAAGCAACATATTAAATTAAATATAAATATGGATATGATTGCCCATAGTGATTATGACCCAATATTATTTGCTAGTGGATTGCATCATTTTCCTGAATTAAGAGACCCTCTAGAAGCTGTAGAATCTGAAGATATACTCTTTTTATTTGGTCATGATGACCCAGATCATAAAGCGCAATCTGACTGGACATTTTCTTCTGACCATAGTGTATTTTATAAGGAAGATATTCCATTTATTTATTTTGGCGTTACAGATCATAAAGATTACCATAGAGCTTCGGATACCTATGAAACTATCAATGAAGATTTTTATGTAGAAGCTGTAAAAATTATCATTAGCGCAATCGAGCATTTTGATCGTGAACTTATAGAAAATTAAGCGCAGTTTCAAGTTTTAAAACTGATCAAATTTTATGTTTTTACTCCCTAAAGTATCTTCTCTTTGTGTCCTTTAATCTATTAATTATAGATACTTTTACAGCAAATAAGAATACATTGTATGAAACGTATTAAACAGTATAAAAAACTTTTTGAAATAGAAGGCCCTATAGAGCTAAAACCGCTAAAAACTAAGTATCGAAATTTAGTTAAAGAATGGCACCCTGATAAATTTACAGACCCTGATAAAAAAGCAGAGGCAGAAATTGTAAGTACTAAAATTATAGATGGGTATCATTTTTTAGTAAGTATTGCCCCAGAAACTAAAGAAGCAAACTTAGAAGCTTATAAAACAACAATTACAACGCATCAAGTTGCAGATTGGCATCATAAAAGTATGCTTTTAGAAGTTACATTCACAGACGGTAATACCTATGAATATTTTGGAGTAAGTAAAATATTATTTGGAAAATTCATTAATGCGAAGTCTATGAACAACTTTGGCAAAAGAAATATTTTTAATAAATTTTTATATAGAAAGTCTAAGACGGCTAATGCCATTGCTTAATTTTAATAAAAAAAAGAGGTCCTAAGTTAGGACCTCTTTTTTTTTATTAAAAACGTTTACTCTAGTGCGCCTAGGTAGCGTTCTGCATCTAACGCAGCCATACAACCCGTTCCAGCCGCAGTTACAGCCTGTCTATAATCTTTGTCTTGTATATCTCCAGCTGCAAAAACACCAGGTATATTTGTTTTTGTTGTTTTTCCTTTTGTAATCAGATATCCTGTTTCATCCATATCCAATACTCCTTTAAATAAATCTGAATTTGGTGTATGTCCAATAGCAACAAATACCCCTGTTACCTCAATATTGTGTTTTTCTTTTGTTTGATTGTGAATTACCCTAACCCCAGTAACAACAGTATCTCCTAAAACTTCATCAATTTCTGTATTGTATAAAACTTCAATATTTTCTGTTTTATTAACACGGTGTTGCATTGCTTTAGACGCTCTCATATAGTCTTTACGAACTAAAATAGTTACTTTTTTACAAATATTGGCTAGGTATGTTGCCTCTTCTGCAGCAGTATCACCTGCTCCTACCACAACAACATCTTGTCCTTTATAAAAGAAGCCATCGCAAGTTGCGCAAGCAGAAACGCCTCCTCCTATTAAACGTTGCTCACTTTCTAGTCCTAAATATTTAGCAGTAGCACCAGTAGAAATAATAATTGTCTCTGCCTCGATATGTTTAGATTCATCAACAATTACTTTATGGATACCACCCACGTCATTACTCAAGGATACCGAAGTAACCATTCCAAAACGCACGTCAGTTCCAAAACGTTCGGCTTGATGTTTTAAATCCATCATCATTGCAGTTCCATCTGTACCGTCTTTATAGCCTGGAAAATTATCAACTTCTGTGGTAGTGGTTAATTGCCCACCCATTTGCATGCCTGTATACATAATCGGTTTCATGTCTGCTCTTGCTGCATAGATAGCTGCAGTATATCCTGCAGGTCCAGATCCAATTATTAAGCATTTTATTTTCTCTATAGTTTCTGACATAATTAAAAAATCTTTTTAGGGAGGTAAAAATATAGTTTTTAAAAAGATTTTTTAATCATTGTTTATAAGTTTTAATAATGAAAAAATAGAAGAAAAAAATAAAAGTAGGTCATTTTTTTTAGCGTCTGGCAATAATTTTAGTATGCCTAAGTTTTCTACCCCAACATAAATATAACCGTCATTTCCCTGTTCAATAGCTCTAACTCTACCAATACAACGAAGCAATTTAACTTCTTTATAAACTTGGTTTCTTTTAAGAATACACCTACTTAGATATTGAAATTTTAAAGAACCTACTAATAGATTTCCTTTCCAATTACCATACACCTCACTAGTAATAAAAGCCATACCAGTTGGTGCAATAGAGGGTGTCCAATAGTGAATATGGCGCTCCATCCCTTCCATATACGTTTTATCAGTAAATTTTGTACCATTATAATTTACACCATAACTTACTATTGGCCATCCGTAGTTTTTCCCTTTCTGAATAATATTTATTTCACCTCCTCCTTTGGGTCCATGTTCATGAGACCAAATTTCATTCGTAAATGGATGCATTACCAATCCTTGCGGATTTCGATGTCCATAACTATAAATGGCTTTTTTTGCGTTTGCACTAGTTACAAAAGGATTGTCTTTAGGAATCGTGTCATCATCATTGAATCGGTAAATTTTTCCTCCATCTTTGGTAAGGTTTTGAGGATTTACAGCTCTATTCCCACGATCTCCTACACTAAAATAAACATGATTTTATACATCAAAGGCAATTCTAGAACCAAAATGCTGCCCTCTGTTCGAGTTTGGTACGGCTTTATACAGCATTTCTTTATATACCAGTGCATCGCCTTTAAGCTTAGCTCTCATTAACGTAGTATTACCTCCTCTACCTTCACCAATACTTGATGCATAGGTAAAATAAATCCAACCATTTTCTTTATACTTTGGGTGCAATGCAATGTCTAACAAACCCCCTTGGCCTCTTAAGTAAATTTCTGGCCCATTTTTAATTGTAGTTTTTACGCCATTTTTAAAATGAATTATTTTTCCAGACTTTTCGTTAATAAGCAGTGCGTTATCTGGTAAGAAGACAAAACCCCATGGATTTTCTAAATTAGGTACAATTAATTCGTACTCCTTTTGTTGTGCTACTAGTGTAAAGGAGATAAAACAACAACAAAAGACTACTAATTTTTTTTAAAAACATAGCTATAAATTTCAAGAATTTAAATACAATATATAAATATTATTCTATATTTGCAGACCTAAATTGATGACTACTATCGGGGTGTAGCGTAGCCCGGTCATCGCGCCTCGTTTGGGACGAGGAGGTCGCAGGTTCGAATCCTGCCACCCCGACTACTTTAAGTATCATATAAGTTCAAAACCTTGGTAATCTTACGATTATCAAGGTTTTGTAGTTTTTAAACAACCATAAAATTTGATTGAATTTAACAAATAAGTGACCTATTCTGTTACCAAAATCATAAAACCTCAAAAAGGGAACCGAATTGTATTGATTTGACTGTCGTCTTAAAATAGTTGTTTAACAACTTTAATGACGAAAAATTATGAAAACTTCCACCACATTCAGTATGCTGTTTTGGCTAAAACAATCTAAAGCTAAAAAAGGAGAATCAAGATTATAAATTTGAACACTTCTAAAAACTGTGTAAAAGATACTAATCAAGAACCAAGAGTAATTAACGAGCACCTAAATCAGTTCTACAAATGCATTATTTAAGAAGTGTAAGATGTAATGGGTAATTTGATGAATGATACAAATAAATTAGAAATACCAATAAAAGTTAGTAATGGTATTAAGAAAGCGTTTCTAAAATTTTAAAACACTCACAGTTTGTTTCTATTCATTTTTCCTTCTCTTTTATCCAGAAACATTTATTTTCTTAAAACTTTAACGTAAATTTCTGTTTAACATAAATACTATTATATTAAACAATTTGTATCTTTGTTTGGATCACCAAAAACAAAAAAATGCAATTTTTTAACCAAGAAGATATTTACAATCTCAATAAAATTTTTAGAATCAACTTAATCAATAGTTGTTCTGGATTTAAATCTGCTAATTTACTAGGTACAATTTCTGAAGAAGGGGTAACCAATGTAGCTGTTTTTAGTTCAGTAACACATTTAGGATCTAGCCCACCAACGCTAGGTTTTATTTTAAGACCTACCACCGTACCAAGAAATACCCATAAAAACATTAAAGACCTAGGCTATTTTACCATCAACCATATTTGGGAAGATGTTATAGAAGATGCACACCATACCTCTGCCAAATATCCTGACGAAATTTCTGAGTTTGAAATGACAGACCTAGAACCAGAGTTTAAAGGCAATTTTAAAGCACCATTTGTAAAAGGGGCTCCTGTTCAGATGAGTATGAAATTTATTGAAGAAATTTATGTACCCTCTAATGATGTAATGCTAATTGTATCCCAAATACAAGAATTATACATAGAAGATAAACTATTAGAGGATGATGGCTTAATTAATTTATCTAAAGGAAATGTTGCTACAATAAACGGGTTAGATACGTATGCCATTCCTAAATTTAAAAAACAACTCACCTACCAGAGACCAAAGGAATTTAAAATATAAAAATGAAAATTTTAGTAACAGGGGCTACTGGCTACATTGGTAAACGATTAATTCCATTATTATTAAATGATGGACATACCATTGTTTGTCCTGTTCGAGATAAAATTAGAGCCGAAAACTATTATAAAAATCAGGCTAATATTACCTTAATAGAAGCCGATTTTTTAAAAAACACAAGTTTAGAGGCTATTCCTAAAGACATCGATGTTGCATACTATCTAATTCACTCTATGTCTAACTCCGCCAAAGAGTTTCATATCTTGGAAGAAAAATGTGCGTTAAATTTTAAAAAATTTGCAGAGAAATCTGCCATAGAACAGGTAATTTATTTAAGCGGAATTACCAATGATACTAAATTATCGAAGCATTTACTGTCTAGAAAAAATGTTGAAAACACGTTACAATCTAATCAGTATGCTTTGACTACTTTTAAAGCAGGAATCATTGTTGGCTCTGGTAGCTCTTCTTTTGAAATCATCAGAGACTTGGTAGAAAAACTACCTGTTATGATCGCTCCAAAATGGTTAAACACAAAAACACAACCCCTTTCTATAAGAGATGTATTGTCTTTTTTGCATAAAGCATTAGCAAAAAAAGAAGTATACAATAACTCTTACGATATTTTTGGGCCAGAGATTCTTACCTACAAAACCATGCTGTTACAATTTGCAAAAGTTAGAAAATTAAAAAGAAGCATTATTACAGTTCCTGTGATGACGCCAAAACTATCTTCCTATTGGCTGTATTTTGTAACCTCTACCTCATACAAATTAGCAAGTTCTTTAGTAAATTCTATGGGTGTGGAAGTTATTGGTAAAAAAAGCGCTATTAATACCATCCTAGACGTAAATCCGGTGTCTTACAAAAAAGCAGTACAATTGGCTTTTAAAAAAATTGAACAAAATAGTATTATTTCTAGTTGGAAAGATTCTTACATAAGCAGTGGCAAGCTAAAAAGATATGTTCATGAATTTATAAACGTACCCGAATTTGGTTGTTTTAAAGATATTAAAACAAGAACCATAAGCAACCATAACAAAACAATAACTAAGATATGGGCAATTGGAGGGGAAACTGGTTGGTACTATGGCACCCTATTATGGAAACTTAGAGGGTTTATTGATCAATTTTTTGGCGGAACTGGATTACGAAGAGGAAGAAGACACCCCTCTGAATTGAATGTGGGCGATGCCTTAGATTTTTGGAGAGTTATTTATGCCGATCAAGAAAAAGGCAAACTGTTATTGTATGCAGAAATGATTTTGCCTGGGGAAGCTTGGTTGGAATTTAAAATTAAAGACAACACCTTACATCAAACAGCCACCTTTAGACCTCATGGAATTGCAGGCAGGCTGTACTGGTATGCTGTGGTGCCCTTTCATTGGTTTATTTTTAATGGTATGATACAAAAAATTGCTAAATCTTAACTTTTGAAAAAACAACACCTACCCACTAAAGAATGTCCTATTTGCAACAGACCGTTTACCTGGCGTAAAAAATGGGAAAAAAATTGGGATAACGTTAAATATTGTAGCGAAAAATGCAGAAGAAACAAAACACAACAGGCTTAATTTGGTTTCGTAATAATTTACGAACACAAGACAACAAAGCAGTAGCACAAGCAATTGCCAACCACAGTAAAGTTATTGCTGTTTACTTTTTTGATCCTAACCATTTTAAAGAAGATGGCTATGGTTTTAAAAAAACAGAAAAATATAGAGCGCAATTTTTACTGGAAACAATTATTGATTTAAAAGAAAATCTACGTTTACTAAATATAACATTATTAACCTATGTAGCTGCACCAGAGCAGAACATAAAATCCGTAGTAGACCAATACAACATAAGTGAGATCTACACACAAAAAGAATGGACACAAGAAGAAGCAAATACCAACGCTTTAGTTCGTAAAAGTTTACCGGAAAATGTAAAAATTAAAGAAGCATACGATCAATTTTTGTACCACCCAGATACAGTTGCTAAAAATTTTAGCAATATTCCTGATGTGTTTACCGCATTTAGAAAAAAACTAGAGAAATATGTAAGCATTCAAGAAGTAATACATACTACACCACTTCAAAAAGAAAATGGAATAGAGAATACAACAACCATTCCTTCGTTAGAGCAATTGGGCTTTAGTGCTTTTAAGAAACATCCTCATTCGGCTTTCCCTTTCTCTGGTGGAGAAACAGCCGCACTAAAAAGACTTCAGTATTATGTATTTGAAAGTAAAAAAGTAGGGTTCTACAAAAAAACAAGAAATGGATTAGTCGGTTTAGATTATGCTACAAAATTTTCTCCGTGGTTAGCGAATGGAAGTTTATCTGCAAGAACAATATACCAACAGATTAAAAAATATGAAGCTGAATTTGGTGCGAATCAATCTACCTATTGGGTTATTTTTGAATTAATCTGGAGAGATTATTTTAAGTACATTTCTTTGAAATACCAATCTAAAATATTTAAAATCGGCGGAATTTTAAATCGAGATTACCAATGGAGCACCAATGAAAAAGACATTCAAAATTGGATTAACGGAAATACAAAAGATGATTTTGTAAATGCCAATATGATTGAATTGAAAAAAACAGGCTGGATGAGCAATAGAGGAAGGCAAAACGTAGCCTCTTATTTTGCCAAAGAATTGTTACTAGATTGGCGAATTGGTGCAGCCTATTTTGAATCTATTCTCATCGATTTCGATGTGCATAGCAATTACGGAAATTGGATGTATGTTGCTGGTGTGGGTAACGATCCAAGAGACCGAAAATTTAACACCCAGTTCCAGGCAGAAAGATATGACAGCAACTATAAATTTAGAAAATTATGGTTAGAAAAAACCTTATTTTAAAATGAAAAAACTACGATTAATTTTAGGAGATCAGTTAAACAGCGAACATTCTTGGTATTCAGAAAACTCGGAAAATACTACCTATTGTTTGTTTGAGATGCGTCAGGAAACCGACTATGTAAAACATCACATTCAAAAAATAACTGGTTTTTTTGCAGCCATGAGGAATTTTGCCAATGACTTAAAAAGTAAAGGTCATTCGGTTATTTACTATACCTTAAATGATACCCAGAATACACAAGAGCTTACTAAAAATATAAACCAGCTACTAGACCTTCATAAAATTGATTGTTTTGAATACCAAGCGCCAGATGAATATAGACTTACAGCCCAATTAGAAGAATTTTGCAGCACTTTATCTATACCAACAAACTGTTACAGCACAGAGCATTTTTACACAGAAAAAAATGAACTAGCACATTTCTTTAAGGGGAAAAAACAATTTTTGATGGAAAGTTTTTACAGAAATATGCGTAAAAAACATCAGATATTAATGGTAAACCAGCAGCCTGAAGGAGGCAAATGGAATTACGATGCTAGCAACAGAAAAAAATGGAAAGGAGACGTATTAATTCCGCCTGCACTTAACTTTGATAATGATGTATCTGCTATTGTTCGTGAGATTAGCGCTGCAGGGGTTACTACACTAGGTAAGATTAATGAAACCTATTTCGAATATCCAATTTCAAGAACGCAAGCCCTAGCACAACTCAACTATTTTTGTGAGCATTTGTTAGTGCATTTTGGAGATTATCAAGATGCAATGCACACAGACCAGGTATTTCTGTACCATTCTAAACTCTCTTTTGCAATGAATACCAAAATGATTTCTCCAAAAGAAATTGTTGAAACTGCCTTGGCAACGTATAGAAAAAGAGAACCTGAAATAGCAATATCGCAAGTAGAGGGCTTTATTAGGCAAATTATTGGTTGGAGAGAATACATGAGAGGCATGTATTGGATGCTGATGCCTAACTACAAAAAAGAAAACTTTTTAAACAACACCAATAAGCTCCCCGACTTTTTTTGGACGGGAAAAACAAAAATGAATTGTTTAAAAAATGCGGTAAACAACTCCTTAGATAATGGGTATGCACACCACATACAACGCCTAATGATTACTGGTAATTTTGCGTTGCTTACCCAAATAAATCCAGATGAAATAGACGCTTGGTATTTAGGGATTTATGTAGACGCTATAGAATGGGTACAACTGCCCAATACTAGAGGAATGAGTCAGTTTGCAGATGGGGGTAAAATAGCCACAAAACCTTATGTTTCTAGCGGAAGCTATATTAGTAAAATGAGTAATTATTGCGATAGCTGTGTGTATAAAAAAACGAAGAAAATAGAAGAGGATGCTTGTCCTTTTAATGCCCTATACTGGAACTTTTTAGACGAAAAACAAGATAAACTTGCTAGTAATTTTAGAATGAAAATGATGTATAGTTTATTAAACAAAATGCCTCCAGAAGACCGAGCCAATATTAAACAAAAAGCCAACCATATTATAAACAATTTAGATGCATACTAATCTAGAAGAAATTAACGTAGTTTGGTTTAAACGTGATTTACGTTTGCAAGACAATGAGGCAATTTATAATGCTTTGTTGGCTAAAAAACCAATACTTTTTCTTTATGTATTCGAAAATTCGTTGATAGAAGATCCTCATTATGACATTCGGCATTGGAATTTCATTAAAGAGTCTATAAAAGACTTAAATGCAGCATTGGTGGAATTTAACACGAAGATTCTTGCGGTTACCTCAGAGGTTATTACTGTGTTTAATCAATTACAAAATTTTTATAAAATACATACCGTATTCTCTCACCAAGAAACAGGATTGCTCAAAACCTTTATAAGAGACAAAGATTTTGCGAGGTATTGCAGAAACAACTCAATTGAATGGAAAGAAAGCATTAACAATGGTGTGCTAAGAGGCCTTTTAAACAGAAAGGATTGGATAGACCAGTGGGAAGACTATATGCACGCACCTCAACTACAAAATAACTTAAAAAAAGCAACAGTAGTTGGCCTAGATTCTTTGCAAAATATTGAAAGCCATTTTATGGCGACCAACCTAAAAACACCTAAAGAAACTCCTTTTCAAAAAGGAGGTATCAAAACCGGGTGGCGCTATGCCAATAGCTTTTTTGAAGACCGGCATAAAAATTACGTTCACACCATTTCAAAACCAGCACTAGCAAGAAAAAGCTGTAGTAGAATTTCTCCATACATTGCTTGGGGTAATTTATCCATTAGGCAAGTTTATCAAAAAGCAATTCTTACCAAAAACGATAAGAACAAAAAAGCGTTAGGTGCATTTGCAAGTAGATTAAGATGGCAAGCCCATTTTATTCAAAAATTTGAGATGGAACATACTATGGAAGCCGTTAGTATGAATAAAGGGTATCATAAACTTAAAAAGTCAATTTCCGAAAAATACCAAAAAGCTTGGAGAGAGGGGTATACTGGGTTTCCAATCATAGATGCAGGCATGCGATGTTTAGCAGCTACTGGATATCTGAATTTTAGAATGCGCTCTATGCTCGTTTCCTTTTTTACGCATATTCTTTGGCAACCTTGGCAAGATGCCTCACAACACTTGTCAAAATTATTTTTAGATTTTGAACCCGGCATTCATTTTCCACAATTAAATATGCAAGCTGGTGAAACTGGAATTAATGACATCCGTGTGTACAATCCTATAAAAAATAGCATTGCTCATGATGAAGAAGCCGTTTTTATAAAACAATGGGTCCCAGAGTTGGCAAACTTACCGCTCGCATTTATTCATCAGCCTTTTTTAATGACTCCTTTAGATGAGCAATTCAATAATTTTGAACTGGGTAAGGATTACCCTAGACCTATTGTAGATTTTAATGCGGCACGCAATAAAGCAACAAAAATTTTATGGGAGTTAAAAAAAGATCCTGAGGTCTTAAAAGACAATTACCGCATACTAAAAACACATACACTCCTAGACCGAAAGAAATTACTTCGGAATCAATAAATTAAAGGAATACACAAATCAAAATATTTTGTTAATTTTTGTTTAACTTATAAATATATTCATTAAACAAAACTTTTTTTTGATTATCTTTGAGGTGTGCTATATAACACAACACATACTAATAAAGATACAAAAAAGGCAATCAACAGCTTATTAGGAATACCTTATTCTTTTTTTCAAGCCCTAAAATTAAAAGGCACTGGTTCTAAAAGAATGATTATTGACGAAGTTAGTGTGGGGTTTAAAAATATGATGAATTCGGTGTCCGATTTAAATTATGGCAACATTGAGTTACGAGAAAAAGGGGTATTGGTACATATAAACAAAGGATTAAAAAACTTTAGCTGGGCCATTCCTTATTATCAGTTGCATATTTATAAAACAAATGGGTTTAGCATACATGCACAAGGAAACTTTGTGCGATTTAAGCATAATAAATTGCTAAAAGAAAATAAAAAGTTTATCGAAAAATTGATTGATTTTAAAATCAAGAACGACGAACAATATGATTTTCAACACCTATAAATTGGAGCATAAAATAATGAATACTTTAAACCACATAGAAATTGACAGAATTATTGAAATGGCCTGGGAAGACAGAACCACTTTTGAAGCCATACATTTTCAATTTGGATTAAAAGAACAAGAGGTGATTAACCTAATGCGAAAAGAAATGAAACCTAGTAGCTTTAAAATGTGGCGAAAAAGGGTTCAAGGAAGAAAAACAAAACATGAAAAATTAAGAACATTCGAAAAAGGAAGATTCAAATGTTCAAGACAAAAATCAATATCAAATAACTCTATAGCAAAAAGATAACTAACCGTGCTTTGCTTTTAAGTTTAGGGTACTTAGAGACAGCACATAAAAAAGACAAGGACATGATTACAGACGTAATACTTAAGGAAAAACAAACAGATCAAAATTTAAATGGTTTTTCATTTGAAGAAGTAGGTGACGACCATCTCTTTACTGGTTTAGAAACTCCGATGAAAAAAGACGCTTTTAAAATTTCTGACCATAAAAAGAAAGAAAAAATAGCTTCCCTTTTCAGAGAAATTATGGATGTCATGGGCCTAGATTTAACAGACGATTCCCTACAAGGTACACCAGAAAGAGTAGCGAAAATGTATATCGATGAAATTTTTTCTGGACTAAACCCTGCAAATAAGCCAAAAGCGGCCTTATTTGACAACAAATACAAATACAACCAAATGTTGGTTGAAAAAAATATTACATTTTACTCTAACTGTGAACATCATTTTGTGCCAATTATTGGTAAAGCACACGTGGCTTACATCTCTTCTGGGAAAGTAATAGGGCTGTCTAAACTAAACAGAATTGTGCAGTACTATGCCAAAAGACCACAGGTGCAAGAACGATTAACCAATCAAATTGCAGAAGAATTAAAAGCAGTTTTAAATACAGAAGATGTTGCTGTAATCATAGATGCCAAACACTTATGTGTTTCATCTAGAGGTGTTAAAGACGATACCTCATCTACAGTAACCTCTTACTTTGGAGGAAAATTTAATAGCCAAGAAAAAATAGTCGAATTACAAAACACCTTAAAGTATTAGTCATGGATTTAATTGATAAAGCAATCGAATTTGAGAACAGAAAAATGAGGTTTCCAACAACGAGCGATCGTATTTTAGCTTCTAGAGAAGCAAAATCTTTAATCTTAGCATTAAATGAGATTTATAAAGAAACAAAAGACGCAACGCTTATGGATATCATGAAACGCTTAACAGCAAAAAAGCAAAAAATTGAAAAGCGTTTAAAAGGAAAACCATTAACGGCAGCTTAATAAAACATGTATTTTACTTGATTTTCTAACAAATATAATTATATTGCCATTTTAGAAAATTACCAAAAATACATAATGGAGTTATTAGAAAGAGCTACGGAATTCGAAAATAGAAAATTTTCGTTTAAAACAACAAGTGATAGAATTTTAGCCTCTAGAGAGGTTAAAGCCCTTATTTTAGAATTAAACGAAGTATATAAACAAAGTAAAGATCCAGAATTAATGGATCAAATGAAGCGCCTTACAGCTGTAAAACAAAAAATTGAAAAGCGCTTGAAAGGAAGACGATAAAAGATGAAAAACATAATAGTTATTGGAGGTAGTAAAGGAATTGGAAAAGCAATTGTAAACGCTTTACTAGAAAATAATAAGGTGTATAATATTAGTAGAACAGCACCAGAAGAACAACACAATAACTTAGTTCATCACTCTTTAGATGTGCTTGCAGATGATTTACCAGAAATCCCTTCTTTAGATGCACTCATATACTGCCCAGGAAGCATCAACTTAAAACCAATCTCTAGGTTAAAGTTAGACGATTTTAGAAATGACTTCGAAATAAACGTAATTGGTGCAGTAAAAACCATTCAACATTTTTTACCTGCCTTAAAAAATGGAAGCAACCCAAGTATATTATTATTTAGTACGGTTGCTGCAAAACTAGGGATGCCTTTTCACGCAAGTGTTGCTGCAGCAAAAGCAGCAGTAGAAGGACTCGCAAAATCTTTGGGTGCAGAATTTGCCCCATTAATTCGTGTTAATGCAATTGCACCTACAGTAACCAACACAGATTTGGCAGCAAAACTCTTACGAAATGAAAGGATGATTGAAAACATTACAGAACGTCATCCATTAAAAAAATATTTGCAACCCAATGAAGTAGCAGACCTAGCTTCTTTCTTAATCTCAGACAAAGCAACTTCCATTTCTGGCCAAATTTTTGAGCTAGATTGTGGAATTGTAAGTTTCAAAATATAAATTTTTAAACCAATGACAACGCTCTACGATATTAAGATTGATAGTTTACAAGGTAAACCAATCCAACTCAGTGATTATAAAGATAAATACCTATTTTTTGTAAACGTGGCTTCTAAATGCGGATTTACACCACAATACAAAGAGCTAGAAAAACTACATCAAGATTACAAAGAAAAGCTTGTGGTTATTGGTGTTCCTTGCAATCAATTTGGGAGTCAAGAACCAGGTACCTCTAGTGAAATTGAAGAATTTTGCCAAGTAAACTATGGAGTAAGCTTTCTTATTACAGAAAAAGTGAATGTGAAAGGGGCAGCACAACACCCTCTTTACCAATGGCTAACCTCTAAAGACCTCAATGGTAAGAAAAACTCTTCTGTAAAATGGAATTTTCAAAAATACTTGGTAAATCCAGAAGGAAAATTAATAGATTATTACCTATCTATCACAAAACCATTAAGTAATAAAATCACAAAACACATTGTATAAGTATGTTTGGTTTATTCAAGAAAAAAACTGAAGAAGATAAACTTCAAGACAAGTATAAAAAACTAATGGAAGAGGCCTATAAACTGCAATCCATTAATAGAAGCGATAGCGACCAAAAGTATTTGGAAGCAGATGCTGTTTTAAAGGAAATCGAAGCCTTACAAAAGTAAAAAAGAATTACTATTTTATTTAACTTTTAAATGGTGCTAAGGGTTTATGTATTAATTTTGCAAAAAATTAAAAATAGCAAATAAAACACCAACACTTTAAAAATTAAAAAGAAAAAAACTCAATTTGCTAGGTTCTAACTTTTACCTCCACAATGAAGAACATACAATTTATAGAAAACGAATTAAGCGGTTTAAGAAGTCAACTTAAAAACCATGCGCTTTATAAAAATCTTCAAGAAATAGAAGATATAAAGCTATTCATGGAAAATCATGTATTTGCGGTTTGGGATTTTATGTCTCTCTTAAAAAGCCTTCAAAACAAACTTACAAACACTCAGGTTCCGTGGACCCCAGCAAAGCATCCAAACTTAGCTAAATTTATCAACGAAATTGTACTGTGTGAAGAAACGGATGTTAACGAGTTAGGCGAACCAAAAAGTCATTTTGAAATGTATGTAGACGCCATGACTGCAATACATGCTAATACGACCCAAATCCATCAGTTTTTATCATTTATTCATGCAGGAAATTCAGTAAAGGTAGCTTCAGAAAAAGTAAATCTTGCACAAAATATTACCGATTTTATACAGTTTACATTTTCTATCATCGAAGCAAATAAACCGCATGAAATTGCAGCTGCTTTTACCTTTGGTAGAGAAGATATTATTCCAGATATGTTTTTAAGCATTATCAAAGAAAATAGCACTCAAAAGAAATCAACGTATAAATTAAAATACTACCTAGAGCGCCACATCGAATTAGATGGCGAAGAACATGGCCCTATTTCTCTTCAACTTATTAACGAGTTGTGTGGAAACGACAGCTTAAAATGGGAAGAAACGTTGGCTACTGCAAAAGCATCTTTAGAAAAAAGAATTCAATTGTGGGATACGATTAATACCTTAATACTCGAAAGTAAAACAGTTAGTCACTCACTATAAGATGAAAATATACACACTTCATAAATCACAAAAATTACCCATAAGCCTAGACAAAGCGTGGCAATTTTTGTCAGATCCTAAAAATCTAAAAACAATTACGCCTGCATACATGTCTTTTGATATCTTATCAAAAATTGATAGACCTTTATATACTGGTCAAATCATTCAATACCATGTAACACCATTATTAGGAATAAAAACAAAATGGGTTTCTGAGATTACACATATCGAGGAAAAAGAATACTTTGTAGATGAGCAAATGTATGGTCCTTATGCCTTATGGCATCACAAACATTTTGTAAAAGAAATTGAAGGTGGTGTCCTTTTAGAAGACATCATAGATTATAAAGTACCGCTAGGAATTTTAGGACAAATTGTTCACCCTTTTTTAGTACAACCTAAATTGGAAGAAATATTTAAGTACCGACAAGAAAAGTTAACTGAACTTTTTGGAGAATTTAAGTAACATGAAAGAAAAGATTGCTATTTTTTGGTTTAGAAGAGATCTTCGTTTGGAAGATAATGTTGGATTGTTCCATGCATTAAATGCAAAAAATAAGGTATACCCTATTTTTATCTTTGATACTGAAATACTCTCTAAATTGCCAAAAAATGACGCTAGAGTTGCATTCATTCATGCATCTATTCAAAAAATGCAAGCACAATTAGAGGCTAATTTTGGGGCTAGTATTGCCTTATTTAATGATACTCCTTCAAACGTTTTTAAACAGTTAGTCTTAAAGTATAATGTTGAAGCCGTTTTTACAAATCATGATTACGAACCTTATGCAAGAGAACGAGATGCACAAATTGCAGCAATTCTAAAAGAAAACAACATTGCCTTTAAAACCTACAAAGACCACGTTATTTTCGAAAAAGATGAAATTCTAAAAAAAGACGGGCAACCCTATAAAGTATACACCCCGTATATGAGGTTATGGAAAGAAACGTTTAGAAAACAGGAATTCAAAGAATTTGATTCAGCGCAATTGTTACACAATATAGCAAAAGACAACCCCTACCCGAATGTATCGCTTTCGGATATTGGTTTTAAGAAACCAACGCAATCGGTTAAAAACTATACGGTTTCTTCAACATTAATTAAAGAATACGAAGAAACTAGAAATTACCCAGCACAAGATGCAACCTCTCGCTTAGGGCCTCATTTAAGATTTGGAACAGTAAGCATAAGAAAAATGGTGAAAAAGGCCATTGCAGATGCCAATGAAACTTTTTGGCAAGAGTTAATTTGGAGAGAGTTCTTTATGCAAATATTGTGGCATTTTCCACACACGAATAAACGAGCTTTTAAAGAAAAATACGATCGAATAGAATGGCGTAATAATGAGGAAGAGTTTACACTTTGGTGTAAGGGAGAAACAGGGTATCCTTTGGTCGATGCAGGCATGCGTCAATTGAACGAAACTGGATTTATGCACAACCGAATTAGAATGCTTGTGGGTAGTTTTTTATGCAAACATTTATTAATAGATTGGCGATGGGGAGAAGCTTATTTTGCAGAAAAGTTACACGATTATGAAATGGCAAGTAATGTGGGCAATTGGCAATGGGTTGCTGGCTCTGGTGTAGATGCATCTCCTTACTTTAGAATTTTTAATCCTACAACTCAAATCAAAAAATTTGATAAAGATTTACACTATATTAGAACGTGGGTTAAAGATTTTGACGAACTCACTTATCCTAAAGAAATGGTAGACCACAAAGAAGCAAGAGCAAGATGTTTAGATGTTTACAAAGAGGCTGTAAGTTAACTACATACTTTTAAATAACACCTAAATTTTATCATTCTAAAAAAAAAAGAATATGGCTGCAAAAAAAAAGAACAAGAGAGCGAAAAAAATAGAGAAAACAAAAGCAATTTTAAAAAGAATCAATAACGACTTTATTGATGCCACCTTTGCCGCTTTAGAAAAAAAGGGCAACAAAAAAAACAAGTGGAAAAAGCTAGCAAAAAAAATTGCTAAAAAAACAAAACCATTACAAGAAGAGCAAGTAGCATTTGCGAAAGAAACTGCTAAAATGGTGCAAAAACATTTTAAAAAAACCAATGCACATTTAAAAGAGTTAACTAATGAATCTGAAACATTAGAAGACCTTAAAAAAGCGATCACAGAAAATCCTATTGCAGATAAAGCAGAAGAAATAAAGCATAAAATCAAAAACAAAATCGCTGAAGC
>Ga0209555_10000086_pt1 | contig 75882 bp, 63 predicted proteins | sample SaaInl85LU_5_DNA_FD_184643 | JGI IMG/M metagenome (GOLD analysis project Ga0209555, IMG submission 184643) | Marine microbial communities from expanding oxygen minimum zones in the Saanich Inlet - ESP_85LU_5_DNA (SPAdes) (version 2) | ecosystem: Environmental > Aquatic > Marine > Intertidal...
AATTAAGGCTGCCAACAGCAAAACATCCGATATGATTCGAGTTGGTGAAACATTAGTCATTCCTGATGCTGGCAGCACGTCATCAACGTCGAGTTCTTCCGTCGCTCCGAAACCAGCACCGACGACCTCGGTGACAACGGTTGCGCCAGCAGCGATTGGTTCAGGGCGCACGCATACAGTTAAAGCTGGTGAGTATCCTGCAACCATTGCTCGTAAGTATGGGATGACTTCTGGTGAGCTGTTGGCCTTGAATGGGATTACCGATCCTCGCAAACTTCAGATCGGTCAAGTTTTGCAAGTCAGTGCTTCGGGTGCGGCTTCAAATGTCGACACAAAGACTGAAACAGTTGCTGCTCCAACAACGACTTTTACACCGTCAGTATTTGGTTCACCGTCGACTCCAGCTCCTGTAGCTGCCGATGGCCCCGACGAAATTCGTGTTGTCGAGGCAGACCCTATTATTGACGTAGACGCTACAGCAGCTAGCGAAAACGACATTGTAGATGTAGATAGCGAATTTGAAGGCGTTGCTGAAATTCAAGTCATTCGTTTGGAAGAGTAATTTCACAGAGTGACGGATACTCCATTTTTAGTGACATAGGATGAGCGCCCGAATGGTCTCAAGAATTTCCTCATGGCGAATCCCGCCTGCAGGGGTGTTCATGGGGCTGATTGTGATATCGCTCACATTTTTAGGGCTCGTCATTTTGTTCAGTGCGTCTCGTGCCATACACGACGACCCCACAGTGCTTTTGCGAAAGCAGTCCATCTGGTTAGTTGTAGCGACGCTTGCAGGTGCATTTACGATGATTGTGAGCCTCGAGGCCTTAAGGCCTTATGCCTTCATCTTGGCAGGTGGGGCGGTTCTTATGCTCGTCTTGGTTCTGATACCCGGTATTGGTGTGCGCGTGAATGGTGCGCAACGGTGGATGGATTTCGGCCCGATGCGCTTGCAGGTCTCAGAGATCGGTAAACTAGGCCTCTTATTTGTGATGGCGCATTATTTGGCGATGCATCGGCGTTTTCTAGATGATGTTGTGAAAGGCTATTTAGTGCCCTGCGGTATCCTCGCCGTGATCTGTGGTTTAATTATTATTGAGCCCGATTTTGGAACCGCTTTCCTGTGTGGTTTGGTGGGTGGCTGTATGATGTTTTTAGCAGGCGTGCGTTTGAAATTTCTGATTCCGACTGCCATCGTTGCACTGACTGTGTTTTCAGTTGCTGTCTACCACGATCCTGTGCGCCTGAAGCGCATTACTTCGTTTTTAGACGTTGAAGGTAACCGCAGTGATAGCTCGTATCAATTGTGGCAAGGGATCTTGGCATTTGGCGCCGGAGGCTTGCATGGTGTTGGTTTAGGTTCGGGGCGCCAGCAAATGTCCTTCCTGCCAGAAGCGCATACAGACTTTATCTTCGCTATTGTAGGCGAAGAACTCGGTCTGCAGTTTACTGCAGGGGTGGTGGTCTTGTATATGATCCTCTTTTTTATTGGCGTGCTGCAACTCAAGCGTGCGCCTAATTTGTATCAATACCTGTTAGTTATGGGGGCCTTGCTCTTTATCACTTTTCAAGCGCTGATCAATATTGGCGTGGTTACTGGGTGCCTGCCAACAAAGGGTATGTCGTTGCCGTTCATTTCGTATGGAGGCTCCAATTTGGTATTTATGTTCGTGCTTGTAGGGATTATTTTAAATGGCTTCCGTTCGTGGGAGATGCCTGCGCTAGGAGGGCAGCGCGACTTATGAGCAAGATACTCATCGCATGTGGCGGGACCGGTGGGCATCTTGCTCCAGGGATTGCAGTTGCTGAAGCCTTGCAAGCGAATGGTCATGATTGTCGCCTCTTGATTAGCAAGAAACAGGTGGATTCTGCGCTCATTGCTAAGTATGAGCATCTGAATTTTATCAAAACTCCGGGACGTGCTTTTTCTGGAGGGATTTTAGCCCGTTTTGCTTCAGCTTGGAGTTTGTTTTCAGGCTACTTATTTTCACGAAAACTGATTCAACAACAAGACCCCGATATCGTTTTACTTTTCGGTGGCTTCCTTTCGGTAGGCTTAGGCGTTGCGGCGCGGATCATAGGAGTGCCGATTGCATTGCATGAAGCGAATTGCCATCCAGGTAAGTCAATTCGTTTAATCAAGCGTTTGGCGACTCGAATTTATCTTCCCGATGGGGTGCGCATGAAAGGGATTCCTCCATCACGTGTGAGGTATATGGGCTACCCCGTGCGCCAAGATATTAAGCATGTATTAAAGGCGAATGCGGCTCGAAATCTTGAAATCAAGGTGCCACATAAATTGCTCGTGGTTATTGGAGGTAGCCAAGGGGCTTCGGCACTGAATGATTGGGTGATCAGCAATTTTGAACAGATGGCGAAGGTTGGAGTGAGCATCTATTGTGTAACTGGCTTAGGGAAGAGTTCTAAGAGCACGATACATGAGATTGATCGCAACGGGGAGGACATCACCGCAACCTTAGTTCCTTTTTCGGATCGTATGGGAGATGTGATTTCAGCTGCGGACCTGGTTGTCTCGCGCGCAGGTGCGGGAGCGATTGCAGAGCTTGTGCGCTGTCGTGCGCCGTCAATCTTGATTCCATATCCGTATGCGGCGGATAATCATCAAGAAGCAAATGCCCGAATGCATGAGCAAAACGGTGCTGGATTAGTGCTTGATCAATCCACTATTGATACGCTTGCAAATGAGGTGATCGACTTAATTTTTAACGATTGGTTACTGAGTAAGTTTAAGTCCAATCTGGAGCGTTTGGATCGCTTTGATTCATGTAAATGTATCTCGGAGGATCTCGAAGCGCTCTGCCGTGCTGGCGAACTTGCTCGAGTCGATAGATTGGAGTCTGCTATTTGATGCCTGATTCTGGCACATATTTGTTTCTTGGCGTTGGTGGCATGGGGATGGCTCCACTTGCTGGTTGGCTCGCGCAATCGGGTGCGAGTATTTGTGGTTACGATGACCATCTACGCGAACCGGTGCGACGTATGCTCGACAATGCTGGTGTTGAGATTCGCGATTTGTTTTTTGCCGAACAACTAGATGGTATTTCGACTCTGGTGCACTCGAGCGCCATTCAAGCAGCTCATCCATTACTGGAGTCGGCTCGGGAGCGAGGAATCAAAGTGTTACGACGTGGTGAGCTGCTGGCGGAATTAGCTGAGACGAAGAAGTTGATCGCAGTCGTGGGTAGTCACGGGAAAACCACGACGACGGGAATGATCACCCATGGACTGCGAAGCCGTGGCATGGATGTGAACTTTATTCTCGGAGGGTTGTTTAATGACGCATCCTTGGCGCCCTATCAACACAGTGAGAGCGAGTGGTTGGTTGCGGAGATTGACGAGAGTGATGGCACCATAGATTTATTTAGCCCAGAGGTGACTCTGTTGTTGAATTTGGATTGGGATCATGCGGATCGTTATTACAATGAGGCGATGATTGACGAAGCCTTTCGGCAGTTGATCGGAAGGACAAAGTCTCGAGTGCTACTACCGAGTGAGAGTGGTCTGGCAGCACGTTTCGATAAGGTTGGAGGCGCCATCATGCAGTGCTTTTCTGTAGAAAGTTCAGAGGCGTGTTTCAACCGATCCAATGGCGCGGCGGCGACGGCAGTGCTCAACTTTTTAGACGCTGATGTAGATGCTTCCATTATCGATGACTTTTCTGGAATTGCACGCCGCCAGACTTGCTTGTTCAAGAGTGAGCGGTTGAAAGTGGTTGAGGATTATGCGCACCATCCGACTGAGATAGAAGCTCTGCTGAGTTCGTTGCGTCGGACAGCTCCTGAAGATCGTTTAGTTGTGGTTTTTCAACCGCATCGTTATTCGCGAACAAAGCAGTTTAAGCAGGGTTTTGCCGATAGTCTCGGAGGTGCGGATGCTTTGTTTCTATTGCCAGTCTATGCGGCACACGAATCGGAGCAAGCTGGTGGGGTGCTGGATGATTTAGTTGCCGCATTTAGAGTGAATCAGCCTGACTGCTTGTCGATGGATGTCAAAGGCGTGCAACAGCTAACGCAGTCACTTCCCATAGAGCCGACTACTGTGGTTTTTGTAGGTGCAGGCGATTTAGATGGTTTCGCTGGCGTATTTGTTGAATGGATACGTTCGGGAGGTGATTTGAATCGTGCATGGCTAGGATACCTAAACGGGCGAGTCGCAGAGACTTGTGTATTGAAATTAGATGAACCATTGGCGAATAAAACGACCCTGCGCGTTGGTGGTTCGGCACGTATGTATGCGGAGCCAAGCAGTCTCACAGATCTGCGTGCCTTACTTCGTGCTGCGAAGCTTTTCGGGCTAAAGACTTTTTGTCTCGGTCGAGGATCTAATTTGCTTGTGGCCGATTCTGGCTTCGATGGTTTGGTTATTCGCTTTTCAGCGCCTGCTTGGCGCACAGTGAAGACGCTTTCAGATGGGCGTATTTGGGCCGCTGCTGGAGGGCGACTTAAGGAGATTTGCGGGCATGCTGCTAAGGCAGGTCTAGCAGGTTTTGAGTTTTTAGAAGGCATTCCTGGAGCCGTCGGTGGTGCTCTGCGTATGAATGCAGGGGCGATGGGTAGCTGGATGTTTGATGTCGTCGAGCGGGTGCAGTTTCTTGATGAACACGGGACACTGCAGGATTTACCCAAAGATGCCTTTCACTTTGGTTATCGAAAAGTCGAGGAAATCAGTCGTGGGATTGCCTTAGGTGCGATCTTAGTCAGTCCAGAGAGCGAAGAGGAGATGTCGATTCGCAGTCGAATGGATAGTTATTCGAGCTCACGCAAAGGGAGTCAACCGCGAGGTCCGAGTGCGGGATGTATCTTTAAGAACCCGGAAGGTAATTATGCGGGCAAGTTGATAGATACATATGGAATCAAAGGTATGCGTGTGGGGGCTGCCGAAGTATCGGACATTCATGGTAATTTTATCGTCAATCAGGGAGGTGCTACTTCGAAGGATGTGATCGAACTTGTTCGTAAAGTGCGTGCTGCCGTCTATGAAAAGTCCGGCTATGTGCTTGAACCAGAGGTGCTGCTGGTGGGTGCTTCTTGGGATTCGGTGCTTGGCGAAGATTTAGTTCAAATGGAGGCCTCGAAAGATGTCTAAGTTAGAGTCTATAGTGGTGCTCTATGGAGGTGTCGGCTCGGAGCGCGAAGTGTCGTTGGTGAGCGGCGAGGCAATCGCTAAGGCTCTGTCGGAAAACCATTCTGTAGACTTACTTCGTTTAGATCAGAATGAGCTGCCAGCTGAGATTGATGGTCGTCGATCAATCGTATTTCCAGCTTTGCACGGTGCGTTTGGTGAAGATGGTCAACTGCAAGCTCTTTGCGAAGCAGCAGGTGTTGTTTGCTGTGGGAGTGACGCTGAAGCGAGCCGACTCTGTATGTTGAAGGATCGGGCCAAAGCGATGGCGACTTCCATTGGTGTGCGTTCACCGAAAGGAATGGTTTTTAAAGGTGATGCCTCTCCATTGGCAGATGATGTGATTGATGAACTCGGCAGCTCTTTGGTTATTAAGCCAGCAGATGAAGGGAGTAGTGTGGGGCTGCATTTTACTGAGCATCGCTCGGCACTCGGTGTGACGCTTTCGCAAATTCATGAAGGAAATTGGCTCATTGAACAGCGTATTCAAGGGCGTGAATTGACGGTTGGTATATTGCAAGGTAAAGCCATGGGGATCGTTGAGATCGTCAGTGCTTCTGGTGTTTATGATTTTAAGGCGAAGTATACTCCAGGGTCTACGGACTATAGATTCCCCGCAGAATTGGACTCTGATTTAGAGGCGCAAATAAAAGACTCTGCTGAGCGATTGTTTTCGGCATGTGGTTGTCGCGATTTTGCACGTATCGATTTTTTATTGGAAGATCAGATACCTTATTTTTTAGAGATCAATACCTTGCCTGGTCTGACTGCGACGAGTTTATTACCTAAAAGTGCTTCCTGTGTCGGTTTAGGGTTTGAGGAACTTGCCAATGAGTTGGTGACCCCTGCAATTGAGCGCTTTCAAGTGAACGGAAGTAGACAAACTTAAGAATGATCGGATCAGGCAAAGATAAAGGCAGCACGGCTGCGAGTGGGGAGCAAAGTTGGCGTGAGCTGGCGGGGCCTCGTAAGAAGCGGATTAATTCGCCTCAGGCTCGTAAACGTCGTCAACAAAAACTGCTAAAATTGCTGGGGTTGCTTTTGTTGGTGATTGTTGTTGTCGCTGCGATTGTAGTGAGCGTGTCTGCGCTAAAGGATCGAGATGAAGCTATTCAGATTTCGACACCCTCAAAGCCGATTGAACGTATTCTTTTTGAGACCGATGGGGTGCTTCCGAATAATTGGTTGGGCACAGTTGTTGAGCTGCATGCGGGGATGTCATTAATGGAAGCGGATATTCACTCTTTGAAGGCAGATTTAGAAGCGCAAGGGCAGGTGAAATCTGCTTCGGTGGCGCGAATCTTCCCGAGTGATTTAAAGATTTCGATTGAGGAGCGTATCCCATCATTACGACTTGCGGTGGCTGGACCGAATGACACTCGTTTGCTTAAATTAGTTGCCAGAGATGGCACGATTTACGCAGGCGTGGGGTATCCGAAGTCGATGTTGAAAAATCTACCATTTGTGCAGCCGTATCTGAGTTCAGAAGGAAAGTATTTACCAATGCGCGGGATTGATCGTGTGGCTGATTTACTCGATTACGCTCGGCAGAATAATCCGAAGTTGTTCAACACTTGGCAAGTCGTCTCGCTTGAGCATTATACTGGGGATTTGGAGCTCCCAGGGCAGATTATTGAAGTGCGCTCAACTTGGGTGCCACGTATTATTTTCAGTGCGGGGGCCGACTACGGCCAGCAATTGGATCGTTTGAGCTACATTTTGTCATATGTGCAACAGCGTGGAAATCCATCTATCGAGCGTATCGATCTTTCTTTACGCGGCTCTGCTGCGGTGCAGTTTAGTAGTGGTCGAGTCGGAACATTTTAGAAAGGAGCGAGAAGTTAGCATGTAGAAGTTAGTTTATGAAAAACAGAAGGAGTGTGGGTGATTCAATCTTCCATATGATAAGCTTCTGACTTCTAATACTTATTTCCTTACTTCTTACCCTCATGAGTCATTCTAGAGTAGTTGGTGCAGTCGAGATCGGGACGTCCAAGGTGGCGGTCTTGCTAGGCGAGATTGTCGGTGAATCTGGGCTAAACATTATCGGTCATAGCGCGAGCTCTTCGAAAGGTGTAAAAAAAGGTGTGGTCACTGATTTGAATGCGGCGAGTGACTGTGTGCATGCAGCCATTATGGCCGCCGAGAAAAATTCCAATTCTCGTATCGACGAAGTATTTCTCGCTCAGACGGGCAGTCATCTAATCGGAAATTTTAACGTCGGCACGACAAATGTAAGCGCTCCGGATGGGGTGATTCGCAGTGTCGATATCGATGCGGCCAAAGCAGATGCCAAACGCCGAAAACTTCCGAATACGCGCACGTATATTCACCATATTCAAAATCCATTTTCAGTGGATGACCAGCTGGTTGAGAACCCGTTGTCGCGCGAAGGCCGCCGTTTACAGGTCGGTTATTGGTCGGTGCATGGAGATAGCGATATCGTCAGTGATAGTTTAAGAGTGATCCGTGGTATTGATTTAGATGTGAGTGATATGGTTATCTCCAGTATCGCCTCGGGTGCCGTGCTGCTGCAGGATTCAGAGAAAGAAAACGGTGCGCTCGTAGTCGATATTGGCGGAGGCACCACAGACTATGTGCTGTATCGAAAAGGTTATATCGTAAAAACAGGTGTTGTGCCTGTTGGCGGCGATCACATTACCAACGATTTGAGTATTGGATTAAGGGTCGGTCGTAAGAGTGCAGAAGATTTCAAAGTCAAGCATGGACGTGCTTATTATCAGACCGGAGACAAGGACGAGAAGGTCTGGACTATTGGCGATCTGACTATTGGTGATCGAGAGTACCCTTTAGCAGCGATAACGAAGATTATCGAAGCGCGAGTTTCCGAAATCTTTGATATTATCAAAGCTGAACTTGAGGTCGCGGAACTCTTGGAACCAATGGATATTGCATCGGGTATTGTTTTAACAGGGGGAAGTGCTCGCTTAGCAGGAATTGATGAAGTTGCAAAGCGTTGCCTCGGATTGGATGCGACCGTTTCAGAGGGTTCTGTTGATGTCGCCGAAGAACTGCGTCAGCCTGAGTATAGCACTGTTCTTGGGTTATTGCATTATGCATTAACTGGGCAAGATGCTTCCCAAGAAATGGCAAAGCCCTCGAGCTTTCTACGCAAAATTAGTGGTCTCTTAAATATTTGAACACACGTGAGTACCGAAACACAGAGTCTATTGAGCCAGAGTAGTGGGTCTTCTGATCTTAAGATTAAGATCATCGGATTGGGAGGTGCGGGTACGAACGCGGTCGATGGTCTCAAATTGGATGATTTGGGTGATGTCCGTCTCGCTGCGATTAATACAGATGCACAAGCACTGAATGCATCGCCTATCGCTGAGAAGCTTGTGATCGGCCGATCCGTCACTCGTGGCCTTGGCGCCGGTGGTGAAATTGAAATCGGTCGTGCCGCAGCTGAGGCTGACCGTGATGCGATTGCTCGTTTAATTACCGATACGGACCTGATCATTTTGATCGTTGGGCTAGGTGGTGGCACAGGGAGTGCAGTTGCTTCGGTTGTGGCTGAAGTGGCAGCGAAGACTGGTGCCTTGGTGCTCGCGTTTGCAACGCTGCCATTTAGTTTTGAAGGGGCACGGCGTAAGCATATTGCAGAAGAAAGTATCGGTGAGTTGCGTCAATTGGTTCATGGGATGATCCCGTTGCCTAATGATGTGCTCTTACAAGAGGGGGAGGAAGATACCAGCGTGTTAAAGGCCTTTGCGGTCGCCGACCGTTGGATTGGCCGAGGTGTGAATTCTCTTTGTGCGATGTTGCTGAAGACGGGCTTAATCAATCAGGACTTTGGCTCTTTGCGCTCTGTATTTCATGATCGTGGAGGTAAAACGGTTTTTGGAACGGGCACTGCGAATGGACCAGACTATGTGAAAAATGCACTAGAGGATTTATTTATTTGCCCCTTGCTGCATATGGGGGATCGACCCTCTCAGTTAGATCGGATCATCGTGAACGTGATCGGAGGCGCGGACCTCGGCATTTCCAAAGTAAACGAAATCATGTCGCTTGTTTCAAAGCGCTTTGGCTCACGAGAGGATTTAATTTTTGGGGCTGTGATCGATGAAGCCCGTCATGAAAGTCTGGAGATCTGCGTGCTAGGTAAGGCTGATATGGAGGTGACTGCAGCGGTTGAGAAAGCGACTGCAACGGCTCGCACAAAAACGACACTAGAAGGAGGGCTGGGGCTTGAAACAGAGATTTCAAAAGAAGATAAGCCTCCTCGCCCAGTGCATTCGTCTAAGTTACCAAAGAAGCAGCAGACTTTAGAAGTGAACCAAGATGAGTTCACATTTATTGATAACGATGAGCAGCGCGGTTACTTTGAAAAGACAGATCGCAATGAATATAACGGTGAGGATCTAGATGTGCCGACGTTTATGCGTCGCGGTATCAAGATTAAGATCAAGTAGGCATTACTTTTTTAATGCTGCATCAAACCAATTACTGCCAAAGTCGTTATTGCTAGCCTGTCGTCGACCGCTCTTGCTCTGATGACCATCGCGTGCTGTATGTTTGCGTGCTTTTGGTGCACCTGAGCGCTCTTTTTTGCCGCCGATCTCAGGTTGTTTCTTCATCGAGAGAGCAATGCGATTACGGTGTAAATCAATTTCGGTGACGGTAACTTTTACCTTGTCGCCGACCTTTACGATCTTGTTTGGATCATCGACAAAGCTATCGGCTAATTGGCTAATGTGGACGAGGCCGTCCTGATGCACGCCGATGTCGACGAAAGCTCCGAAGGCGGTGACATTGGTCACCAGGCCAGGCAGTTTCATGCCTAGTATTAGATCGCTTGGCTTATCAATGCCTTCAGCAAAGGCAAAAGCTTCGAATTGCTTACGTGGGTCGCGGCCTGGTTTAGCCAACTCTTCCATTATGTCGCGCAGGGTCGGGAGCCCGACATCTTCGGACACGTGGTCTTGTAAATTAATCTTCGAACGAGCGGCACTGTCTTTAGTGAGGTCTTCAACTTTGCAGCCTACAGTTGCTGCCATTTGCTCAACGAGTGTGTAGCGTTCTGGGTGCACACCGCTTTGATCGAGTGGGTGCTCGGCATCGCGAATACGTAAAAAGCCTGCGCATTGTTCAAATGCCTTTGGGCCAAGGCGTGTTACCTCGGTGAGTTCTTTACGTGATTTGAACGGCCCTTTTTCTTGGCGGTGAGTGACGATGTTACCAGCGATTGTTTCGTTGAGTCCTGCCACGTAAGACAGTAGCTGTTTACTTGCTGTATTTACTTCGACGCCGACTTTATTGACGCTCGAAATGACGGTATCATCGAGTGTGCGCTTGAGGGCATATTGATCGACGTCGTGTTGATATTGCCCAACACCAATTGATTTAGGGTCAAGTTTGACTAGTTCAGCCAGAGGATCCATGAGGCGGCGACCGATCGATACGGCACCTCGCACAGTGAGATCTTCGTTGGGGAATTCCTCTCGGGCGACTTCCGAAGCGGAGTAAATCGAAGCACCAGATTCGTTGACGCTGACAATAATAATTTTTGCCGACAGTCCGAGCCCGCGAAAGAAAGTTTCTGTTTCACGTCCAGCGGTGCCGTTTCCGATGGCGATGGCTTCAATATTGTAGCGTTCGATTAAAGCTTTGGCTTCAACGCCTGCCCGCTCAACTTGACCTGCACTTCCTGTGCAAAACAATACATGATTAAATAACAGTTTGCCTTGTGCATCCAGGACAACGGTTTTGCAGCCTGTCCGGAAGCCTGGATCGACGGCCATGGTTCGTTTTTGTCCAAGAGGGGAGGCGAGTAGGAGTTCACGGGCATTGTCGGCAAATACTTGGATCGCGGCAGCGTCTGCCTGTTTTTTCGCTTTAAGGCGCACATCAGTTTCCATCGATGGGCAAAGCAGGCGTTTATAGCTGTCGGCAATTGCAGTTTTGACTTCAGTCGCCGCAGGGCCACGTCCTGTGAGGAATTGCTTCTCAATAATGCTCAGCGCAGATGCTTCTTCAGGCAAAATACGGTGGAAGAGGAAACCTTCTTTTTCGCCACGACGGATCGCTAGAATACGATGAGAAGGTGCATTCTTGATCGGTTCTTTCCAGTCGAAATAGTCGCTGTATTTTGCACCTTCTGTTTCTTTACCTGGGAAGGCTTCAGAAATCAGTGTGCCTTGCTCCCAAAAGAGTTTACGCAAGCGCTCACGCAAGTCGGCATCGTCGCTGATCCATTCGGCAATTATGTGGCGTGCGCCTTCAAGCGCTGCACTGGCATCTGGCACTTCCTTTTCGGAGTCGACGTAGGTGAGTGCTTGTTCGGCAACGTCGCTTGCGTCTTGGTTTTCAAATATATGAGTGGCGAGTGGTTCGAGTCCACGCTCACGCGCGATCATCGCTTTTGTCCGGCGCTTTGGGCGGAAGGGGAGGTAGATGTCCTCAAGCTTCGACATGGTCTGTGCCTTGTCGATTTTGTCTTTGAGTTCGTCGCTGAGTAAGCTGCGCTCTTCGAGTGATTTTTTGATCGATTCACGCCGCGCTGCGAGATCAGCCAGTTGTTGGAGACGGTCGCGGATCGAAGTGATCTGCACTTCGTCGAGTTCACCCGTTTGTTCTTTGCGATAGCGAGCGATGAAGGGCACCGTGCCACCTTCTGTCAGTAGCGTTGCAGTTGCGGTAACTTGGGAGAGAGTGAGGCTGAGTTCTTCAGCTATTTGATCAATAAATGGGTTCTGCATCGAATGGTCGATAGTCGTCGTATTTGTGGCTTAAAAAAGTAAAAGCGAAGAACCTAGTGAAGGTGTTTTGAAGGGAAAGCAAAACCATGCTCGATGCTGTATTTTTTCGATTTTCATTCTGCAGTCCAAAGCCAAATTGGCGCAGCCTCTGATTAACGTTCATTGACGTCCATTAACGGTTTACAAGAATACACTCAGGCGAACTGCCGATTTAAGGATAATTAGTTTGGTGGCCCTAGTCGTCTATTTCTCGCTCGTGTGTCGACTGCCTAGCACTACCTCTAAGGCACGAATTAAGCGTTTACGTAGAACTTTTGACTGTTCCGCGAGTTTGGCTTGTTCGATCTCGTATTCAGCGCGACCTTCTGCGGTTTCAATTGGGATCGGTGTGTAGCCTAGTTGGCGACAATCATATGGACTGGCACGCATATCGATTTCCCGGCAGTTGACTGCGTAGCTAAAGGTATCCCACAGCAAGTCGCTGCCGACCCATGGCATACATTTTGCCGTCCATTTGTAGAGATCCATGTTGGTATGTAGGCAACCACATTGCTCGTTCAGCATTCTACTTTCCTGAGATGGTTGGATTCGGTTGAAGGGCATCGCACTCTCTGTGAAGAACCTGAATGCATCGAAATGGCTGCAACAAATAGGGCGGCTTTTGACGAGGCTATCGATCTCTACTTGTGGGAGACGCAACGGCAGTGTGCCTTCGTGGCGTGCGCGACCTTCAGGGCCCCCTTGATAAACCATTGCCCACTCATGCATCCCGAAACAGCCGAATTGAGCTGGGCGATTGTCGACTGCACGACAGAGGTCGAGGCTCCATTGGAGGCGTTTGCGTGATTTGACATCGAGCTTTGCGGGGTCGAGGTGAAGGGTGCCTTCATTTAGGGTATAGAACTTGTCATTCGTGCCAGAGAGAAATTCAGAGGATTCGACTGCGATTCCGAGACCAGGGTGCCAATACTCGAGCTGGGCAGGTGCGAATCGATAGTAGATGAATAGGAAATCGTAGACTGGATGCATCGAACCTTGTGCACGCCGCGAGCGGTAGGGCACAGTCCATTCTTCCGCCCGTGCGCGATGTGCCTTTGCGATGGGCTGCCACTGTTGAGTAGATAGCAGATTCATTTTAAGTAGTGTGAGTCGAGGTGAAACCTAGCACTACGATTGAGTATCCTCGGCATTTTGCGGTAGTTCCTGCACACAGACCGCAAAGTAAGTCATGATCACCCAACAAAGCATGAACGGGTAAAGCAGCACGCAGAGTATAATCGAACCAGTAATACCAATCGTTACGCCAGTCCACATACTGAGCTTATCCATCACGACTAGGATACAGACTGGAATAATTACAAAAATGATGGCGAGCACATAACCGATAGAAGTTGTGCCAAAGTAGAAGCCAGATTCTTCCTTTTCCAACTGCATGTCGCAACTAGAGCAACGCTTATTCAAGCGGAACCAGTTTTGGAACATGCCGAACTCGCCGCAATTTGGGCAGCGACCGGTCAGGCTGCGTGCGATGATCTCGCCGCGTGTGATTTTCATTGATTCGAGATTTTGGATTTCAGTTTACCAGAATTTGTAGCTTCGCTTTTGCTCGATCGACACGCCATTTTCTGAGCGAGTAGATGTGCATCCGGTGAACATGGCGATGAGTAGTACACTGGCGAGCAGTAGTGCGATGGATTTCTTCATTTTTAGCATGTGTGTTGTGGTTGCAGGTGGTTAACTTTCGGTTTCGTGAACAGTCTTTGCTTGTTTGTCATAGAGACTCCGGTAGAGCTCGTTTGTTGGATAGAGTTCCTTGTGGTGTCCCTTAGCGATGACCTGACCATTATCGAAGACAAAGATAGAGTCCGCGTGTTGAATTGTGCTGAAACGGTGTGCAATGATTAATACAGTTCGCCCTTTGGAGAGTTCTTCAAGAGCGGCTTGAATATTGTGCTCACTTTCCGCATCGAGTGCGGAGGTGGGTTCGTCCAAAATGATTATGGGCGCATTCTTTAAAAATGCACGTGCGATCGAAATGCGTTGTCGTTGTCCACCAGAGAGTCGAGAGCCACGCTCGCCGACTTCTGTATCGTAACCGTGGTCGAGCGCCTCGATAAACTCGTGAGCATTGGCCAATTTTGCGGCTTGTTTCACTTCTTCAAGTGTCGCATCTGCCTTACCAATACGGATGTTGTTGGCGATACTGTCGCTGAATAGAAGCGCTTCTTGAGACACCAAGGCCATGTGCGCTCGTAGGTCTGCCTTAGCGATATCGCGCACATTTATACCATCAATGTATATGTTACCTTCTACGGCGTCGTAGAAACGAGGCACCAAGTTAACAAAAGTGGTTTTGCCCGCACCACTTGGACCAACTAGTGCAATCGCTTGCCCAGCTGCGATATCTACAGATACTCCATTGAGAACTGGCCCTTCTTCGTCGTTATAACGGAACGAGACCTGATCGAAAGCTATGTTGCCCTTGATGTTATCGAAAGGCGCTGGGTTTGCTGCATCTGGAACCGAGTCTTCTGTGTGTAGAATATGTTCGAGGCGATCTAAAGATGCCTCTGCATTGCGAATGGTGTTGGACACGCCGCCGAGCTTTTTGACGGGTTGATAGCACATGTACAGCGCTGCTAGAATGGAGGCGAGGGCACCTTCATCAATGTCCTTCTTCACTGCTAGATAAAGTGCAAATACAATGGCGATGGAGGTCACTAACTCGATTATGGGAGTGAGGACTTTGTCGTATTTAACGACTTTCAGAGATTTTTCGAGTAAATCGCGACAAGCAGTGCTAAAGCGTGCGGCTTCGCGTTCTTCCAAGTTGTATGCCCGTATTTCTCGAATAGCGGAGAGGTTTTCGTTTAAGACATGATTGAGCTCTCCAGCTTGCTTTTGTGCTTTGCCAGCTTTTCTGAGAATGATTTTACCTACGGCTTTAATCGGAAGTACGCAGGCAGGCACTGAAGCGAGAGCGATAAGTATAAAAGAGATATCTTGTTCAATTGTGGATAGATAAACGAGATAACAGGTTGCGGCGATTAAAGTGGCTGGTTCTTTGATCAGACTGTCGACGACTTTCACGATCGCGGATTGCAGTTGACCAGTGTCACCCAGGACACGGCTCATCAGGTCGCCTACTTTATTCTTATGGAAGAACGCGATCGGAAGTGCTTGGATGCGCTCAAATACCATCAAACGAAGCTGTTCGAGTACGTGCATGCCGGTGTAAGCGATAAAGTAGGCATTCACGAAATTCCCCATTGCTCGTAGGAAGAAAACTCCTGGGATGGAAAAAAGAATTGCGGCTAGTGCCCATCCGGTAGGTTTGTCATCTGCAGTCATCAATGGAACAAGGTATTTGATGACTAAAGGTAGGCCAAATCCAGAAGATGCCGCGTAGATTAGGCCAGCGAGCAACCCGATCGCAAATTGGTAGCGAACAGGGTAGAGATATTTGAAATAGATGCCGAAGCGCTTTAAAAACATGATATTAAGTATGCAAGGGGCATTATGCCTTGAAAGCAGCAATGACTTCGACGACACGTTCGATCATTTCATCGCTCAAATCAGGGAAGATAGGTAGCGCTAGGCTCATCGACGCAGCTCGTTCAGAATTTGGGAAGTCACCTCTTTTATAACCGAGTAAACGGAAGCATTCCTGTTCGTGAAGCGAGAGAGGGTAATAGATTTCACAGCCGATATCATTAGCTTTCATGTGTGCCATGAGCGCATCGCGATGTTCACTGTAAATGACGAATTGGTTGTAAATGTGATAGTTGCCGTCTTTTTCGAGAGGGACCACGATGCCTCCATTGAGGCTTGTGTCTAATTCGTCAGCAGTGCGTGTAATTCCAGCTGCTGTAAACAGTTTACGGTAGAGTGCTGCATTTTCGCGGCGTTGCTCATGCCAATTATTTAGGTGGGGTAGTTTGACGTTTAATACAGCTGCTTGCAGCGCATCTAGGCGAAAGTTGCCGCCTACGCGCGAGTGGTAATACTTTGGCTCCATTCCGTGATTGCGGAGTTGCTTGATGATATTTGCATAGTCTGCGTCATCAGTGACCACCATGCCACCATCGCCAAAACCGCCGAGGTTTTTTGTCGGAAAGAAAGACAGGCAGCCCATGTGTCCAAATGAACAAGCGGGGCGACCGTTTTGTTTGGCACCAATCGCTTGTGCGGCATCTTCGATAATGAGGATGTCGTGCTCGCGGGCGATATCTTTGATTGCACGCATATCAGCCATCTGTCCAAATAAATGCACCGGGATGATGGCACGTGTCTTATCGGTAATCACGGTTTCGATTTTCGATGCATCGATATTAAAGGTGTCTGGCTCAATATCAACGAGCACGGGGGTGGCACCAACACGCACGATCGAACCGATCGTGCCGAAAAAGGTGTAGGGCGTGGTAATGACTTCATCGCCAGGGCCGATACCAAGCGCCATCAGCGCCACGATTAAGGCGTCAGTGCCTGAGGAGACGCCAACCCCGTGGTCGACATCGCAGTAATTCGCGACACCTGCTTCGAAGCATTCCACTTCTGGGCCGAGTATGAAATACTGCGAACGGGCAACCGACAATACCGCTTGATCGAGCTCTTCCGCGAGTGCCGCATATTGTGGTTTTAAATCCAGTAGTGGGACCGTGATTTTTGATTCACTCATAAGTGATATGTTTTCCTGCTTTTTGGTCAGTGTCTAGCCTGCTTTCGAGTAATGCATCGACAAAAAAAGCACTCACGAGTGTGAGTGCTTTGTCATGAAATTGAGTTTGGCTTGAATTAAGAAATTTTTGCCTTCAAATCATCTTTCGATGTCAGTCCAACGATAGTTTCGGAGACTGCGCCGTCCTTGAAAATAAGGATGGTTGGAATCGCACGTATGGAGTATTTACCAGCGATTTCACTGTTGTTATCTACATTTACTTTGCAGATTTTTACAGTATCTCCGAGTTCGTCGACGAGTTCTTCTAGGATCGGAGCAATCGCTTTACAAGGGCCGCACCAAGGGGCCCAAAAGTCCACTACAACTGGGGTGCTACCTGCGTTTATAGCGGCTTCGAAGTTACTGCTGTCGAGTTCTGTGATCTTGTCAGACATGATACTGGATATATTTCTAGTTTAGGAGAGGAAAGGGAGCACTTCAATGAGTAGAAGTGTGGTAAATGCGATAGCCACGGCTGCGGCAATTGCATCAATGGCAACACCAGCGACGCTTGGGCTGCCGCTAGCGCCGTCGTCAGAGCCAGCCATTTGTTCAAAGCTTGGTGTCGAGGCTGCGGGTTTGGCAGTAGGCCTTGCAGGAGATGCGGGTGCTGCTGCAGCAGGTCTTGCGGGTGCCGCAGGAGCCGATGGTGTGGCAGGTGCAGCAGGCGTTGCTGGTGCCGCAGGTGTAGCTGATGCCTGAGGAGCGCTAGTCGCTTCAGGTGTAGGAGTGTCTTTTGGGGTGTCGCTCATGATGGTATGAATAAGTGGCTGCGGAGAACTGTCAAGTTAGCCTATTAGCTTGGGGTGTTTTCTTTGATGATATCTCGGAGTTCTGATTTTTCGACGGTTTCGATGGATTTTCCTCGGCGATCGAGTGTTTCGTAGGTCTTGACTAAGGTTTCTGTCATACGTCCGTGTGTTTCATCGGAGCCACCTACAACGGTGAAACGCTCGGCTTGTGTGATCCGTTTGTGCCCATCTTGATTGTCTAGGCCAAGTCCCAGTAGATGTCCGTTTTCTTTTGATGGTGATTGCATGGTGACTTACTCTGGACGTGTGCAACGAATGTCTGTGAAGGCACTGTCTTGTTGGATAAGAATCATATTTTGACGTGTTAACTCTAGAACGGCAAGGAAGGTCGCTACAATCGTGGTAATTGTGGTGCTGGTTTCAAATAAATCAGAGAACAGGAACTTTTTCTCGTGCTTAAGCCGTAATAGCACGTATTCCATACGGTCGGAGACCGTAACTTGCTCAGCATTGATTTCACCTTCAGTGATACGTTCAGCGAGACGGCGCAGCACTTGGTTGAAGGTATTCCACAGCTCGATGCGCTCAACTTGCTTGAGGGGGCGTTCGACCGCTTCAAGCGCTTCTTTGGGGCCAATTCGCGCGATTAAGTCGTTGCTGCTGAGGATCAGTTTTTGGATATCCTCGGCGGCTTCCTTGAATTTTCGATATTCAAGGAGTTGCTGCACCAATTCCCAGCGAGGGTCGATGTCTGGATCTTCGACATCTTCGTTGGCACCCTGATCTTTTTTGGGCAACAACATACGGCTTTTGATATACATCAAGGTCGCGGCCATGACAAAAAACTCACCTGCGATTTCGAGGTCGAGCTTATCCATGGAGCCTAAGATCTCTATGTATTGCTTCGTGACATGCTCAATTGGAATGTCATAAATGTCGACTTCGCTGCGTCGTATTAAATAAAGCAACAAGTCCAGAGGGCCTTCAAATGCTGGAAGGCGAATCGCGTAGTCGTTGTTCGGAACAAGTGCTTCTTCCATCTGATTATGGCTGTGCGAGCTTCAGACTGATGTTAAACTCAAGGTCACTTTCTCGGTGTGCATCCTCGCGGAAAGTAAGTGCGTAGAGCACTTCCCATGTGCTGCCAATTCGAGAACGAATGCCAACTGAGAAGCGTGTGAAGTCGCCCGTCTCGGCATCGAAGCGTGTGTCCATTAAGAATGCATAGCGCTCGTTTAAGCGGTAGGTGAAGTCTAGGCGGTATTGATCGATTTGGTTGTTTAGCAAATCCGTGGATAAACCGATCTGCCAGATCTCTCCACTTAAAATGCTGGTGCGCGTGCGCAGTTCTTCGAGGGTCAAGCTTTCCGTCTGAAAGCGACTTGCTAGGTCAAATTTTAGCCAAGGTGCGGGTTGGATGATCAGCTCGACCCAAGTCGCGTTAAAAGTGTCTTGTTCATCGCCATCGTAGCGTGTGTTTTGTTCGAAAAGAATATCTTGGTAGAAATTCAGAGCCGCGAGTGTGCGTGAGCCATAGCCAGCGGCCCGCGTTTGATATAAGTTTTCAACGCCTAAGCGGACTAGATGGGTTTCAGCCAAACTATCAATATTACGCAAGTCGCTTAAATCTAGCAGTGGGCGATCTAAATCGAATGCTTGGCGATCGATGGCGGCGATTTCATTGATACTATCTGGGTCTGAGTAGTAGCGGTAGCGTATGACTGGTCGCACCAGATGGCGTAGCCCATCAATATCCCAAGTCTTGTTTAACGTTGGATAGTTTGCGTAGATACGTGCCTCAAGGTCGAAGCCGAGCTCATAGAGGTCGCGGCTATACGAATCTTCTACAAGAGCTGCACCCGCAGAGAAATTCGTGTCTATAGACTGGTTGTCGTATTGTGTGAAGCGAGCACCAGCAAGTGGGGTGAAGGTCAACCAATCGGTCACTAGAAACGGGCGCTCAATACGATAAGTTAGATCGAAGCGATCAGCTTCTGTCTCATCCTCAAGGAGGGGGAAGAAGTCACTGTAGTCTTCGCGAAGCATTGCATAGCTCGCTGATGCACGATGGTAGATGCCTGTATTGAAAATAGGAACTGGCAGCAGATCGGCACGGACCTCTGGTAATCGTTCTTGAATAATTTGAAATTCATTTGGTCGAAAGCGCCCAAACGCAGATACTAGATAATTATCCCCTGCGTAAACACCTTCGATGAAGGTGTCTGGATTTTGGTTGTCGCTAAAATAGTCATCGCGGAAATCGCGAGTCACTTCCGAGTCAGACCAATAGGAGAGCTGTGCCGTCGCCGTGAAACGTTCGCCAATATGGTGCTTATGGCGCCATTCAGCGAAACCACGGTTAGATGCGATTGGATTGCCAAGAATGTCCTCATCTCTCGTGCCAGAGTCGCTGATAGCAGCTGTGCTAATCGAGCCGACGATACGTTGCTTTTCAGAGTGGTATACATATTGTGCGGTCGGGCCGGCCAAAACACCTCTTGCTGAATAAATATCTAGATTGGCACCTAGGCGTAGCCATGAATTCACGGGAAACAGCGTGGTTGTTTGTATATAAGCGCCAAGTTCGTTATCAACGCCACCATTCACATCGAGATAGTAAGGCGAGGTCCCCACGTAGTAGGTATAGGTAGGGAGATAGAAAAAGGGCACATTGCCTACGCGAAGCGTGGCTCCGTGCATTTTGACACGCTTTTCTCCGTCATCGATGTATTCGACCTTCTCGGAAGTTACATTTAGGCCTAATGGGCTTGGGTTACCATAGTAAACGGTCGCCCCATTGATTTCCATTTGGTCTGTTGTGCCACCTGCATTGACGCCAGAGATGTAATATGGCCATTGCCCTGTGCGTAGAATATCCATCGAAAACACACTATTCTCGACGTCAAAACTCATACGGTCTGCGAGTAGGCGGGCCCCATCGCGTGAAACCGCGACATTTCCGAGCGCATCGGCAAGGCCGAGCTCCTGATAGTAAGTGATACTATCAGCGCGCATACGGGTATTCTCGACATCTAAGCGAGCATCTCCCCGAGCGACTAAGCGTTGTGCACCCTCATCAAACTCCAAAGGCTCGATAGAGCTCAGTTCTGGTAAGGCAGCAAAAAGTTGCGACGAAAGGGTCGCATATAAAGAGAAAGAGAGAATCCGAGCTAATCTAGGCACGGGTCGGGACTATGGCATTGCCGATAGGGTGGACAAGTCTTTTTCGCAGTGCTTTGCAGGATCAAGTCATTCTAATCTGACGCATCGATCCTTGCCAGATGAAATAGTTTCGATTTTGTTGATCTCCGTGATAGTAACAAAAACTGATTTCGCTAAAGTAACCAGCGTCAAGTGCAGCCAGCCACATGCTGTGCTAGGGATGCACCCTTACAAAAAAGGCAAAACGTCTGGTATTGTGGCTCGCGCTTTTCTCGACGACGCCAAAACCTGTGAACTGGTCGATATAAACGACTCCACGAAGCGTTATCCGCTGGAACGGCTTAGTGACGATGGTTTTTTCGAATGTTTGATCGAGGATCGCAAACAAGTTTTTGGCTACCGTTTGCGCATCGAGCGCTTTAATGGTGAAATTCGCCAATTTTACGATCCTTACAGCTTTTTGCCGACGCTGTCTGACGATGATGTATATCTCTTCAGCGAAGGAACCGACCATCAGGTGCACAACAAGATGGGGTCGCAGGTTCGTGAGGTGGACGGAGTGCCTGGAGTGTCGTTCGCAGTATGGGCACCCAATGCAGAGCGCGTCTCTGTGGTTGGCGATTTTAATCATTGGGATGGTCGATACCATCCGATGCGCAGCCTCGGTGCTTCAGGTGTTTGGGAGCTTTTTATCCCAGGATTAGAAGCGGGTGCGAAATATAAGTATGAGATCGGCACGCGCCATGGCTATCCCAACTTAAAAACCGACCCTTACGGCACACGCTTTGAAGCCCCACCATATAACGCGTCGATTGTTTGCAAGGTCGACGATTATCAATGGAATGACGCCGAGTGGATTCAGACACGTGAAAGCACGGACTGGAATCATGCGCCGATTTCGATCTATGAGATGCACCTCGGTTCGTGGAAAGCTGTGGTCGAAGATGCTGCGCGCCCCCTTAGCTATCGCGAGCTAGCCGTCGAACTCGTTGAGTATTTAAAAGACATGCGCTACACACATGTGGAGTTCTTGCCATTGTCTGAACACCCTTTTGATGGATCTTGGGGCTATCAAGTTACGGGATTTTTCGCTCCGACCTTTCGTTTTGGCACGCCTGAGAATTTTATGTTCCTAGTCGATACCCTTCACCAAAATGGTATTGGTGTGATTATGGATTGGGTGCCGGCGCACTTCCCGACAGACAGCTTTGCCTTAGCCCAGTTTGATGGCACTGCGCTCTACGAACATGCCGATCCTCGCCAAGGCTTCCACCAAGATTGGGGGACACTTATCTTTAACTACGGACGTAGTGAAGTGCGGGGCTTCCTGATCGCGAGCGCTTTAGCATGGTGCGAACGATATCATATCGACGGCCTTCGTGTGGACGCCGTTGCATCGATGCTCTACCTTGATTATTCTCGAGAAGAGGGGCAGTGGATCCCAAATCAATATGGTGGCCGTGAGAATCTCGAAGCGATCGAGTTTTTAAAGCAGACCAACGATTTGGTGCATAAATACTACCCAGGCACTTTGATGATTGCTGAAGAGTCGACGGCATTTCCAGGCGTCAGCAAGCCGACAGCCGAAGGAGGCCTCGGTTTTGATATGAAGTGGAATATGGGCTGGATGCACGATACCTTGGAGTATTTCCAGAAAGACCCTGTCTACCGTAAGTATGAGCACCATCAGCTCTCTTTTGGTATGCTTTATCAATATTCTGAGAATTTCACTCAAGTCTTCTCCCACGACGAAGTCGTTCATGGCAAGCAATCCATGTTGATGAAGATGCCCGGTGAGCCCATTTCCAATAAAGCGCATCAGTTGCGCCTTCTTTACGCATTAATGTGGATGTGGCCGGGTAAAAAGACGCTCTTTATGGGCTGTGATTTTGGCCAATCTTCAGAGTGGAAATACAACGGCAGCCTTGATTGGCACTTACTTCAGTATACCGATCACGAGGGTATTCAGCGCGTGATTCGTGATCTAAATCGTATTTATCAAGAAGTCCCAGGCTTCGCCGCCGGTGATAATGACCCTAGCTGCTTCGAGTGGATCAACTGCACGGACGCGGATAACAGTATATTAACGTTCCTACGAAAAGGTGAGGCGCAGGCCGATACGCTTGCCGCAGTGGGTAATTTCACGCCAGTGCTTCGTGATGAGTTTCGCGTGGGCGTTCCATATCCAGGCTTCTGGAAGGAGATTCTCAATACAGATGCTAAAGACTACGGTGGCCTCGGTTACGGTAATAACGGCGGTGTTCAAGCTGAGGAAATCGAGTGGGACGGTCGCCCTTATTCGATCAAGCTGCAATTGCCACCACAATCGATGAGCTGTTTCCGTTATCAAGGTTAAGCGCACTATACATTTAATTCAAAACGCTCAGCAGCAATGCTGAGCTTTTTTGCGTATCAATGCGCAGCGTGTCCTATTTCACTGCCCACCGTTTACGCTCAAAAGAGCTATTTAAGTTGAACAAAGCGAAGAGGGCGGTTTCGTAGACAAGATATTTTATGCTTACGTTTTCACGAGATAGCTACCGACCTTTTTTTACACTGCTTGCTTCGCTGCTAGGTGTATTGTTCCTTAGTGCTTGCTCAAACCCACCCGAGGTGGTGCGCGCTGATCACCCTATCCCAGAAGATGCAGTCATTGCAGATTGTGAGCCTGGTAAATATGGCGGAATTTTTATCATCAATGAGACGTCTCCACCAAAGACATTTAACTATCTGGTGCCAGGTAATCTTTCGACCCGAGCTGTGCAAGATAAGTTCTATGCGCCTTTGGTGAAGTTTAACCCACGGACTGAGTCGGTGGGTCCTCATCTCGCGAAGTCATGGGATGTCAGCCCAGATAGTCAGACGTTTACATTTCACCTTCGCAAAGGAATACACTGGAGTGATGGCACTCCATTTACCGCTGAGGATGTGCAGTTTACTTTCGATCTAATATTTGCAGATGAGCTAGATGAAGAAACCGGCAAGCTACGCCCGATCTTTCCTTCCCGATATTACGAGGAGATGAAGGTGAATGGTGAAAAACCCAGCTATGCGATGCTGGATACGCATACCTTTGAAGTGTCTTTACCGTCAGTCTTCGCGCCTTTTTTGTTATCGATGGAAGATGTGTTGATTCTTCCGAAACATAAGCTCGGAGAGAGCTTGGAAGATCGCACTTTCTTTAAGCAGTGGTCGACACAAACCGCGATCGAAACGCCAGAGGAGATTGTGAGTCTCGGGCCGTTTGTGGTGAGTTCTTATCGTCCAGGTGAGCGCTTGGTGTTGACGCCGAACCCGCATTTTTGGCGAATTGATAAGGAAGGGCAGCGCTTGCCGTATCTCGATTATTTAGTGTATAAATTTGTATCTGAGTCGAACACCGAAACGGTTCACTTTGCCACAGGACAGAGTGATGCGGCTGGTATTTCCGCATCGGATTTAGATTGGATCAAGAAAGGTGAGGAGACCTATGATTTTACAGTCTACGAGAAGGGGCTTTCGACGAGTATTAGTTTCTTTTGGTTCAACCAACACCCAGGGTCGAACGAAGCGGGTGAGCCGTATTTACCACCGCATAAACTGCGCTGGTTTACCAACAAGCATTTTCGCCAAGCCGTGCAGACGGCCTTCAACCGAAAAGGTATCATTGATGCGCTCTTATTTGGTAAAGGTCAGCCACTCAACAGTATGATTCCCTCTTCACGCGGGGCGTGGCACAACCCAAATCTACCGACTTACGATTACGATCCCGAGCGTGCACGTGAACTCTTTAAAGAGGCGGGCTTTTCTTGGAATGCGTCTGGGCATTTGATCGACAGTGAGGGTGTGCCTGTTGAAATTGAGCTACTCGCAGTCGATGGTGTGGCTGCGGCTGATACCATTGCGGTGACTTTTGTCGAAAATATGAAGGAGATCGGTATGACTGTAAAGTTAGCGAAGGTTGATTTTGTGACACTCTTGGCAAAGACCGACGAGACTTTCGATTATGACCTCACCTTTCTCTCATGGGGGTCGAGTAGTGCTGGTTACGATCCTGGGGGAAGCAAGGCCTTGTATTTAAGTAGTGGTATTTACCATCAATGGTATCCCGAACAGCCTGAGCCTGCGACAGAGTGGGAAGCGCGAATTGATAAACTATTTTTGGAGCAAGAGAGCACTTTAGATATGGAAAAGCGCATCGCCAATATTCACGAGATTCAGGCAATCCTCGCGGAGGAGTTGCCGATGCTGTATATCTTCAGTGCTTATGGATATGTGGGTGTGCAGAATAAATGGCAGAACATTTTTATCCCACCCACCGGATCACTATTTTGGAACATCGATGAAGTTTGGACTTCAGAACCAGACGCATAATCTATGTTAGCTTTTATTTTAAGACGCTTACTTTCGTTGATCCCTCTGTTACTCGGAGTGAGTATGTTGGTGTCCATTTTAATGTATGTCTCGCCGGGCGATTTCTTGACGCAATCACGGGCAGCAAAAGACATCGCACCTGAAGTGATTGAGCAGCAAGAGCGACAACTCGGTTTGGTTGATGATCAAGGAGAGCCGACACGTTGGTATGTGCGCTATGGTCACTGGCTGGCAAACGTTTCGCCCGTGAAGTATGGCCCTTGGGTGGGTGATGATGAAAAAGGCCTGTATATCGGTGCGCCGTATTTAGGTGAATCCTTTGGTTACAAAGTGAAGGTCACTGAATTGCTGGCTCAGCGCGCGCCTGCTACCTTTATTCTATCTCTCACATCGATTACCTTCGCATGGTGCATCGCGATTCCCTTGGGGGTGTTGGCCGCTATTTACAAAGATTCCATCTTCGATCGTTTGTCGGCTTTGCTAGCCTATGCGGCGCTGTCGATACCTGAGTTTTTCTTAGCGATCCTAGCTGTGTATGCAGCATCCGTTACGGGTATATTTCCAGTTGGAGGACGATCCTCGGTGCAGAGCGAATTTTATCCAGCTGCACTACAACTTGCGGATTACGCTTATCATCTGATTTTGCCGACCATTGTGCTCGGTATTGGAAGTGTCGCGGGAATGATGCGTATCATGCGCGCGAATTTCATCGATTACATGCAAGCCGAGTTTGCCACCGCGGCTCGTGCGAAAGGCCTGCGTGAGCGTGTCATTATGTTTAAGCATGTGCTGCGTAATGCGATTAATCCGCTCATTACTTCATTCGGTTATTCCTTTGCGGGGCTCCTTTCGGGCGCTTTGCTGGTTGAAAATGTGATGAACTATCCAGGTCTTGGGCAATTGATTTACGATGCGATTGTGCGCGAAGATCAATATGTCGTCATGGCAGGTGTTTTGATGGGGGTAGTCATGTTGGTGTTTGGTAATTTACTCGCCGACATGCTATTGGCTTGGTCTGATCCACGCATTCGCGTGGAATCGCAAGCTAGCGGGCAAGGGGCAAGTCGTCGTCATATTGTGCTTGTTTGGTGTGGTATCATCGCGCTCCTCACGCTAGAGATCTTACTCGAGGCATATGCACCCAAGGTATTGGGTCTGATTGGCACGAGCCTGAAGTATATCGGGATGGTATTGGCTGCGCTGCTGGCGATCGGCTGCGTTGGCCTTGTCGGATATATTATATACAATCTATTCAAAAACCTTTTGGGGCAGGTCTTACGTCGTCCAATGGGTATGGCCGCGATCCTAGTATTGATGGGCCTATATGGTAGTGCGTTGTTTGCACCGTTTCTTTCTCCGTATCCAATTTCTAAGCAAAGTTTAGAAACGCCGTATCATCCACCATCTGGATATACTTTCGTCGATGGCAACCTACATGTGAAACTGTATGAGAAGTCGGCAGTTGGCTCTGCAACCTATGTCGAAAAAGAAGGCGAAACTGCAGCACTGAAATTTTTCGCTAAAGGAGAGCCTTATCAGTTATTTGGATTGATTCCGATGGAACGAAAGCTCTTTCAAATAGAGAGCGATGACGCTTCAGCCCGCGTTTATTTATTGGGCTCTGATGATACTGGCCGCGACATTTTCAGCCGCTTGCTGAATGGTGCTCAGATCTCTTTGTCGATAGGATTGATTGGTATCTCTATCACCTTGATCATTGGCTTTATTGTTGGTGCACTTGCAGGTTATTACGGTGGGGCAGTGGACTTTATTGCGATGCGTTTTGTTGAGCTTTTGATGTCAGTGCCCGCTTTGTATTTATTGTTGGCCTTGCGCTCTGCTTTGATCAGCCCGGATTTTTCGTCGGCTCAAGTATTTGTCGTCATCATTGTTATACTCTCCATCATTGGCTGGGCTGGCACGGCACGTATTATCCGTGGCATGACGCTATCGATTCGAAATCGTTCTTTTGTGCTCGCTGCTGAGAGTATGGGGCAGTCAGTGCCACGCATACTGGTGAAACACATTCTACCTAATCTTGCGAGTTATCTTCTGGTTGCCGCAACTTTGGCTATCCCTGGCTACATTCTTGCAGAAGCCGCGTTGTCTTTCCTGGGTCTTGGTATTTCCGAACCTTCAGCATCGTGGGGGCTCATGTTAAAGCAATCACAGGGCAATATGATTGTTTTCTTTATGAATTTTTGGTGGATGCTCACTCCCGGTATTGCAATTTTTATTACCGTGATTGCGTATAACGTGCTCGGTGATGTTTTACGAGATGTGGTTGATCCGAAAATGAAAACACGGGCCTAGGATTGATGAAGCCAGCACCTAAATTTGATCGCAGCTTTCTTCTAGAGTTGGGAGGGGGAATGATTTTTAAACAAGCCGAGCGACTGTTTGAAACTGCAGCGGTGGAGTCGGTCGAATGGGAGAGCCCAGTGCTTGTCGGTAAGGTGAAAGGTTTGAAGGCCACCTACGAGCCGAAGCTGAATCTGCGCTCGACGGTTTTCGCGGTGAACAACTGTAATTGTGAGGGCGGCAAGAAACGCAAAGTGTGCGCGCATGCAATCGCGGCAGCGATGCATTTTGAAGCCTTAAAGTATGAGGCGAAGAATGAAGCAATCGCCCAGGCTGTCGTTAATACGCCCGAACCCGAAGCGGAATTGGAAGCCGAGCCTGTGGCGCCGGCATTGCGTTCTTTAAAAACTACAGCCGACGGTATGAAACTACGCATGCTGGTGTTTTTACCGCCGAATCTTGAACAGGCGATCGAGCGCGATGCAATTGTTGTCAAAGTTGATGCAGCCGCTGGGCGCGAAATTTTACCGTTGAACACGGTCAATCCGACCAAAGCTTATACGGTCAGCCCAGCGCAGGAACAGGCGCTGCTCCTAATTGAGTCATGGTGCGGTGGAAAACTCGCCAGCCTGTTGCAGCTCACTGGAGGACGCTTGCGTAGGCTGTTGGATCTACTCGTCGATGAGCCAGTAGTTTATTGGGTGAAGAAGCCGAATGAACCGATTCGTTGGCAGGACGGAAAACTCGTTGAGGTGCATTCGCATCTACCCGAAGCCGAAGTCGACGAAGAGGAAAAAGACGCCCCTGTCGCAGTGGAGGAGGCGTCCTCGCGACCGACCTTTAATCGAAACATAAGCTTACGCGAAAAATCGAAGCCCAACTTGCGTGCGATTGCCGAAGCCAAGCGGCCGAAGATGTTTCAAACCAAGGCAGGCGACTATCCGACCGCCAGTGCCGTATCGGATTCAATGGAGGGCTATTCCGCCAGTCGGGTGGTGGTGGATGGGTCGACCAATTTTATTGCGATTCGTTTGCCTTCAGTGGATGCCGATTCAGTGAAGCCACTGCGCGATATTTTGAAGACTTCCGGATTCATGTTGGAACCATCCAATCGAAAATGGTGGCTACGGGACCGACATAAAACATTGAACTTCCTCGCCTCGCATTGGAACGAATTGAAAGATCGTTGGCGTGCGGAGTTTACTAAGAATTTTGAAGACAAACTCTCAAGTGTAGAACTATCGGAACTCAATGTCGAAACCACCGAGCAGGCGGGTAAGTTTTCACTGCAGATTTCGTTGAGTAAAGAAGGGGATGAGAACGATCTACGCCGTGCGATAGCCAGTGGTAAGAGCTACGTCGATGGTGAGAGTGGTGGGATTACATTGTTAGATACGGCTTCAGTGGAGCGTTTACATGAGATCGAGCGCGCCGTCAGTGGGCAAGCCGACCGTCCTTTTACACCGACCTTTAGTAAGCGCTTGGAAACTCAAGAGTTGGTCGATGTGGAAGATCTTTTAGATGAAATGACCGAGGGCTGGCAGCCGCCGCAAGCGTGGCAATCGCGAAGCTTGGCACTTAAACAAGTCGGTGCGCTTGAAGCTGCGCCAGTGAGACCAAGCTTTGATGCGATCTTACGCACCTATCAACGGATCGGAGTGGCATGGCTCTGGCATCTCTATCGAAATGAACTCGGTGGAATACTCGCCGATGAAATGGGCTTGGGTAAAACACTACAGGCTTTGGCGTTGATTGAATGTATTCGTTCGGAGAATACGGATTCGATGCCTGCGCTCGTTGTTTGCCCAGCAAGCCTAGTGGAGAACTGGATGCGTGAAGCCGCACGTTTTACGCCTGCATTGAAGCTTGCGAAGCACCATGGCAGCAAACGTGCGAAAGAACCTGCGGTTTTGGAGGAAGTGGATATTGTGATCACTTCCTATGGCACACTGCGACAAGACTCGGACATACTTTCGACTATGGATTGGTGCGTGGTGGTTGGTGATGAGGCGCAACACATTAAGAATCGTCGCACGAAGAATGCGAAGTCGCTCACGCGGCTACATAGCAAGGGGCGCTTCCTGTTGACCGGAACACCGGTGGAAAATTCGCTCGATGATTTGTTGTCTTTGTTTTCGTTCCTAATGCCCGGCTATTTACAGACTGCACATGGTAAGCTTTCACAAGAGGACAAGGCCTGGCATAGCAAACGTCAGACCGCACGCGCGGCGGCATATATCTTACGTCGCACCAAGAAGGAAGTCGCACCAGAGCTACCCGATAAAATTGAAAAGACTTTTTTCTGTGAACTCGGCAACAAGCAGCAGCGATTCTATCAAGACACTCTGGAGAAGACGCGCCGTGATATCTTCAATCTTGAAATGTCTGGCGCCAATGTCGGCCGTGTGCAGTTTGCTGCCTTTACCGAGCTCTTGCGTTTACGCCAGGCCTGCGTCGATCCGCGTATCATTGATGATCAATTCCCCGAAAGCGAATCCGCGAAGCTCGCGGCCTTTGATGAGGTGTTGGATGAATGTATCGACGCAGGGAGCCGTATCTTGGTGTTCTCCAGCTTTGTGACAGCCCTAAAGTTGTTAGCTGAACATCTTGAAGCGAAAGGGCACAAGTTCTGTTATCTCGATGGTAAGACCAAGAACCGCTTGGCGATCTGCGATCAGTTTAACGAAGACGAAAGTATTCCGGTGTTCTTGATTTCCTTGAAGGCCGGTGGCACTGGATTGAACCTTACCGGCGCGGACACCGTGGTGCATTACGATCCATGGTGGAACCCTGCAGCCGAAGCGCAAGCAAGCGACCGAGCACACCGAATCGGGCAAACGAAAGTCGTGACCAGTATCAAGCTGATTGCTGCCAATACCGTTGAAGAAAAAGTTTTGGAGCTTCAGGCAAAGAAGGCGGAGATTTTGAAAGAACTCTTCGAGGAGTCCGAAGCCGCGAATGCCAAGGTCAGCTTGGACGATATTAAGAGTCTGTTGACGTAAAGGTAGGTCAGACACTCTTGTCTGACCTGTTAGAGGTGGCCCTCATCAAACTCAGACTCGATGGCTAAAGGGTAAACTCTCTCCTAGGGCTACCTTGGCACTTAGGGGCTAGTCTCTACTAAAGCTACGCCTAGGCTCGCGCACCACTACCCATTATCCGAATCAACTCTGCATCTTCAGCCAATCCTTGACCGCAGGGTTGTTGGATTGTTTGAGCTCAACGAGATCGCTTTCGGTGAGTTTCTTTTGGAGCTGTGTGAGCTTGATCAGTAGGTCGATTTTATCGGTGGCTGCTGTTTCAGGAGAATGGATCGTTTCCAATGTTTGGACGAAGTTGCTTGTGTGCTTGGACATGATGTTTGGGAGTCAGACAGGAGTGTCTGACTTACTTTGAGAGAATTGTGAACTCGAGCATTTAGAATGGTTGAGCTAGTTTTGAATAGAGCAAAATCGCATCGCCCATGCCATTCCCCATGCGGTAATACTTCCCAGTTTCATCAATCTTTGGAAGGCCGAATAGTTCAAAGATTCGGTAGGCTCTAGTGTAGTCCATTTGTGTGCCGTAGCGCTTGTGAGGATATAAAGTAAAGCCTGTGGCTGCGGGACTGATCCCCATGAGCATCGGGCCAGAATCCATGTCCCCGAAGTCGATGATGTTCAGCTGTGGGAACTCTGCGATGGCTGCCAGACTGGCGACACGGCACACTCGATCCTTTCGCAGCGCGTGATATTGTTGCTTGGCAAACTCAGGGAAAATGTCTTCGAGGAAAATGATCGACCATGCCACGCTCGTGGCGCGCGCAGGTGAATCGATTCGATCAGGATCGATGTTGATCATGGAATGCAGTAAGCCCGTATCCGAATCGATAAACTTCTTTTGCATGGTATTCATCCATGATTGGAAAAGTGCGCTCCGATCCGTATCAAGTGCCTGATCCACTCGCCAAATTGCATGTAATTGAGTTGATTGGTCTGAAGTATACACGCTGCCGCATCGTTGTAATTGCACGCGGATTTCCTTTTCTAACGTATTGGACATGCCTAACATCATATCATTATAGAGGGTGTCCTCTGCGAGTGCTCGTCGAATCCCTAATACGAGGCATTGATAGCCTGAAACTAAAGAAGCGGTATAATCATCAGTCTCTGCACTGAGTATTTCTGAAATTTCTTCATCACTCGCGTCAATTGGGAGCGTAGCATTAGCCGAGTGCACAAGTCGATTTGATCGATGGCATAGTGCATACGGGATGGATCTTGTTTCGCGAGCTCTTCAAGGCAAAGTGCGTAAAAGACATAAAATCCAAAGTTCCACTCAATGCCTTCACCGTAGATTTCGGTGTAGTCGGTGTATAGATCTAGGCGCCCAATTTCAGCGCTTCGGTTGACTATGTTTCCCAATCGTGTGAGCTGCATTTCCACTTCTTGAGAAATTGGCTTTGTTTGATACAGATGATCCGTCGAAACAAAGCTGGCTCTAATCAGGAACAGCATGGCTAGCATAACGATAAGAAGCAGTAGGATGAGACTGACTCTTATCAACCATCGTATGCTCAAGTGAAGCAGGGAGGCTTTACTGGATTTTGCCATGTATATGAATCTAGAATGAGGGCACCAATATCAACGTAGCCATTAGCACGATGCCAGCTGCAATGATGAAGCTACGGCGGTTGCGACGGAGCGCAACCCTCCAGTCTTTGATGCTATGAAGTTCACGAACTGTTCATTAGAAACGCCCGAGTTAACTCACATGGCACCGCAAATCACTTAGAATTCGACGTTCGATGCTGGACGTTCAATGTTCGACGTTCCCCAATCCTCGTTCTTCAGCCTGCTTCCGCGGTAAGGTTCTCCCACTGCTCGTAGGCTTCCAGGGTGTCGTTTTCGAGTTGTTCGAGTCGGGCGGCGTCTTCAGAGAGCTTACTGTTGGGGTCTTGATAATATTCGGCGCTGGCCATCTTTTCGCTGAGGGCGCTGTGCTCGGCTTCGAGTTTTTCGATTAACTTAGGTAAGGTCTTGAGGGCTTCGCGTTCTTTGTTGGTGAGCTTGCGCTTTTGAGGCTGTGGCGCGGGTTCTGCCTTTGTTGTGGGTGTTGTTTTTGTGGCGGCTTTGTTGCTTTGCTTTTTGGCTTCTTCTTTTTTGAGCCATTCATCGCAACCCCCAATGTATTCGTTGATCTCGCCGTTGCCCTCGAGGGCGATGGTGCTGGTGACAACGTTGTCGAGAAAGCTACGGTCGTGGCTGACGAGGAGGAGTGTGCCTTGGTATTCGAGTAGACGCTCTTCAAGGAGCTCGACGGTTTCGATATCGAGGTCGTTGGTGGGCTCGTCGAGCACAAGCACATTGGCGGGCTGTAGAAAGAGTCGTGCTAGAAGGAGACGCGCGCGTTCGCCGCCCGATAGCTTGGTAATGGGTGAACGCGAGGTGTGCGGCGTGAAGAGAAAGTCCTGTAGATAGGTGAGGATATGGCGCTGCTTGCCGTTGATGGTGACGGTTTCGCTGTGAGGATGCACATTCTCGGCGACGGTTAGTTTTTCGTCCAGAGCGGCGCGATGTTGATCGAAGTAGGCGACTTCGAGTTTGGTGCCGTGCTCGACGCTACCGCTTTGTGGCTCGAGCTTTTTGAGTAGCAGATTGAGTAGGGTAGTTTTACCAGAGCCGTTGAGTCCGACGATACCGATCTTGTCCCCGCGCCAAATCCTGGTGCTGAAGCTGTCGATGAGTGGTTTGCCGTCCCAGCCGTAGGAGATGTCGTCAACAGTGATGACTTTACGACCGGAGAGTTGGCTCTCGTTGACACTGAGGCTAGTTTTACCTTGGACATTACGGCGTTCGGCGCGTTCTTCGCGTAGCTTGAACAGGGCTCGGACACGGCCTTCGTTACGTGTTCGGCGGGCTTGGATGCCTTTACGAATCCAGACTTCTTCTTCGGCTAGTTTCTTGTCGAAGACGGCTTGTTGTTTGGCTTCACCAGCGAGGAATTCAGCTTTGCGGGTCAGGTAAGTTTCGTAGTCGCAGTTCCAGGAGGTGATTTGACCACGGTCGAGGTCGATAATGCGGTTGGCGACGCGTTTAATGAACGCGCGGTCGTGGGAGACGAAGAGTAGTGCGACGTCGGTTTTACGCATGAATTCTTCGAGCCAGCGAATGCCGGGAATGTCCAGATGATTGGTGGGTTCGTCGAGGAGCAGGATGTGGGGCTCGGAAATGAGCGCACGGGCAAGTAGGGCGCGGCGTTTGTTGCCTCCAGAGAGCGAGGCGAAGGCCTGCTCGCCGTCGAGTTCGACGCGGTCGAGGATGTTCTCTACTTTGTGTTCGATTGCCCAGCCGTCGGTTTGATCGAGTTGGTGTTGTAAGTCGTCGACTTTATCGGCGATGGATTCGTCGTCTGGATGTTCGCCAAGTTCGTGGAGTAGGTGGTGGTATTCAGCGACCGTTTTGGCGGCTTTGCCGAGACCTTCGGCGACGACTTCAAAGACAGTGCCTTCGAGGGAGGCGGGCACTTCTTGGTCGAGCTTACCTATACGTATATTGGGGATTGCTTCGAGTTCGCCTTTGTCGGGCGTGATTTGACCGCTGATAATACGTAGTAGAGTGGATTTGCCCTCACCGTTACGCCCGATCAGGCAGATGCGCTCACGCTTCTCGATCGTGAGCCCTGCGTTGTCGAGTAGCTTGGGGCCGCCAAAGGAGACAGTGAGATTTCTGTAAGACAATAAAGACATACACCCCTAGGGGTGAACATGGAATATCGAACGTTCAACTTTGAACTTGGAATAGTTTCGCGATTTTCGGCTCGATCAAGGTATTGCTTATACAAAATACCTTGCCATCAACGAGTTCCCTGTCTCAACTCAGTCTCAATAAGGAAAATGGACTCGAATACACCCAATATTGATAGCATCCGTGAAACGTTTAAGGAGTTTCTGACGAGCAAAGGACTGCGCGTTACCAGTCAGCGTGTTGCGATTTTTGATGCCGCATATGAGCATCCCGATCACTTTACCGCCGAAGATTTACTGGAGCGAGCGCGTGAGATTGATGACTCGGTATCACGGGCTACGGTGTATCGCGCATTGCCGATTTTGACCGAGAGTAGTCTGATACGCGAGGTCGATGTGGGGCGGGACTACAAGTTCTACATGGCGAACCGCAACGCCACTACCTTTCAAGCGCAAGTGATCTGTTTGGATTGCGATAAGATTTTCGAAATCGATGCACCCTTCATGGAGTGGTATGGTAAAACCGTTGCCGATAAGTTGGCATTGAATGTCGAGAGCCAGCGCTTGCAGGTGACGGCGCATTGTAACGAATTAAAAGCCGCTGGCATCTGCTCGCGCGCCACTAAAGCATAGTCGAGATGGCGAAACGCAAGAATCTCGATTTCGAACTCAGCTTTTTCGAAAACCTACATAAACGCATACCAAAAGATGTGCGGGTGGCTTCAATTTTGGCGCATATGTATACCCAGACAGGGCAGCTTGACGCGGGCCTGAGGCTCGACCGTAAGTTGGTGCGTTTAACTCCAGAAGATCCGACCGCACACTACAATCTGGCCTGTAGTCTGTGCTTAAAGAATCGCTATACCGATTCGGTGCGTGCCTTACGTGATGCGATCACGCATGGATATGTTGATTTTCATTGGATGCAGCACGATCCAGATTTGCATGATTTACAAGATCACCCCGACTTTTGTGCGCTGTTGAGAGATTTGAAAATTGGCTAAAAGCTGAAATTGAATGTCCAATCGTAAAGCCACAGTCGATACGCGCATCGTTGAAGTCATCGCCCTGTCAGGTTTCGATAAGGCGTTGGCCTATGCGGTGCCGCCGACTTGTAGTGGCAGCGTGCAGGTCGGGTCCTTGGTGCGCATTCCTCTACGTCGTCGTAGTGAGTTGGGTGTAGTCACGCGTTTCGGCACCGATCAAGTGGTGCCCCCCGGAAAGCTGAAAATGCTCTACGAAGTGGTGCAGGACTATCCGGTGCTTCCTCCTGATTTGATGGAGCTGTATCGCTGGGCATTACGCTATTACGCATCGACGCCTGAGGCGGTTTTGGAAACGATGATTCCTGCTGCGATTCGCAAAGGAATGAAGGCGAAGACGCGCCGTTACATTTCAGCTGGTAAAGCTCCGAGTGCTGAGGAGCTAGCTCACTTGGAGAAGCGTGCGCCGAAGCAATCCGAGTTGTTGAAATTTATACGCCAGCAACTGAAGCCCTTGCCCCGCGCCGATATTTTAAAGCGAATGAAGCTCAGTGCATCTGCGTGTGATGCCTTGGTGAGCAAAGGGTTTTTACGCGAAACCGATACCGAAGAAGAGCGCATCGCCTATGAAGATGAGTTGGGCGAGGTCGAAACCGTTGCCAGCGAAACGCGGGTCACCTTGACCGAGGAGCAGGCTGCTGCAGTGGAGTCGATCACCACTGCGATTGATCAAGATGCATTTAGCGTGCGCCTCCTGCATGGTGTGACGGGATCTGGTAAAACCGAGGTGTATTTAAACGCGATCGAACAGATCGTTGCCTCTGGTGGTGGAGTGATCTTTCTCGTGCCTGAAGTGGCGCTTGCGCCGCAGACAGTGGGACGTGTGCGGGCGCGCCTAGAGGCACGTGGAGTGCACACGGTGGTGTGGCACAGTCATCTCTCAGAAGGTGAACGCTATGATGCCTGGAAAGCACTGGCGAGCGGTGAAGCCCACGTCGTGGTGGGCGCGCGCTCTGCGGTCTTTGCGCCAGTGCAAAACCTAAAACTCATGATTGTGGATGAGGAGCATGAGCCCTCTTATAAGCAAGAAGAGTCGCCCCGTTATCACGGTCGAGATGTGGCGGTGTATCGGGCGCATCTTTCCAAGGCGGTCTGTGTGCTTGGTTCGGCGACACCTTCGCTGGAATCACTCTACAATGTCGAACGTGGCAAGTATGCCGTGGATCGTATTTTGAATCGTGTCGATAACCGCCAGTTGCCGAAGATCCATCTTGTGGATATGCGCCGCGAGGGACATACGGGGAAAGGGCCATCGCCGATCTCGCGCATGCTGGCAGATAAGTTGATCGATCGTTTTGAAAAGAAAGAGCAGAGCATTCTCTTTCTTAACCGGCGCGGATTCTCAACGAGTATGATGTGTCCAGATTGTGGATACGTTGCTGGTTGTGATCATTGCAGTATCCCGAAGACCTTTCATCGGACGGATAAGAAACTGCGTTGTCATTTATGTGGCGAAGAAGAATACGCGCCAGTGAAATGCCCGGAGTGCAAGTCGGTCGCGATCCGGATGCGCGGGCAGGGGACTCAGAAAATTGAAGACATCGTGCAGAAGATTTTGCCGCGCGCAAAGATCGTGCGCATGGATGCCGATTCGATGTCGAAGAAGAACTTGTATCGTAAAATTCTAAACGACTTTAGAGTCGGCAAAATCGATCTACTGGTTGGCACGCAAATGATCGCTAAAGGCCTGGACTTCCCGAATGTGACCTTGGTGGGGCTCGTCGATGCGGACCGATCGCTCCATGTCGAAGATTTTCGAGCTGCCGAACGCACTTTTCAATTGATCGTGCAAGTGTCGGGCCGCTCAGGGCGCGGTGATCGATCAGGCGAAGTGGTGATTCAGACCCATACGCCTCACGCCCCGCCAGTGCAGTTTGCTAGGCGTTCAGACTTTGATGGTTTCCAGTTGGAGGAGCTGGAGCAACGCCGTGAATTTAACTATCCACCGTTTCGACATTTGATACGGCATTTGTTTCGTGGTCGGAATCCCGACAAGGTAAATTTCTACCTGGATGCATGGACTAAGCTCGTAGAAGAAAAGATGGGCGAGCGTCTAGAAATTCGCGGGCCGGCACCTGCGCCGATTGAGAAGATTCGTGACGAATATCGTTTTCAATTATGGTATTTTGCACCCAGTGCGAGTCGTGTGATACAGGATCTTGTGGCTTTGCGCGAAGGCTTCAAAATGGACAAGGAAGTGATCGATTTGCTTGATGTCGATCCAATGAATTTGAGTTAATTTATCTGAGCGTTCTGTAAGATGAGTTGAACCGTGAATGAACGTGAATAAACGTTAATCAGCTGTTTTAGGCTGGGGTGCATCGCTCAGTTGTAATTTTTGAAACAGTTTTCAAGCGCGCTCATGGCATTCATTTGTTTTGTAGTGACTGCTCTTGTTCTCTGGGTTTGGATGGCGCTACATTGGTAGTTCTGAGTTAAGAACTCTCAGTTATTGCCTACGTCGTCCTCGTTGAGTCCACCCTTGAGTTGTTGGTCGATTTTGAGCCTTTCAATTTTGTCGAGGAGGTAGCGACTGAATTTATTGAAACGCGGCACGATGCCGAGGGTTTCCAGCAGATCCTGTTTTAGTGGGCTTTCGGTGCACAGCGTGTAGATGGCGATATCTAGCACGTTCTCAGGGTCATCCAGTGAATCCAAAAAACGAACGACCTCAGCAGGAATATCGGCACCGAGTCGACGTTGTGCCTTAATCAAGGCAATGATGCGTGTGGGGATTGATTGCATCGCTTCCGACGTGCCACCGATTTCGCTCAATACTTGTTTAATACGGGCGGTGCGGTAGGGCTCTTCACTCACAATACTTTCCATTTCGATCCGAGCGAGCCCTTGTAGGATTAGATTGAATGTGCCGTCTGGATTTTGTTGGCAGGCGCGAATGAGTCCTACGCCAGCGACTCTATGGGGCGTCTCGAAAACTTCTGCGTCCGTTGCTGCTTCATTCAGGCCCGCAATCGCAAAGATACGATCATTCGCAAGCACATGATCGAGCATTTCACGGTAGCGTGGTTCAAAGATATGCAGCGGCATAATTGCCTGGGGGAATAAAACCGTGTTGCCTAAAGTCATGACAGGCACCTCGCCCGGTATTTCAATTTCTTGAGAGATCATAACAGTATGGAGCGACTATAGCTGAATTAGTTCCACTCGGCTGGGTGGAGGCGGGCGGTTTCGGGCTCGTCGGTTTCTGCAAAATAAACTGCCATACGAAAATAGCGAATTCGGTCGTCTGGGATTTCGGGGTTTTTCTTCCGCGCGTCTTCCATCAGCACTTCGGGTGATCGACCTTGCAGGTCGTAAATCTCGCGGATCCCGATGTCTATTAAGCTACGCACGGCGGCGACTTCCATGCGCGGAATTCGCATCAACGAGGAGTTGAGTGCTTCGTAATCGACTTTCTTTTTCTTTTTTTCGGGAAACATATTGATTACCAACTCCTTGTCGGTGCGGCGCGTAAGGTTTCGTAGTTGCTGGTGTGGACTTCTTGGATGAAACGGCTTGGGTTGAGACGCATCACGTTGTTGCCTTGATTGTTGAGCATGGGATAGGCGAGGTAGAGCTCTTCCATCGCGCGGGTCACAGCGACGTAGAAGAGGCGACGTTCTTCTTCCATATTGCCGTCGTCGATGGTGCGTTTGAGTGGAAAGAGCCCGTCGGCGAGTCCGATGACAAACACGACTGGAAATTCGAGGCCTTTGGCTTGGTGAATGGTGGTTAAGCGTAGGCAGTTTTGTTGTTCTTCGGGGCTGCGCTCGTTACTTTCAGAGGCGAGCAAGACCAATTGCGCGAGCAGCTCTTGCATGGTGTCGTAGCGGCTGGCAAAACTGATTAAGCTCTGTAAGTCGTCTGCGCGATCCGTCCAGTTGGGGTAGATCTCTCGAATGTAACTGCTATACCAGCCGTCGAGCGCGAGTTGCACGATGGCTTGTGGCGAGTCTTCGGTGAGCGCTGCCGAGACCTCTCGAATGGTTTCGGCGAGCGAAGGCCATTCTTCTTTGGCATCGTTGGGCACCTTCTTCAGCACGTCTTCGGAGCATAATACATCGCAGAAATTTTTCTCCTGTTTTTCGGCCAGCTTCTTGGTTAGCGCATGCAGGCGCTCGGCGGTTTTGGGCCCGACTTTCGGTAGCAGGCAAACGAAGCGCGCAAAGGCGGAAACGTCGGCTGGATTGGAGGCGAAGCGTAGTTGTGCGGTGAAGTCTTTGATGTGGGCTTGTTCGAAGAAGCGCACGCCACTGGTGATTTGGTAATCAATGTTGCGGCGAGTGAGCTCCATCTGCAGGTCCATTGCATGATAATGCGCACGGTAAAGGATGGCGATGTCGGAGAGGTTGCGGCCCTCTTCGAGTAGCCCTTCGATCCGTTGAATGATGAAGTTGGCTTGTCCGCGTGCGTCCATGAGGGGCACGAAATAGGGTTTGTCGCCCGATGAATTGACTGCGCGGAGCTCTTTGGAGTAGCCCAGTCCGGCGGGTTGTGCGCCTAGCACTGAATTGGCAAATTCTAGAATCTCAGGAGAACTACGGTAGTTGGTTTCGATCTTGTGGATTACCGCTTCTGGATGGCGGTCATTGAAGCGCATAATGTTGTCGAAGTCGGCGCCGCGCCAAGTGTAGATGCATTGCGCATCGTCGCCTACAGCCATGACTTGGTGCTTGGCTGCGAGACAATCGACGATATCGGATTGTAGACGGTTGGTATCTTGAAATTCGTCGACCAGTATGTGTTTAAAACGGTCTTGGTATTGTTGAGCGATGTCCGGGTGTTCGCGTAGTAACTTGAGGAAGTATTCCAGTAAGTCGTCATAATCGACTACCTGCTGCTCCAGCTTGATGGCTTGGTAGGTCTTGTGGAAGCTTTCGATCTTTGCGGCCATTCCTTCAAGGAACGGGTAGTGCTCTTCGGCTTCGTCAAACACGCTTTTACAGGTGTTGCGCGCGTAGCTGATCATATTGGCGATGACCTTCGGCTTCGGGTTGTTTTTACCTTTAATAAAGGTCGGATCGACTTTCTGGATCGCGTTTTTGAGTAAGGATTCTGCCTCACCTTCGTCGAGAATGGTGTAGTTGTTTTTCAGCCCGACTTTGGCACCGTTCACACGAAGGATACGTTGCGCAATACTGTGAAACGTGCCGCCCCAGAGATAGCGACGAGAGATACCTGTCAGATCTTCGACACGTTCCAGCATTTCGCGGGCGGACTTATTGGTGAACGTCAGCAGCAGAATTTCGTTCGGTATGTGCCCCTGAGAGAGGAGATATGCGACCCGATAGGTCAAGGTGCGAGTCTTTCCAGAGCCGGCACCCGCCAACACGAGGGCAGGGCCTGGTTCGGCGGTCACAGCAGCGTATTGCTCGTCGTTGAGTTCGCCTCGGAAATCGATTTCTGGAAAGACTGGGTGCATGGTAAAGGAGTTAGAAGCTAGGAGTTAGGAGTTAGGAGCGGGTTGGCGCAAATCGAAAAGAGGGTTTCTGGGAGAAGGTTCGGGGGCGGGGTTGAGGTGAAACGAACGTTTAGTGGTGTCCGCGCTTGCGCGGGCTTATGAATAAGCCGCTCTAGTTGGGGCGCTTAGACTCGGTTGGCGCGATCCAGCTCGAGCGCTACGGCTGAGGGAAAGATGAGTGCACTGGTAAAGGTATTTTAGCGAGGACTTCGGTGGGGCAGCGCATGCGTGTGGCGCGGAGGGACCCGCGCCGCTACCTGCGACGTATGTTTAGCACTTCCTGCCTTCCTTAGGCTAAATCCGCGTATGATGGGGCATTGCATTCTCGGACTTCCGAGTTGCGGTTTACTGCGCATTTGTTTCCCTTCCAGTCTTTATGCAAATTATCCCTTCCAGTATGCTGCCCGAACGTGATGAGGGTGCCTTGCGTTCTTTTTTAGAGGGGTGCCGTGAGGCGGCTCGTGAGAAGGGGCATTTTCAGATCGCGAGTATTTCTTTGGCGGTTCGGCACATTGCGCCTTTGGCGGTGCTGGAGTCGATTTATGAGCCAGAGGAATTACATTTTTATATCGAGCGGGCGTCTGATGAGGAGGCGCTGGCTGGTGCGGAGGCGGTGGTTGAGGCTCGATTTAATGGCCCTGATCGTTTTGAGCAGGTGAAGGCGTTTTCGGATGAAATTTTAGAAAACACAATCGCGGTGGGTGATTTGAGTGAGCCGTTCACTGGGCCGCATTTTTTTACTGCGTTTGCCTTTGATGATTGCGTAGCCGAAGGCTCTGCATTTCCGGCGGCGACGGTGTTCTTGCCGCGCTGGCAAGTTTCGCGTTCTAAGGGAAAGTATGGGGCAGTTGCCAATTTGCGAATCGACCCTGATACGGATGTAGATCTCTTAGTCGCTCGAGTCTGGGGAGCGTATAGTAAGTTCGGTGCTTTTGATTATACTTCCGAAGAGGGGGCTTTACAGGCTCAACCAGAGCCAAAAGTAGTCTCGCGGACGGAGCTTGCGCCAGATCACTATGCACAGGCAGTTGAAGCTGCCCTCGCAGAGATTCGATCAGGTGCGTATGAGAAAATTGTTTTGGCACGTGGCGTGGAATTAAAGGCCGACAAGGCATGGCAGCCGCTCAATGCATTGAACCGCTTGCGCGAGCGTTTTAGTGGCTGCTTTACTTTTTCTTACGGAGGTGGTCAGGCGGGGAGTTTTATGGGTGCGACGCCTGAACGCTTATTGCAGATACGTGATGGGCATTTACTGACTGAAGCTATTGCTGGTTCAGCACCTCGCGGTGCGACTGCAGGAGAGGATGCGAAGTATGCGCGTGGGCTTCTGGAAAGTGTAAAAGATCAACATGAGCACGCCTATGTGCGCGATTCGATTATTCGTCGTTTGGCGAACCTTGGAGTGGAAGCAAAGGCCGAAGCTGCGCCGCGCTTATTGCCACTCGCCAATGTGCAGCATTTACGCACGCCGATTAAGGCAGAGGTCGGAGAGACGGTTCATTTACTCGATATGTTATCGGATATGCATCCCACGCCAGCGGTTGGTGGGACGCCTCGTGAAGCCGCTGTGCCACGCATTAAGGACTTAGAGAGAATCGATCGTGGACTCTACGCGGGCGTCGTCGGTTGGTTCAACCATCTCAATGAAGGCGAGATGGTCGTCAGTATTCGTTCTGCGTTAATCGAAGGTGATAGTGCACGACTCTATGCGGGTGCGGGTATTGTCGAGGGTTCCGACCCTGATAAGGAAATGCGCGAAACGGAGATGAAGCTGCACGCCTTATTAGATGTGCTGGTTGGAGAGTGAACGACGCAAGGTTAGCGGATTACTTCTTCTCAATCTTCGGTTTCGGCACTTTGCAATCGGTTGTGCCACAGCCGCAGCCGCTTCCAGAATTTTCCTTAGGCTTAAAGGTCTTATACAGATAGATTATGGCGCTCAAGATGACGAAAGCGACGATGATGGTTTCGATGATCTGCATAGTAGAACTCTATGGTTGTGAGGCCAAATCTCAACTTAGGGAATCGATTTCTTTTATCTCCTGATCGCTAGGCAAACATCATGCCAACTTGATAGACCAGCACCGCGGCTGCCCAGGCAATCGCAGTTAAACCAAAGAAACTACCGCTTGCCCACCACCAGTTGAGCTCTTTTGCAATGACGGCAACGGTAGCACCGCACTGCATGCAGAGCGCGAAAAAGACCATGATCGATAGGGCTACCGGAATATTGAACACGGGCTCTCCTGCACGTGGGCCACTTTCCCATTTTGCTCGTGTGAGGGTGCTGCGTAAGTCATCGGATTCTTCATCGACCTCGCCGCCGAGTGCATAGGTGATTCCGAGAGTGGAAATAATAATTTCACGCGCTGGGAAACTGGCGAGCACGCCAACGGTGATCTTCCAGTCGTAGCCAGCAGGTGCAAATACAGGCTGAGCGAATTTTCCGAAACGCCCCATATAGCTTTGCTCTAGGTAGGCAGCATCGATGCGTTTAGAGAGCTCGTCTTCATCTATCAATGCACCAGCTTCTAACTCTTGAGTGTAAGCAGTGGTGACCAGTTCTTCGACATTTGTCGAACGCGGGAAATACAAGAGCGCCCAAATGACAATAGTCATTGCGAAGATCACGGTTCCCGCGCGCACGACAAACTCCTTGCCGCTCTCATACATACGGTAGCAGGTGAGCTTTACCTGTGGCACGCGATAGTGGGGCAGCTCCATGACAAAGGGCTCAGGCTTGCGACCTTTATTGACTGTTCTGTTGAGAGCCCAAGCAAATGGCGCGGCGACTAGCGCACCGACAAAGTGCATCGCAAAGAGCGTGGCACCTGCGACCTTTGGTCCATAGACGGGCTCAATGAAGGCACCGATCAGCAGCAAGTAAACGGGCAGCCGTGCGGAGCAACTCATGAGCGGCGCAACGAGAATCGTGATCAAGCGTGCCTTGTTATCATGAATTGTGCGGGCGCCCATAATGCCAGGGATGGCGCAGGCAAAACTGGTTAAAAGAGGCACGAAGCTCTTACCGTTCAGTCCGCACCATTGGAATAGCTTATCCATTAGGAAGGCCGCTCGTGCCATGTAGCCTGATTCCTCTAAAATGGAGATGAAGAAGAAGAGCACGAGAATCTGTGGGAGGAACACGAGGAAGGCTCCCACGCCGCCGATGATACCGTCCGCAATTAAACTTTGCAGCATCGGGGTGTTGGCAAGTGCATCTGCAGCGATTCCTTGCACCCAGCCGACACCGCCTTCGATTAGATCCATCATCGGTCCAGCCCATGTATATACGGATTGAAATACGACATACATCATGCCGATGAAAACAACGAGGCCCCAAAACTTGTGGAGTAGTAGCTGATCGATGCCTTCAGACTTACTGCGCTTCTTCATCGCCGCTTGGCGCTCCAGCACATCGTTTAGCAGTGGATTGAGGAAGCGAAAGCGAAGCGTCGATTCGGCGGCATCGGGTTGAAAGCCGTCTTTGTAAAGTTGGTCGCGCGCGGCTTTGACAATAGGTTCGTGTTCGGCAGCTGACGATTGTAAGCGTTCGCTCACGGCACTCTTGCGGTCAAATAAAAGTCGTTGGAGTTCACCCTCTCGTAGTTTTTCGCCTCTTTTGGTAACCAATTCTTCATGCAGTGTGTGGATTGCTTTTTGCACCGCTTCCGGCCATTGCGGGCGCATCAACATCGGGCGCGTTTCGATTGCTTTAGCGATTTCGCTCGCGAGCTCTTCGGTGCCACTCTTGCGCTTTGCGACGGTCGGAACGACGGGCACGCCTAGGCGTTGCTCCAGTAGTTTACTGTCGATTTGCAGCCCCTTCTTTTCGGCGACGTCCCAGCAATTGAGTGCGATCACGATCGGCACACCTAGCTCAGATGCTTGGGAAGCGAGAAAGAGATTGCGGCGAAGGTTTTCCACATCGACCACAACCACAACGAGGTCGGGTGCCTTCTGCCCGAGGCCGTGCCCCGTGATTACGTCTACGGCGACACGCTCATCTAAAGAGCTAGCACTTAAACTATAGGTTCCCGGGAGATCGATCAGCTCGACTTCTCGGCCATTCGGTAGCGACCAAGTGCCAGTCTTTTTCTCCACAGTCACGCCGGAGTAGTTGCCCACACGTTGTCGCATACCCGTGAGGGTATTAAAGAGTGAAGTTTTACCCGTGTTCGGGTTGCCGATGAGGGCGATGCGAGTGCTTGGTGTTGACTTGCTCATTCACTAATCAATTCCACTTCCACATGTGCCGCGTCTTCTAGACGGACACTGATATGGCAACCGTTAAACTCGACGGCTATTGGATCACCGAGCGGGGCCTCATGCATCAAACGAATCTCTTGATCAGGCAATAAACCCATCTCCATTAGTCGAGAGACACAATCGTTGCAGCAATTGAGATTTTTGACGCGGAACAGGCCGCCTTTTTTGATTTCGTTGAGTCGCATGTGAAAAGTGATTGTATGAGATTAAGTCTCAATAGCAATTAATACCAGAAAAGGATTCCTCCTGATTTGCAAGCTCAGAGGAAAAGAAAAACAGCCATACTCCGCGCGGCTGTCTTAGATCGGGGTTGACAATTTTATGTAGTCAACTTTGATTAATCAAAGTATGCAATTTGATATATCTTCATTGGGACGATTCGTTTGTTTAATAAGCATGTTTGTGGCACTCGGTTGTGCGCCAAAGGCAGCTGACGAAGAAGTTGAAGCCGGCACTTCAGATGCGCGATATCAGATCGTGTGCACTGTCGGGATGATTACGGATATCGTCAGAAACGTGGCTGGTGAGCATGCTGAGGTGGAAGGTTTGATCGGTGAGGGGGTCGATCCGCACCTATACAAACCGACGCGCAGTGATGTTGTGAAATTGAGCGCTGCGGATGTGGTTTTCTATAACGGCTTGCTGCTGGAAGGTAAGATGACGGACGTGCTCGTGCGCGTGGCGTCGACTGGTAAGCCCGTCCGAGCAGTGACTCAAGCGATTCTCAAAGATTCGGACTATTTATTGGATAAAGATTATGGTTCTGAATACACGGACCCGCATGTCTGGATGGATGTGAGCGCTTGGGCTAAAGCAGTGCCAGTGGTGGCCGAGACATTAGCCGCGTATGATCCTGAAAATGCGGCAACTTATCGCGCAAATGCGGTCGCCTATGCTGCCAAGTTAGAAGCGCTGGATGCATACGCCAAAGCCGTGATGGCAACGATTCCAGAAACGCAACGTGTTTTAGTCACGGCACATGATGCGTTTCAGTATCTCGGTCGCGCCTATTCGATCGAAGTGCGCGGTATTCAAGGCATCAGCACCGAGTCTGAAGCTGGGGTTCGTGACCTTGAGGGGCTCGTTGATTTTATCGTGGAGCAACAGATCCCCGCGGTCTTTGTGGAGACTTCGGTTGCCGATAAAAATGTGCGTGCACTCGTAGAAGGAGCCAAAGCACGTGGGCATGAGGTGGTGATTGGTGGTTCGCTGTTTTCAGATGCCATGGGGCAAGCTGGGACCTACGAAGGCACTTACATTGGCATGATCGATCACAATGTCACTACAATCGTCAATTCACTGGGTGGGCAGGCAGTAGGCTTTAAGCAAGACGCGTTGAATTAATTTGTATGCTTTTTTCTGAATTTTTTATAGTTAGTTCCATCCAGATTAATCTATTCCTTTTTGATCATGAACGCTGAGCCGAATCTAAGAGACTTGAAACAGACACCACTTGTGGTGCGAGATTTGACAGTCGCGTATCATCGTAAGCCGGTCGTATGGGATGTTGGATTATCCATACCTGAAGGTAAGCTCGTCAGTGTTGTGGGGCCGAATGGGGCAGGGAAGAGCACGCTGTTGAAGGCTTGTTTAGATTTGATTCCGCGCTCTTCAGGTGAAGTGCTCATCTACGGTGAGCCGTATGCGAAGGCGCGTAAGCGCGTCGGTTATGTGCCGCAGCGAGAAAGTGTCGATTGGGATTTTCCCGTTAGCGCACTCGATGTGGTGGCGATGGGAACGTATGGTCAACTCGGTTGGTTTCGTCGGGTTAATAAGCGTTCAAAGGCGCTGGCTATGCAGGCGTTGGATCGTGTGGGATTGGCAGATTATGCGCATCGTCAGATCAGTCAACTTTCTGGCGGACAGCAGCAGCGCACCTTTCTGGCACGTGCGTTGGTGCAGGACGCTGATATCTATTTTATGGATGAGCCATTTGCTGCAGTGGATGCGGCGACAGAACGGGCGATTGTTGAACTCTTAAAAGAGCTTCAATCCCGCGGTAAGACCTGTCTGGTGGTGCACCATGATTTGGCGACCGTGCCGCAGTATTTTGATTGGACCGTGCTCTTGAATATGCGCGTTGTGGCGAGCGGCCCAACTGCGGAAGTGTTCACGCCGGAGAATCTACATAAGACCTATGGTGGTAAGTTATCCCTGTTAACCGAAGCTGCTGAGAAAATTGCCAAGGCACGTTAAGCTGTGTTTGAATTAGCCGACATATTTGACGTCCTGTTTCTGCGTAATTATAATACGCGACTTGTCGTTATTTGCACTATGCTCTTGGGCTGTGCTTGTGGTTTGATGGGTGGTTTTTTGTTGCTACGCAAACGATCGTTGATGGGGGATACCTTATCACATGCGACACTGCCCGGCGTGTGCCTAGCTTTTATTATCGCGGTCATGCTTGGTGGGGTAGGTAAGTCGCTGCCGATATTAATGCTCGGCGCGACCATCACCGGTGTGCTCGGGTGCGCTGCAGTGCTGTATATTCGGAATCACTCGCGCATTAAAGATGATGCGGCTATGGGAATTGTGCTTTCGGTATTCTTCGGTGCAGGTGTGGCACTTTTAACCATGGCAACTAAAATGCCGGCGGGTGCGGCGGCTGGCTTAGAATCCTTTATTTATGGCAAGACGGCGTCGATGGTGCTGACTGATTTTTGGCTGCTCACGGTGGTGACTGTCTGCGTGTTGGGATTGTCTACTTTGCTATTTAAAGAGTTTCGACTATTGTGTTTTGACGAAGCCTATGCGGCTGCGCAAGGCTGGCCGGTTCGCCGCTTAGATGTCTTATTGCTCGGCTTTGTGACCGCGGTGACTGTCGCCGGGCTACAAGCGGTGGGCTTGATTTTGATCATCGCATTTTTGATTACACCAGCAGCGGCGGCTCGTTTCTGGACAGACCAGTTGGATCGAATGCTGTTGTTGTCTGCCTTGATTGGCGGACTGAGCGGCTGGCTTGGGGCAAGTGTGAGTGCATTGATTCCAAATATGCCAGCAGGTGCATTGATTGTATTGGTTGCCGCCGGATGCTTTTTGTTGAGTATGCTGTTCGGGTTAGAACGTGGAGTGGTGATTCGTGGTTATCGTCAATTGGAATTGAAACGTAGTGTTGGTCGCCAGCATTTGTTGCGAGCTCTGTATGAAATCCTCGAAGCAAATGCTGTATCCGCTGAGGGGATACAGATTCGCGCCGTTCCCTTTCGCCAAGTTCGCGGGCGACGCACTTGGAGTGATGCGCAATTACGGCGCTACCTAAAGTCGGCGTATAACGAAGGGCTAATTGAGGTGATTGATCGAGAGGATCAAATTTCTCTTACTAGTGCTGGGCTCGAAGCGGCGGCTCAGGTGACTCGAAATCACCGTCTTTGGGAGATGTATTTGATCGAATATGCCGACGTTGCAACGAGTCGAGTTGATCGAGATGCGGATGCTGTGGAGCATGTTTTAGGCGAAAAGATGGTGGCGATTTTAGAAAGTAAGTTACAGAGCTACCGTCCTGTAGAATCGAGTGCTGTGCCTGTGAGCCCTCACCCGATCCATCCCGGAGATTAGACATATGGAATGGTATGCAATAGATACTTGGATTGTAATCGTCGGTATGCTGGCGGCGATTTCATGTGCGCTACTTGGTAATTTCCTAGTGCTTCGTAAGATGAGTATGATGGGAGATGCGATTAGCCATGCGGTATTGCCTGGGTTGGCGATTGCATTCTTGGTGACGGGTGCACGTGCGAGTTTAACCATGTTCATCGGTGCGGCTGTGGTCGGTGTGTTGACGGCTGTGTTTACACAATGGGTCAGTCGCTTTGGTAAGGTCGATGAAGGTGCCTCGATGGGAATTGTTTTTACGACGCTGTTTGCACTCGGGCTCTTATTGATTGTTCAGGCTGCTGATCACGTTGATTTGGATGCAGGCTGTGTCTTGTATGGCGCAATTGAATTAACACCGCTTGATGTGGTCTGGCGGCCTGAATTCTTTGGCACTGTTCTGGATGTGCCACGCGCTGCGATCGTGCTTTTGATCGTGTGTGTGGTGAATGCGCTGTTTGTGGTTCTCTTTTTTAAAGAGCTTCGCATTTCGTCATTTGATGCCGAGTTGGCAACGACGATGGGATTCAACGCAAATATAATGCACTATTTGCTAATGACGCTGGTTGCGGTGACCACGGTGGCCGCATTTGAAGCCGTCGGAAGCATTATAGTGATCGCTATGTTGATCGTTCCTGCAGCGACTGCACACTTGTTAACCGATCGGCTGGGCACGATGGTTATATTGAGCGTGTTCATCGCCGTATTTACAGCCGCTTTAGGTCATGTGGCTGCCTTGTGTTTGCCAGGGTGGCTTGGTTTCGATCCCTCGATCATTGAGACCACATCGACCTCTGGAGTGATGGCAGTGGTCGCGGGCCTCGTGTTCGTGGCCGTGCTGTTCTTTGCTCCGCGCTATGGCATCGTGACAAAGCGCTTACGGCGACTCGAAGACGTCTCAGATTTGGCGGTGAGTCGTGAGGAGGCTGATGCTTAGTCCTCTGTTTTGTCTGCTTTATTTAGGCTGTTGAGGTCCTTTGAGGATAGGAGTTCGATCAGTTTCTTCATCGCTGGCGTGAGCACGCGGCCCTTGCGGTGGATCAGTGCGAGCGGACGCTTGTAAACCTTGGACTTGAACTTCAGCACCTTCAGTAAGCCTTGTGCCTCTTCGCGAACCACAGTGGTCTGCGGAAGGATGGCGATACCCGCGTTGATTTCGACCGCTCGTTTCACGGTCTCAACATTATCGAATTCCATGACTGGGTCACACTCGATATTGGCTTCACGGAAAATTTGGTCGGTTGCTTTTCGAGTTGGGATATCTGGCTCGAAGCCAATGAATTTTTGACCCGCGACTTCGTCGAGGTCGACACTCTTGCGCTTGGCAAGCGGGTGCTCGGGGCTGACCACTAGGATGAGCACATCGTCGTGGAAGGGGAGCACTTCTAGTTGCTTATGCTTCTGTGGGTAGGCAACTAGGCCGAGGTCGATCGAGTTGGTCAGGATGTCTTCGTAGACCATGTTCGCACGGCGATACTCTACCCGAATGTTGACCTCAGGATACTTCGCTAGAAATGCTTTAATGTATGGGGGGAGCTCGTGGAGGCCGATACTGTAAACGGTAGAGATGTGAATCGTGCCGCTGATCACTTTCTTCATCTCTTGTAGCTCACTATTTAGCTTGTCGTAGAGATAGAGGATCTCTTTTGCGGATTCGTAGAGTTTTTGTCCCTCGCGTGTTAGGCGAAACTGCTTTTGGCTGCGGTCAACAATCAGAATGCTGAAGTGCTTTTCCATTGCTCGTAGTTGCTGACTGACCGCTGACTGGGTGATTCCATTTAATTTAGCGGCCCGTGAGAAGCTTTCGCTCTCGACTAAATCGGAAAAGATTTTGAAGTTTTCTACGTGCATAAGATAATCTGTATAATGCTCGCTAATGGGAATGCAATATTATAAAAAGCGAATCTTATCTTAATGTGTGAAGTTTTAATTTTTGCTTATAGTCTATGATTACCTACGAGGAATTTACTCAAAACTTAGCTAATGTTCAGTTACGTATCGCAGAGGCTTGCGTGGCTGCAAATCGAGCTGTGGGCAGTGTGCGCCTGTTGCCGGTGACGAAGAATCATCCAATCGATGCAGTTCATTATGCGTATCAGTCGGGTTTGACTGCTGTGGGTGAAAATCGTGTTCAAGAGGCTGCTGGTAAGTGCGCTCAGGACGCTGTGTCACCAGTAGAATGGGAGCTTATTGGGCATTTACAGTCTAATAAGACGAAAGAAGCGGTTGCGATTTTTGATCGAATTCAGTCGGTGGATTCGATCAAGTTGTTGAAGCGACTGGATCGCCAAGCTGGAGAGCTTGGCAAGTGCTTACCTATTTTACTGCAATGTAATACTGGAGAGGATCCCAATAAATACGGCTTTAGGGTCGCCGAAATGGGTGCGGCACTTGATGCGGCTTTACAATTAGACCATCTTCAGGTGGATGGTCTGATGACGATTGCTCCTCTGGATGACGATCTCGATGTTGCCAGCGCAGCCTTTGACAGGCTTCGCGAGTTGCGAGATCATCTATCTGAGCGCTTTAGCGTGGCTTTGCCCGAACTCTCTATGGGCATGACAGGAGACCTTGATGTGGCGATTGCCGCGGGTTCCACTCAGATACGAGTGGGGACTGCTTTGTATGGAAGTCGAGGCTATTAGCGGTTTTTATGAGATAAGGACACCGGCAATTGCGGCGCTTGAGAAATTAGCTAAGCTCGCAGCGAGTAAGGCGCGCATACCTAGTTGAGCGATTTCACTTCGACGCTCTGGGATTAAACTGCCTAGGCCGCCAAGTAGAATGGCAATTGAGGAAAAGTTGGCAAAACCGCAGAGGGCAAAAGTAAGAATCGCCTGTGAGCGAATAGATAAAGTCTCTTGAATTTTGGATAATTCAATAAAGGCAACGAACTCGTTAAGCACGAGTTTTTGTCCAATAATGGAGCCGCCGAGTGAGGCCTGCTCCCATGGGATGCCTAGGAGCCATGCTACAGGGCTAAATAGATAGCCTAAAATTAATTGTATACTGAGGTCGTCATATCCGATCTGCGAGCCGATGTTCCCTAATATACCATTTGCGAGTGCAATGAGACCCACGAAAGCGATTAACATCGCTCCCACATTCAAGGCCAGTTTGAGCCCATCTGCGGCCCCATGCGCAGCCGCATCAAACACATTGATCGGCGCATCTTCTGCGCAGGCTTTTAGTTTTTCGTTATTTGGTGTCTCCGTCTCAGGCATGAGAAGTTTGGCAAATAGTAGGCCAGATGGGGCCGCCATGAAGCAGGCGGCTAGCAAATACTCGATACTGATGCCGATGCCTGCATAACCAGCCATCACGCTGCCAGCGATTGATGCGAGCCCACCAACCATAACTGCAAAGAACTCTGAACGCGTCATTCGGCTCAAGTAAGGCTTAATCACTAGCGGAGCCTCGGTTTGTCCGACAAAAATATTCGCGGTCGCACTGAGCGATTCTGCACGACTGGTTCCTAGAAGCTTTTGAATGCCGCCACCGATCAATGTGACTATCATCGGCATAACGCGCAGGAAGTAGAGCACAGAGATTAGCGAGGAGAAAAAGACGATCACGGGTAGAACTGTAAATGCGAATAGAAAGCCTAGGTTATGATTTCTGCCTGCGAGCCCGCCAAATAGAAAACTGATGCCTTCATAGCCATAAGCAATGATATCGCCAACCATCACGGATAGGACCTCGAGTGCGAATTTTCCCAATGGCACATAGAGCACCAGTGCGCCAAAGCCGATTTGGATTGCCATCGCTCCGGCGACGGTGCGCCAGTTGACATCTTTTCTGGAGCTGGAAAATAGCCAAGCAATGGCAATGAGTGCGAAATATCCAATTAAGCTTACAAGCATGGTGTGTGGTTCTGTGCGTGTTGAGAAGTGTGCCTATGTGTCAGATAGCGGCACTTCGATTGTAAATTGATTGACTGGTTGATTCTCGATATTGCGAATCTCAACCTGAATAGAGCAGCTGTTTTTAGACCAATCGAGTGTGATCAGTCCAAAGCCGAGCCCTTTGTGGACTTCGCCGAACCGATGTTGGTTGGGTTCTCCTTTGAAACTTTCCCAAGAGTGCGTGAGACCACTGGACGTGGCGTCGAGTAGGGGAGTGTCAAAACGTGGCTCGTTTAGGACGGATAACTCATGGATGTGACGATCACCACTGATAAATAGGACGCCAGATGGGTTCGTTTCACCGATAAGGTTCAGCAGCCATTCGCGATCGTTTGGATATTTTGCCCAACTCTCATAGTTGTGCTCCTCTGAGAGGACTTGAATGCCACTGACGATGAGATGTATCTGAGCCGTGCTCTGCTTGAGTTCTTTGGCTAACCATGCTTTTTGCTTATTGCCAATCAGTGTTGCCTGAGCGACTTTCTTACCTGTCGCGAAGTAACGCCCGTCTAGGAGTAAAATTTTGACACTTTGGCCCTCAGGCCCAAAGGTGTAAGCACCGTAAATGCCCTCGCGTTGGCGACGTGGATCGCTTGCTGGCACCCCTGTGAAGTCGAGTGCTAGCTGCTGTGTGAGGTGTTTGATGGGATAGTCTCTAGTTGCATTATTCCAACCGTAATCATGGTCGTCCCAGGTGCCGATTATTGGAAATTTTTCGTTAAATTTTTGATAGTCAGCATTTTCCAGCTGTTCTGCATAGCTGTTCGCGATCACCTGCGGGTCCTTTGAGTCGCCATAGGCATTGTCTCCAGCCCAAATCCAGAGGTCTGGAGCATTGCTGGCGATTACAGGCCACAAGGGTTGTGGCAAATTTTGTCGGTTACAGGAGCCAAATGCGATCACTTGTAGACGGTCGTTGTAATCCGTTGGGTGGTAGGCTTCTAGGGCTGAATGTTGAGCGATTAGAAATGCAATTACGACTAAATGGACACGCATTTAAAGAGCCATAGGTTTTCTTCGACACTTGGCAAGGGGAGACTAGAGTTGACAAGTCTCGCGCGGATGCCGTCAATCGGCACTTTATGAGCGAAGAAAAGCCAGTTATACTCACTTGTGCGCAACCAACCGGAGACCTGACGATTGGAAATTACCTTGGTGCGATTAAGAATTGGGCGACAATGCTTGATGATTATAATTGCTTTTTCGGAGTGGTGGATATGCATGCGATCACCGTTAAGTATACACCTGCCGACCTCCGTAAGAACACGCTATCTTGTGTGGCGCAATACATTGCATGCGGTCTAGACCCAGAGCGTTCCAATATATTTATCCAATCCCATGTCACTGGGCATACTGAATTGGCTTGGTTGTTGAGCTGTATCACGCCGATTGGTGATTTGCAGCGGATGACTCAGTTTAAGGAAAAGGCCGCAAAGCTTGGCTTCAAATCAAGTGAGAATAGTAATGATTTAAAATTCTCGCATGAGGGTGCACGGGCGCAGGCATCGGTCAACTCGGGCTTGCTGATGTATCCAGTCTTAATGGCTGCTGACATCTTGCTCTACAATGCAGATGCGGTTCCCGTGGGAAATGACCAAAAACAGCATCTAGAGCTTTGCCGAGACCTCGCGCAACGTTTCAATCATAATTACTCCGATACATTTACGATTCCAAAACCGTTTATTCCTAAGGCAGGTGCCAGAGTGATGGCACTTCAGGACCCTAGCCGAAAAATGTCGAAAAGTGATGAGAATCAAAATTCAACGCTCTATATTCTCGATAAGCCAGAGGTGCTAAAGAAAAAAATCATGAGTGCCGTGACCGATTCAGGCAGTGAAATCGTTGCAAGCGATGAGAAGCCCGGCGTGACCAATCTTTTACAGATCTATTCGACGATGAGCGGTCGCGAAGTGGGCGAGCTTGAAGAGCGCTTGGCAGGTAAAGGTTATGGAGAGCTGAAAAAAGAGGTGGCTGATGCAGTGATCGCGGTGCTCGAGCCTGTTCAGGCGAAGTATGATGCTTTGATCGGAGAGAAAGCCTACCTGCAATCGGTTTTAAAGTCAGGAGCCGACGCTGCGCAGAAGCGTGCGTATAAGGTCTTAGGCAAGGTTTACCGCAAGGCAGGGTTTGTTGAGCGTCCACGCTAACAATCGCTACTACAGACCGGCCTCGGATTGCCTACATTTTAGCGCTTTTCGCCCTTGACAGCTGCATTGCTAAACAGCACTTTTCCGCCCTTTAACTTTTATCAGTCATGGCAAATACAAAATCCGCACTTAAATATATCCGTAAAACAACCGGTCGCACGCTCCGTAACCGTCAGGTAACCAGCCGCTTGAAGACATTGTCCAAGAAGCTTGATCTTGCAGTAGAAGCTGGCGAAAAAGATGGCATCGTCATCGCATCTCGTGCGTTTATCTCCGCTTTGGATAAAGCCGGCAAGACGGGGCTTGTGCATTCTAACAAGATTGCTCGTCACAAAGCGCGTTGCGCTGCTTTGGTGGCTGCCTAGTATTTTTATACCCCACCCAATAAGTGCCCTCGGTTCGAATCTCGGATCGGGGGTATTTTATATCCTAGTAGTCGACTTAGAGCGTGAGTAGCCAAGCCAAAGCAGATGCAGTTGGATTTCCTCCACCTTTGATGGGGGATGTGCCCTATCGTTTGCCCGTATTGGCGGAATCAGAAGGGTGGATCGCACTGGATAAGCCCGCGGGTATCGCTGTGCGAGAATTTCCCTGGGATGGCAAGCGCCCGAATTTGGACAGTGCTCTGAATCTTCAGCTTCAAGGTGGAAAGCCAGAGTTGGTGCGTCGCGGTGCATCGATGTTTGGCTCCGTGTATTACCTAGACCCTGATATTAGTGGCGTGGTGCTCTTTTGTAAACACCGCTCGAGCCTTGCCGATTTACGCAATCGTTTTGGTTCTGGTGAGGGCTATTTCCGCTTTGTATTTGTAGCTGGGCCGAAAACCGAAGACATGGAGCATGCATTCACTGCGGATGCGCCATTATTGCCGCACAATGTGAAGCCTAAGATGATTCCTTCGTCAGCGAAGGGGAAGAAGTCCTTCACAGAGTTTCGTCTGTTGGCGGAAACGGAGCATAATTTAACGATCTGGGAGGCAAGGGCTAGGTTTTTTCGCCCACATCAGATCCGCGCGCATGCTGCTGTGCATGGTATTCCAGTTTTAGGGGACTCGGTTTACGAGGGGCCGGTATCGCCGAATCAGGGTTCGTTGTTGCCGCGACGGAAGGGTGGCGCCTTGAATGCGCCAGCTTTTGAGGGGCTCGCCTTACACTTAGTTGATTGCCATATTGGAGACGCATTGCAGGTGAGCGCAAAAGTGCCGCGTGCGATGTGTTTGCTCTTTAAGCGCTTAGGCTTGGATGTAGCGGCTTTGGCGCGGAAGATTGAAGAAAACACTTTACAGCCTTAATCTTTTCTGACTTTTTCCCTCTTTTAATTTATAACACTAGTAAACAATTTCCATGGGTAACCTTAAAAAGAAACGTCGTCTCAAGATGAACAACCACAAACGTCGCAAGCGTTTGAAGTCAAATCGCCACAAAAAGCGCACTTGGTAGTGCTCGCTTATAGCGAGTTATTATATTAGATACTTTATCAAACGGCTCTTCTTCGGAAGAGCCGTTTTTCTTTGCTCAGTTCTCACTGGCTAGGTGCTCCCTCTATTCTGAATTTTTTGGATGTAAATGTAGATGAACCGGTTTGGGTCGATTGCTCAAAGCGCTTCGTCAAAATGCTAAACTACGTAATTTTACCGGCACTTGAAATTGAGGGTTATTGACTGGTGTGAATCCTGTTTCCCCCTGTTGGTTTAAATATCTTCTTATTCGTATAATAAGGACGATATGTTGTCGTTTTTATACTTGAAGGCCTAAGGTAGCGCTGGCACAAAGAAAAGATCTTATTTACGGCAATTTACTTACTTTACACTATCTATTTAATAAGTCGCAGGTATTCTTTTTGTAGTCGTTAACTATTGTATGTTAAAGCCCAAGTCTAAAGGTCTATTTATAGACATTTCCGAGTTCTCAATTTTAGCAGCGAGAACCTCCAGTCTTAATCCACCAATGGTAGTGGAGGAAATTGCAGAATTGCCTTTACAGGGTGCAAGTAATGACTCCGAGAGTGTCCGCTCATTCTTTGAGCAGTTAGTAGACTTTAAAGGTAATTCGTTTTTTGTCGCGCATTGCGGAGTCTATCCAGAAGGGCGCTTTGTCCGTTATTATGAAGCTGAGTCGACTTCGAAAGTGAAGGACCCTAAGTTTTTGTCCAATATCCTACAGACCGAGTTTAACATTGATGTCGATGCAAACCATGTCGCTATTTTGGATGCCAGAAATGGTGATGATATCGATTTAGCTAAGGTCACAACGAAACGTTTGGTTTTTTGCGGTGGACCAAAGACAAAGTTTCAAGCAGAGCAAGGAAAACTACTAAATTTTGGCATTTACCCTGAGCGCTTAGAGCTCTCAACGATGACCACGATTGGTGGTGTCAGTGATTATGCAAAATACATGGGAGTGAATGGGCCGATTTTGAGTTTTGAGCTGACTTCAGAGAGCGCTATTATTGCTATTATTAATAAGGGAGAGGTTGATGTTGCACGCCCTGTTCCCTTTGGCTTGGATAGTATTTATCCTTTATTGCAGCGTGAACTTGGTTTGAAGGATGAAGCGTCGGCCAAGAAACTGTTTTTCTCTAATACCTTCGATTTTGCTGAAATGGGGCCTAAGTTACTACGCCGTATGACAAAAGAGTTACAGGCCATTACTGGGTTTTATGAAGTCCAAACTGGCCAGACCATCGAGCATGTATTTATGAGCGTATTCCCGAAAAATTTGAATTGGGTGGCAAAAACAGTATCCGATACCCTAGGTCTAGAGATTGTTCAAGTAAGTATCGAGTCGTGGTTAGAACACTTGGATATTAGGCTAGCAGATGGTGTTGAAGTGTTGAACTTGGGCTCACGATGGGTCGGTTTGTTCAGTCTCATGAGTGACTTTAGCGGGGAAGGGGGAAAGAGTGGTGAATAGAAATTCAAAAGATGCGCATCCTAATTGGCGGCCTAATTTCTGCGACGCTTCCCAGTTGCCTGATATCAAAGTCGTTCGGACGAACTTTTTGATAAATTTTGTGTTCGTGACTGCAGCCTTGATCTTCATATACTTTGCACTGGAGCGTGAGTATCGAGCTTATACTTTAGGGCAAGCAATCACTAATACGGAGCAAGAAATCGAGTCGGCAGCTAGGGCTGATGGCGGAAGCTTAAAGCTGAGTAATGAGTTTAAGGATGCGTCCTTACAAGTGGTTGATATTGAGCGTTTTTTTGCTGCGCCTCTGAAAGCACACGAATTGCTAGTGGAATTTGTAAAATTGTGCCCTGAAGGCTTAACGATTAAGCATCTAGGTTTTTTAGAGTCATTTAATAAAGCGGCTCCTGCGGGATCAAAAGTGAAATACAGTATGAATCTCTCCGGTGAGGTGGATGACCCATTGATCTTGGGAGATTTTAAGAGTGCGATCGAGGCCTCTGGATTACTTGAAGTGGATGGTTTATCGCCTAAAATTGATGAATCGCTGCAAGGCAGGAATACACTTACGGGGATTTTCCCATATCGTATGTCAATATTGTTAGTGTCCCAAGATAAAGCCGCTAACAACAAAGCCAAGGGGGGGTAAATAATGGATATCGTATTGGAAAATATTAAGCGTTACCCATTGGTTGTTTTTAGCATCATTGTTGTTTTGATCTGCCTAGTATTCAATTTCATGCGAGGTGATGTCATTGCCACCTTAGAGCAGCAAGAGAGCGATCTTTACAGTCGAGTTCGCGTGATTGAAAAAAATAGAATCAACGCGAATGGCCTTAAAGCCGAATTAGAACAATTGAAAGAGCGTGTCAGCTCTATTGATGAGCGTCTCTTTGATCCGAATAAAAGTGCGCTAAACGCCAACTTCTTTTATGCACTCGAAGAGCAAGTTGACGTTCTTATCGTAAGAGTGAACCAGGTTTCGAATGAGGATCCAGTGCTCGGTAAGGGAGGGCCTAATGAACTCAAGCAGTATGGCGCGCTTACATATAACCTAGTTATTGAAGGTGCTTTTGTCGATCTCATTGGCTTTATGTATGAACTGCATGTTGCTAAGCCATTAATACGAGTTGCAGATTTTCAAATTATAGAGGGGGCGCAGAGTGCAATTCCTGGAGCGCTCAAAGCCAATATTCGCTTACTGGTTTTGGCCCAAAAACAGTGATTTCCATTAAACTGATGAAAAATACACATACAATAGCTTTCGTGCTCGCATGCATCCTCATGCAAGTGGGCTATGCCGCGGTGCCGCAGATCAAATTCTCAGGGAAAAAGGATTGGGTTATACCTAGTGCTGAGCGTGCGACTGTTCTCAGCGTCGCTGATGGGCATCTTGGTTCGAAAGATTCTGATTTCATAGCCCAGTTAGATGGCTTGAAGTCACCATTTGTAGTCGAAGTGGTTGAGGTTGTTGAAGAAGTGGCTACTTCAGAAGTGAGCGACCCGGTGGAGCAGGCGGTTGTAGAGGAGAAACAACCCGCTCAAGTCGTTTATGATGATTCATCTGTATTGCGAGTCGTGGGAGAAAATTTCGCTAAGCAAGTTCGAGGTACATTGGCCCGTGGTGATCATAACTACATACAACTTCAAGGCGGCTACCTGTTAAAAACAGACTCATCTTTCCCGGTTCGCATTCCAGAGGCCCAAGATCAGACGTATATTGTTAAATTAATCGAAGTAACATCTGAAGATTATACGCTTAGTCTGGGCGACGCCACTTTAACACTGACCTATTCAGAAGGCACTTCAGGAGTGCAAAAAACTCCTTAAATAGACACTTTAATATAAACTCATAACCAACACATTCAGCTAGCCAACCTCAAACAAATCGTCCTATGAAAAAGCAAACATCTTACTACTTTATGCTGCTAACGCCATTCGCGCTCTGGGCGCAGGCGAATGAAACTGCTACTGCTGAAATAGATTTATCAGATGTAGTCGTTATCGAAGAGTCGGCAACGAGCGAAGTCGTGAGTGCGAATGCGTCGACAGCTTCAGCGCCAACGGTTGTTGAGATTCCAGAAGCTGCGGTTGATGGTGCTAGTATTGATCTTGCGGTTCCGACCATTCCAGTAGTCGCCGAGCAAATGCCATTAGGCACTGAGGTCGTTTTAGAGATCCCAGGACAAGTCGGCGCTGGAGCGACTTCGACAATGGATAGCACGGAAACGATTTCGGTAGATTTCCCGGATGAAGATGTGCGCACGATTTTAAGAAACGTTGCCGATTTATTTGACTTGAATCTGGTTATTCCAGATGCGCTCCAGGGGCGCACATCACTTAAGTTGAACAATGTTACATGGCGTCAGGTGTTCGAGGTAGTTCTAGAGCCAGAGGGCTTTACCTATCTTGAAGATCGTAACATCATTCGTATTAAAAGTCTCGAAGAACTGACCGCAGAGCCAGTGGATACTCGAGTATTTATTGTTAATTATGCACGAGCTAACGAACTACAAGGGTCGGTAGCGCCTCTGGTTGATGTCAATGCCGGTGGACGTATTCAAGTCGATGTGCGTAGTAATGCATTGGTTATCACTGAACGTCCATCTCGGATGAATAAGATCCAAGATATCATTGAGCGTTTGGATAAAGCGACCGATCAAGTTATGATCGAATCGAAATTTATTGAAGTGACGAATACGGATATCAAGAACATCGGTGTTAATTGGGCATCGATGAGTGGTTGGAATGCTTCTGCGGGACCTTTTCAACGTACGTGGGAACGTGGTCGCGGAAATGAAAGTGGATCTACAAATGGTAGCTCGGCTAGCGAAACCTTTACTTCGGATGATGGTCTTTCCTTCTCCGAGGGGACTAGTTTCTCAAATACACTCTCTCGCTTAGCATCAACGGCTCGTGCGGATACTGCAGTCTTTTCGGCAGATCAATTTGAAGTGATTCTTAGCGCACTGGAGGCCCAAGACGATGTTCGCTTAGTCTCTAACCCAACAGTGGTCACACTGAATAATACGAATGCTAAGATTTCGATCGGTGAGCGTTATCCAATTCCGAATTACTCGTTTAATTCGCAAACGGGCGAACGTCAGCTGGATGACATCGATTATGAGGATATCGGCATTAATTTGGATGTCACTCCGTTGGTAAACAGTGCTGGCTTTATTAGCCTAGAAATCACCCCAGAGGTGTCTAGTACAGATCGTTTCGCACTCGTTGAAAACACTGAAATACCTATTATTGAAAGCCGTCGCACAGAAACCACGATCATGATTAAGGATGGCTTTACACTAGCTATTGGAGGTTTAGTCGAAAATTCTACGAGTAATCGTGATACAAAGGTTCCGGTGCTCGGAGAGTTGCCAGGGTTGGGCCGTCTTTTCACCAGTGAGGCTGATACAATGGAGCAACGTAATTTGATTATCTTTATCACCGCTAAGACTTTGAATCCTGATGGTAGCACATATAAAGATGTGATCGATCCACGGGTGATCGATCGCATGGGTATCGTGCCGAGTGATTTACCTGGCTATGAGTTAAACACAGAAGAGTCGAATTCACTTAAAATACTCGAAGATTATCGAGTGAAAGCAAAAGTTGAAGAGCAACAAAATTTACGAAATGAGCGTATTGCCGCTCATGAACTAGCTGAATTGCAAAAGGCACAGGCCGCCGAATACAAGGAGATGCAAGAAGAGAACGAGGTGCGTTCAAACAGTCGCATCCACCGCAATCGATAAGACTGCGTTCGTTTCTTGATCACATTCATCTCTTACCAAGGCCTAAAATGAAATTTAAATATACTAATCCAATAAAACAAAGAAGCCGGGGCACGCTGTTGTGTTTTGGTTTTGTTTTCTAGCATTTGCTGGAAGCGTTTTTGGGCAGTAGACTCCAGTCATAGCGACTGGCGATGATTTTACCGCAATTATCGACGAATCTGGTGACCTATATGTTTATGGTGCGAATAACCCTGATGGTCCATTATTGATTGAGCCGTCTGGCGCATGGACCAGTGTGAGTGTATCGCCAACTGCATACGCTGATGCGCACATTCTAGCAATTCAAACGGACGGGACTCTATGGGCATGGGGTAAGAATAATCGTGGTCAGTTAGGCAATTTCACTACGACAGATAGTTTGGTGCCGGTGCAGGTGCCTACACTGTCCGATGTGGTTGAAGTAGCTACTGGTAAGGAATTTTCAATCGCACGCCTCGCTTCTGGTGCCACTCGGACATACGATCAGACTTCGCATGGTGACTTGCTATTACCATTGATGACCTACCTACAGGAATTCTATTACTTAGGTGCCTATGTAGATTGGTCTCTTGCGAATGAAGCAGATGGTGTCATCACAGAATCGAATGAAGCCGATAATGTATTACTCACTAGTAATGCGGTTATTCAATTAGGACTCCCTGATTTAATTAGTGGACCTGCTCCGATTATAGTTCTTTCAACACCGCATGAGTATGTAGTAAATGAAGCTATATCAGTGTTCGTTAATCTCACGAATGGCGGCGAAGGAACCTTAGTTGCTGGAAGTAGTTTCGACGTAGTCGTCTATGCCGCAGAAACGAACGATCCATTACTTATTGGTGGTTTGTCTACCTACGAATTAGGAACTGTGCCTGTCACGATTGCTGCGGATGTGCCTGCTGGTGCGCCGATTCCATTAGCTCCATTGGCGCTGACATTGCCATACGGTGTTCCTGTCGGTAGTTACTATATTGGTCTTGTAATTGATTCAGATGACACGGTTGAGGAACAGGGTGCATTACCTACTGTCCTCGTTCCTGATCAAACTAGAGGCGACGGTGAAGCAAATAATCTAGCCTTCTCACTCAGCGCGAGTTTTGTCGTTGACGGTATTACTCTGCAGGAAGCCCTAGAAGATACTGTGGGTCCGTTGAATACATTTACGACCGACGGTGATGCTACATGGTTTGGTCGTAGTGATGCCGGAGATACCTCAACTGCTGACGATGATCAAACCTTCACAGATGCTGATGGCGCGCAGAGCCCGCAGTTGCTCGAAGGTGAGTCTGCGAGTTTCTCCTTAGTTATCGACACAACCAGTGTCGTTACCTTTGAGTGGGTATTGATGGCGAAAGCGATCTCAATAAACTCTCACTGTTCTTGAATGGCGTTGAGATACGTTCGATCTCGGGTGTTGAGCCTTTAGCTACCATCGATCCTGCTGTGCTTGTTCCGGATAATAGTATCCTGACTTGGGTGTATTCTAAGAATGCGGACACAACAGGTGACGTTGCTTATGTGGACAATGTCGAGCTGACACCGAATACCTTGCCAGATCTTGTTTTGACTAATATCGATTACACACCTGGCACCTACGTGCTCGATGTTGCGGCGATTATTGGCGCACCTGAGCAGAAGCTTGGAACGAGCACCTTGGACATTACTGTGGAAGCTGAAAATCAAGGTGAAGATTTACCGCTGGGTGTGGGTGTGTTTACATCGGCAGACCTCGAAGTCCGCCTCTCAACCGACCGTGAGTATGGTAACGGAGACGATATCGTTCTTGGTAGCTTCAGCCAAGTGGAAGGTGGTCTCGATTCGGGTGAACTCTTACGTTATATAGGTGGTATCCAATTGGGAGATACGATCCCTGAAGGGGACTACTACTTAATCGCGAAGATTGATTCGAATGAGCGCTTAGACTTCCTCGTCTGAATTAGAGGCCTTCGCTTCGAGTAAGCGCTGTGTCTCTTCTGCGCGTTGGCGGCTAATTGGGTAGAACCACATGAGAGCAATGGCGATCAGTAGGCCTATAGTCTGGAAGCCGATCAAAAGGGCTTTCATTCTGACTGCAATGTCAGTGTCGAGCCCTCCTGCATCAATCGCAAGGGGATCATACCCCGCAGCAGTTGCCATATACCCGCCGATACCGAATGTGAGTCCTTGAGCCGCTTTGAGCGCAAAACCTTTGACCGAGCTGAACATGCCCTCGCGACGACGGCCCGTTTTCAATTCGTCATCATCGCAGATATCGGCGACCATGGAATCGACCATTAACCAGCAGCCTTGCATGCCAATGAAAGCGATAGCACCGACGGCATACATGGCCCAGACCCAGCGTGGATCCATTGCCCAAAAGTTGAGAGCATTACCAGTTGTGACGAATAGGAGTCCAATGATCATGGCCATACGCTTATTAAAGCGCACAGAGATGTAGCCTATGAAGTAGATGCTAAGGTAAGAAAGGCCGACTGCTAAGGTAGTGAAAATTCCAGTAAAGGTGCCGAGTGACTGTGTATTACCTTGGAACACGAAGTCTAACATGATCAGCGGGGCGATGCTCTGCGCTGAAAAGAGAGCCACAATAATCATCACATACGACACGAAGAGTATGAAGAATGGCTTGTTGGTCATCGTATACTTAATCGCTTCAAATAGACGAATGGGTTCTTGTTTTTCGATGGCGAGTTCTTCCTTGCATCCGAAAGTCGGAATGAGGCCCGAGATTAAGACGATTCCCGCCACACCGATGGTCACCCAGAAGGCGCCTACTCCAACATTTGGAAAGAGGTCCGCAGCGGCCATTTTGAAGAGCCAACCAGCTGCGAGCGAGCCTGCGAGCCCTATGAACATTCGCCATCTGAGCACTCGCGTTCGTTCATCATAGTCGGGAGTCAGCTCGAAACCCAGCGCTGTGTAGGGCACTACGAATAAAGTGTAAGCAACCGCAAACAGGCTGCCAATACTGACGACATACCAGAAGGGTATATTCGAATACCATGGATTGTTAACCGTTTCGATTCCGATGGGAGTCCATAGCAGCGGAAGCAGGAGTGCGCATAATAGCACGCCGATAAACATTAAAGGGCGGCGACGACCATATTTGGACTGAAGATTGTCTGAGTAGTTACCGATCCAAGGGTCCGTGAAAGCATCGACCAATCGAGGCATCGCCAAAGCGAGGCCTGCGAGTTCTGCGCTGAAATTAAAATGTGTCACGTAGACTAGCGTTCCCAGCGCTGTCAGCGTATTGAACATGAAGTTGTCGGCAAGTCCGCCAAAGCCCCAAGTTACTTTTGTGCGCAAGGGCACCTTTTTTTGTCCGGGAATGTGGGGTATGTGACTTGAACTCATAGATATTTCAGCAGGTATGCTCAGTTCTTTGTTGGTTAATCGATATTGAGTTACTATTTAGCTTAGAGATCAGATAGCAATAAGAAAGCTTTCTTCCTCGGGGTATAACTTATCGCTTATTGTTGTCGATTCACGCTGAGTGGATCAGAGCTGAACTTGAATAAATCCCTGTGCAAGTCTGGAATTTTAGATCAGTCTAATCCATACTATACAACCCGCCCCTAATAAACGAGCGATACCAATCGTCTAAAAACCCTATCCTCATGGAAATTTTGTTCCCAACGCGCTTGCCCAAATTATTGTCCACTCTTCTTTCCACTTGGCTCTGTCTATGTGCCTGCGGAATGGCACATGCTGTGCCAGAAGCCGATCAAGTGCTTAAGACCCTGACTTCCGAACACCCTCGACTGCTAATAGATGCTTCGAAAATTCAGCAACTGAGACACGTGGTGAAACACGACGCCATAGCGGAGGAGATTTATGAAAAGACGAAAAGTAAGGCTGACAAGGTGCTTGATGAAGCTCCTGTGTTTTATGAACTACGCGACGGCAGAAGGTTGATTTATGTGAGCGGTGATGTCTTGGATCGGGTCTTGAACCTCTCAATTGTGTATCTGGTTACCGAAGATGAGCGGTATGCAAATCGAGTTTGGCTCGAACTGAAGTCTGCGTCTGAGTTTCAAGATTGGAATCCTGCCCACTTCCTCGATACGGCTATTTTGACTAAAGCTTTGGCGATTGGCTTGGATTGGTTGTGGGATGAATGGACGCCGCAACAACGCGCGATTCTGCAGCAGGCAATTATTGAAAAAGGCCTTAGGCCGGCCATGAAAGTTTACGATAGTGGCCGTGGATGGCCCAACGCGACGAACAACTGGAATCAAGTGTGTAATGGTGGGATCGGTATGGGGGCACTTGCTGTCGCTGAAGTCGACCCGGAGCTCGCTGGTCAAATCCTGCACAATGCGATAAAAAGTATACCTAGGGCGATGAAACCCTATGCGCCCGATGGTGCAGGTCATGAGGGTGTGGGTTATTGGAGTTTTGGGAGTCTATATAATATTATGTTAATCGGCTCGCTCGAAAGTGCCTTGGGCACTGATTTTGGTTTGAGTGAAGTCGATGGGTTTCGGCAAAGTGGGGACTATCAAATCTATCTGTCTGGAACAAAACGCGTGGCTTTTGATTTTGGCGATTGTCCGCGCCGACCAACCTCCACTGCGCAGCATATGTGGATGGGGGATCAATATGCAATCCCTCGCTACACATGGTTTCGTCATAATGCTTTGGCTGAGGGACAGGGCGCAAGTGTCTGGGATCTGCTATGGTTTGATCCGAGCGCTAAGGACTTTTCGAGCGAATCTATGCATCTCGATAAACATTTCAAAAAAGTCGAAGTTGCCTCGATGCGTGACTCTTGGCTTGATGGCGAAGGCTTTATCTTGGCGATTCAAGCTGGTTTTAATGGGGCATCCCATCGTCATCTAGATCTTGGTTCTTTTATTCTAGAAGTGGATGGTGTGCGCTGGATCATTGATTCTGGTAAAGACCGAGAAACGTATCAGCGCCATAAGAGTAAGGCGGCTCGCACTGATTTTTATCGTGTGCGTGCGGAAGGGCACAACACGCTTGTGATCAATCCCGATGAAACCCCAGATCAGCACCCCAAAGCGAGGGCTGCATTTACTGATTTCGTATCTGAACGGTCGCTTGCTACCGCCGAGTTAGACCTGACGAATGCTTATGGGAAACACGCTGAGAATGTGACGCGGAACTTTAAATTAGAACGAGGAAAGCGCCTCACCATCACCGATTCGATTGCCTGTAAGGAGCCGTCCGAAATTTGGTCGTTTTTCCACACTGAGGCAGGTGTTGAATTGAGTGAAGACAAACGGACAGCCATCATGAAACAGGACGGGAAGACCCTTCATATGCGCCTAGGCTTGCCTGCTGACGCTGTATTGAAGCTCGTGCCGGTCGAACCCTTTCCAAGTTCACCAAGTCCGACCAAGCAGGCCTCGAATGAAGGTCGGAGTAAGATCGCGGTGCACCTCGCAGACGTGAAGGACGCAGTGATCGCCGTTCGATTTGAGGTAATGGAAGAGTGATCCTCCACTCAAGTCTGGCACGAGTATTTGGTCGCCGGGAACAAGGGACTGCCAATTCAAGCTAGAGTTTAGTGCAATAATGTAATCAGGCTCGGTCTGAGCATGCTCGGCTACCATTTCTAAAATGGAGTTGTAGCGCATGGCATCGAGTTGACCGCGTTCGGTCCAGCTTTGTGGTTTGTCGGCAACCTTAGTGAAATCTCCCTGACTGAGTTCGATGCGTGCGTAGACCGGATCGACTATTTTGAGGACGTTCGCGGTTGCACTATCGAAGATACCTGAAACCGGCAATTGGTGCGCCATTTGATAGGCGTTGAGCGCGAGCGTTGTTTGAGCTCCTAGTTTTCCATCTATTGAGCCTGGAGAGAATCCTTCTCGGGCCAAAGCAATTTGCAGTTCGGTGATATTGGCGATGGCCCTTTCGATCGGTTTCGGTGGAGGTGCGCCTTCTCGGTTTTGTGTGTAAACGATTAAGACGAAGCCAATGGCAGTGAAGGAAAGGAGTATAAAAAAAAGTTTCCCGAGTGGGTGTAGTCCTTGGGCTTTGTTATTTGGGCGAGTTCGAGCAGACTTGCGTGCAGTTTTCTTTTTAGTTGGCACGGGACTAGGTGAAGCAGTGGTAGGGTGTTTTAAGAACCTTTCGAATCGGCCTGTGATGCTTTAGTGATCGGCGTATGTGGAACGATCGTCGGCTCTTCTTGGCGTTCTTTTTCTTGATGCTTACGGCGTTCGTGTGCGGCTTTCGCGAAGATGTCTTGAGAGGCTACAAGTTCAGTGTTCGTACGACTTTTGGCGATACGGTGGTAGGCCCCATTTGCGCGTAAGATACGAGCGTTTTTGGTGTCTTTAAGATACGTTTCTAAGATGCCGATCAAGCGCGCTTTAAGCTCGGGGTCCTCTATGGGGAATACTGCTTCGATGCGTCGATAGAAATTGCGAGGCATCCAATCGGCGCTACCAGCGTAAACGATGGGAACCCCATGATTTTCAAAATAGAATATGCGGCTATGCTCAAGGTAGCGGCCGAGTATACTACGCACTCGGATATTTTCACTGACGCCTTTAATGTTGGGCACTAAATTGCAAATGCCACGAACGATGAGATCGATTTTGACGCCCGCTTGTGACGCCCTGTAAAGGTTATCGATAGTTACTTGATCAACGAGGCTGTTGGTTTGCGCGATAATACGGGCTGGCTTGCCAGCCTTGGCGTTGCGGGTTTCTGCTTTGATATAATTTTGCAGTCTAGAGTGCAGGGTAAATGGCGCGACTAAGAGCTTTTTGAAGCGCGGAGTGAGTGAGAAACCGGTGAGTGTATTAAAAAGCCCTGCGACCTCTTCAGTGATTTCTTCTTTGGCGGTGAAGAAACTGATGTCCGTGTAGAGGCGTGCTGTTTTTGGATTGTAATTACCTGTGCCCAGGTGGCAGTAGCGCCGTAGCTTATCGCCTTCACGTCGGACGACTAGGCAAGTCTTACAATGAGTTTTGAGGCCGACCAGTCCATATACAACGTGCACGCCAACGTCTTCAAGTCGCCGTGCCCATTGAATATTGTTGGCTTCATCGAACCGGGCTTTGATCTCCACTAGCACAGTGACTTGCTTACCTCGGCGAGAGGCCTCCATCAGGGCAGCAACAATTGGCGAGTCGCCAGAGGTGCGATAAAGTGTTTGTTTGATCGCATAAACTTTAGGGTCGCAGGCCGCTTGATGGATGAAATCAACGAATGGCTGAAAGCTGTCGTATGGCTGGTGGAGCATGATGTCTCCTTCCAGAATGCGGTCAAAAATCGAATCAGAGTGATCGAATTGGCTGGATACAAATGTAGCTGCTGGAGGGAATTTGAGATCTGGGCGATCGATCAAGTCATAAGCGCTCATCAGACGTAGAAGATTGATGGGGCCATCATTTTGATAGACGTTTTCTTGTTGCAGATTGATTGCTTGGAGAAGTTCTTCAACCAATACAGGATCGGCGCCTTTGCCTATTTCAAGGCGAACAGCTGCGCCTTTATTCATTTTCATAAGCTCTTCTTCAATTTTTGTCAGAAGGTTTTCCACTTCTTCTTCGTCGATGTAGAGATCGCTGTTTCGAGTGATACGAAAGGGTACCGCCGAGCTGACTTTATATCCAGGGAAGAGCCATTTTATATAATGTTGAATGACGTCACTTAAGAAAATGTAGACTTCAGGGTTACCACGCCGAGGCGCTTCGATTTTAACGATACGAGGCAAGACGCGGGGCACGGGGATGATCGCCATCATTCGCTCGATGATACGAGTCTCTGGGTCGTCAATGGAGGCGAGCAGGTAGAGCGCCTTATTTGTGAGTTGTGGAAAGGGGTGCGCCGGGTCGATTGCCAATGGGGTCAAAACTGGGAAGACTTTTTCTTCAAAATAGTTGGTCAGCCACTTTTTTTCGTTTCGTGTGAGCTGTACGTAATTACAGAACAACACGTTGGACTGCTCTAAGCTTGGCACGATTTGCTTGTCCCAGCATTCATACTGATCTGTAACCAACCGTTTGGCGACACTTTGAATGCGACGAAGTTGTTCTTTGGGGCCGAGCATATCTGGCCCGCGTTCAATAGTGCCTGATTTAACCTGCTGCATTAAGCCCGCAACTCGTATTTCGAAAAACTCGTCTAAATTAGAGCTCACGAATGCAAGAAACTTCATGCGCTCTAGAATCGGATAATCCTTAGATTGAGCTTGCTCCAAGACGCGTCGATTGAACGCAAGCCAGCTAAGTTCGCGATTGAAGTAAGGAAAGCGTGATTGGGCGTTACGTCCTTTGGGCACGTGAATAGTGAGTCGAAAACAATTAATTTCTTTTAAAATAGCATTTTAGCAAGCATGAGCCATCTAGCTGGGTGAAGATTTAACACAAATGTATCATAACGTGATATCTAGCATAAACTATTGCAAGAAGGTTGCATTACTTCAAAAAATGTAATGATGAGGGAGCTCATTAATATAATACTATGAAATTAACACATATCATCACTCTTCTTGTTGCGGCACTTTTCTTTGCTGGTTGTGCATCTAAAGAGACTGCATCAACTGAAGCTCCTGCTTAAACAGCACCAGCAACAGGCAATACTGTTCAAGCAAAGACAGCTTACGAAGGTTCTACTGGCTCAGGTCTCCTTATGGAGCGCTACAAAGCTGGCTCGATCGAAGGCTATCGTGACTAATCGTGACCGCGAATACTATTCATTCAAAATCCGCACTCATATGAGTGTTTTTTTTGCACTCAGCTAAGCTCATAAAAAAAGTCGCCCTGTCAAGCAGGGCGACTTCGTAGAATCACAATTAACTGCTGACTGCTTTATTTCGCGCTCAGCTTTTCAAGAATTTCATAGTTTCGCTGGAGCATCGCAGATGGGTCTTCGAGAAGTCCAGCGGCTACGCGCGCGTTATCTAGAATCTGCTGACTGATTAGACTCGCGAGATCTCCATCGCTTGAGCTGAGACCGGCAAGGTTCTTTACAAGAGGGTGACGTGGGTTGATCTGCAGTTTTACTGGGGGCTCTGAATTTGGCATGCCGCTTTGCTGTTGCATCGCCTTCATCATTTTTCGCATTTGAGCGGTCATCATTTTGTCCGCATTCACAATCATTGCGGGGCTACCTACAAGACGATCACTTGTCGTTACCTCACTCACTTCTTCACCGAGCTTTTCTTTGACGAACGCGCAGAGTGCATCGCTGCTTGCAGTGTCTAGAGCCTCAGGCTTGTCCGTCTCAGTATCTGGCGAGATTGCATCGAGATCGATGTCATCGTTGTCGGCCGATACAAAGTTCTTCTCGTCAAAGGCACGTGCATGGTTTGTGACGAACTCATCTACGGGCTCATACATGTAAAGGACCTCGATGTTACGTGCCTTGAAAGCTTCCATGTAAGGACCGCTTTCGATTGATTGACGATTGGTGCCTGAGATGTAGTAGATTTCTTTTTGACCTTCAGGTGCCCGAGATAAGTAATCTGCGAGGCTGGTGGTCTTGCCGTCTTCTGTGTAGGAAGATTCGTAGCGCAATAACTTGAGCAAATGGTCGCGGTGTGTGTGGTCCGTCGTCACACCTTCTTTGAGGAAGAGTCCGAATTTTGACCAGAAATCATTATAGACTTCTGGCTCATTCTTAGCCTTTTCCTCCAGCAATTTGAGGAAGCGTTTGGTGATGACTTTGTTAAGCTTTTGGATCAGCGAGCTATCTTGCATCGACTCACGAGAGATGTTGAGTGGCAAATCTGCACTGTCGACCACGCCGCGCACGAAGCGAAGCCAGTCTGGTAGCAGATTCTTCGGTTCGCTATCGATGAGCACTTTGCGGCAATAAAGGGATACGCCAGGCTCCATACGGCCAAACCCGAAACCTTCCATATTTTCGGTAGGTGCAAACAGTAGGGTATTGATTTCTAAAGGTGCGTCTGCAGAAAAATGTAACCAGAAGCGAGGGTCGTCGAATGCATTCGCTTGGAACTTATAGAATTCTTTGTATTCCTCGTCGGTGACGTCATTTTTGTTCTTAAGCCAGATGGCTTGCACGGTGTTGAGCACTTCGCCCTCTACCTTTACTGGAAATTGCACAAAGGTAGAATACTTCTTAATAATCTCCTCAATGCGGTCTTTCTTTGCGAAGTCCTTGTATTCGTCTTTTAGCGAAATTACGATACGAGTTCCGCGGCGCTCGCCCTCGACGGTTTCGATTTCGTATGCCCCAGATCCGTCGCTTGACCAGCAGTAGCTTTCACCTTCGGTTTGCCAGGTGCGGGTGTAAACCTTCACTGAATCAGCGACCATGAAGGCGGAGTAAAATCCGACACCGAATTGGCCGATGAGGTTATCGTTTCGCTCACCACTTTCTTTGAGTGCTTTAAGGAATGCTTTGGAGCCAGAGTGAGCGATCGTGCCGAGGTTCTCGATCAACTCATCGTGAGTCATTCCAATACCGAAATCTTGGATTGTTATCGTGCCTGCTTCTTCGTCTGTGGTGACTTGAATCTCAAGCTCAAGGCCATCGTCAAAGACGCTCGATTCTGTTAGTTGGTTGTGGCGGAGTTTCTCCGTCGCATCCGATGCATTCGAGATTAACTCGCGGACAAAGATCTCTTTGTCGGTGTAAAGCGAATGGACAACGATATCGAGGACTTGCTTGACCTCGGCTTGGAATTCGTGGCGTTCAGGTGCTTGTGTGCTCATAGTTTTTTTGAATGAATAATTAGTAATTACTGAAAAAGTGAAGCGGAGAAGGCTAGACGGGCTTTCGAAAAAATCAAGTGTTGTGCGCAACTGATTTGTTATCTACGGTCTAGTCATGAAAAAAAATGACTTTTACTGTGTCTTTTAGTTCCTATGTTAACCGCGTTTGCACTGATTTCATCGGGGTGCATTGCGGTCGTAGCTGGTAGTGCGGTCGGGGGCACGGCTTTTGTGCTTGGTGACCTCGAAGTGGATGTCGATGGCTCCCCGAAAGAAGTGCGGTCAGCAATTGTCGCCGCGGGCAAAGACCTTAAATTGAGATCGATTTCTGGCACTGGAGACGAACTGAACGGGCTCTACATTTTCAGGACAGCGCAAGACGATAAAGTGACCATCAAGTATGAGGTCATCTCAGATTCGCTTGTGAAGTTGAATATTCGAGTCGGCAATTTTGGCGATGAATCCTTGTCTCACCGTATTAATCAAGCGATCCAAAAGCATCTCTAGTCTATTTGAGTAGCACACCTGAAGTCCGTTTGGCGAACGTCGGTAGTTTTACTATTCTGAGCAGGTAATCAGCGCTCTGCAATGGAAACTTGTTTTGTAGGTTTACTTTTTCAGTTTAAATGGACGTGGTGAAGTCTTTGTTGGAGTGGGGAAGTCGTGTGGTAATTCAGTGCGAGAGACTTTACCAGTGGCAGCCCATTCGGTGCCTCGTAAAAAGGTTTCAATAAAGCCAACGCACTCAAAAGCGCGTGTGTCATGACCTAGGGTGGAATGGAAAGTGCGCCCTTCGTAATAGTTAATGGTCATTAGCATTGGCTCGTTACGACCGGCTGCCTGTAATTCTGGGGTGTCAGCGGCGGTTGCCAAAATGGTCAGGTTTTCGGCGGGGCCGCGCAAGTGCGAGTAACATTCGTCATGTGCGTGCATCCAGGTGGCGGGTAGCCCTTTAACGATCGGGTGTTCAAAGTTGCGTTGTGTAATTAGAAACGGTTCGCGTGGGCCGTGTGCACCACATTTCCCGGGACTGTTGTCGCGCACAATCTCGCCGAGTTTGTTGTAATAGACGTAGGGGCCGCTTTTTGAGTTACGACCACCCCAGCCACCAAGACCGATCATTTTGTTATATTCTTCCCAGTCACCAAAACAATTGTCTGCAGCGTGGATCGAGACAAAGCCGCCGCCATTTTTCATATACGTTTCTAGCGCTTTCTGTGTTTCAACCGGCCATGGTGCCGCGTTGAAACCGAAATTATTGATCACGACATCGTATTTTGAAAAATCTGGTTTGAAATTTGGATCAGTTTTTGGCTTAGGTAAATCCTTAGAGTCTCCCGCGTTGGCGAGTGGTAGGTATTCGGCTTCGGCTTGTCCCTTCCAAGTGAAATCACTGCGTTCGATATCGACGGTAAACATACCCGTCTCTTCGAGATATTGGCGCATCATGATGGTCGATTTGGGCCAAATCGCGTGATTGTTTTGACCATCAATAATCAGCGCCTTGATGGGTGCTGCTTGGCAAAAAGCGGTGGAGAGGGACATTGAAATTAGGGCGGATAGGATTCCAGTGATGTTCATTCTTAGAAATGTGGTGGGGCTGCAGAAAAAATGCGTGTGGGCGTATCGTGAGTTAAGGGGCAATCGCTAAGCTTGAATCTAGAGTGATGTATGACTGATTCTCATCGTATCACAACGTCGAATTCGAGTTGATTCAGGAAAACAAATACAATGTGGGCGGCAAAGATCGGGCTAATGACTTCGTGCTGGCGCACTTCGACGTAGAAGTGCCGCAGCCGTTTGAGGAGCCCTATGCGGCCGCCGATTCGGTCGTCGAGAGTGGTAGTCGTATCGGTGATTTTCTCGACCAGTGTTTGTTTTTGATCGCTAGGAGGCTTCGTGGAATCTTGACTGCATATTTTAGTAACGAAGGCACTCTCTAGGAAAGGTTTTATATGAAGACATTCGCTATTTTATCCATGCTATGAGTTTCTTGTTTTGCTTTTGGGCAAAGCAAGCAAACCGTTAAATATTCAATCAATAATTCTTGGGTTTTCTTCAAGGATACGGCCGAGAAGCCAGTTTCCTTAGCTGAACTGGGGAGTCGAGAAGTTGAAATTGTTAACTTGCCACATGCTTACAATGCTCAGGACGCTATTCATAATGCGAGCGGCAAGATGAAGGGCTTCTACCAAGGGTCCGTCTGGTACATTCGCAAGGTGACTGTGCCAGCGCATTATAAAGATAAAGAGCTATTTGTCTATTTTGAAGGCGCCAATCAGGAAACAGACGTCTTTGTGAACAGTCAGTTTGCTGGTAATCATATCGGAGGCTATACTCGTTTCGTTTTTCCGATTTCTATGTTCGTTGTATTCAACGCTGATCAGAAGTCCGCCGAATTTGAATTGGCGGTTCGGGTAGACACGACTCATAATTTGGATATTCCAACCCTTCAAGCTGACTTTACTTTCTATGGTGGAATCTATCGCGATGTCTCTTTGGTCGCCACAGAGAAAGTACATTTCGATTTAGAAGATCATGCCTCAACCGGGGTGTATATTCGCACGCCTAAAGTCAGTGTTGAGCAGGCTGAACTGGATGTAGATGTGCGGATCAAGAATAGCGGTACGGAGGCTAAAGCCGTCAAATTGGAAACTATCATTTATGGACCCGACCAGCAACCAGTGGCTTCGTATACTTCGGATCTGTTGATTCCTGCGGGCGAGGTGTTCACGGCGAAACCGGCTATACAGCCTATCCAGAAGCCCGAACTCTGGAGCACGGAGACTCCGAACCTTTATCGACTGGTTTGCCAGATCGCTGATACGGATTCTGGTGTGGTGCTCGATGAAGTGATGAGTACCTTCGGCTGTCGTTGGTTTTCGTTTGATGCCAAGGAAGGCTTTTTCTTAAACGGAAAGCACATGAAGCTGATTGGCACCAATCGGCATCAAGATTATGTTGGGATTGGAAATGCATTGCCCGATTATATTCATCGGGAAGATATTCAACGCATGAAGGAGATGGGCAGTAACTTCCTCCGTATCGCCCACTATCCTCAAGACCCAGCTGTTCTGGAGCTGTGTGATCGTATGGGAATACTGACGACAATTGAAACGCCGATCATTGATACCATCACTGAAACGGAAGCCTTCAAGCAGAACTGCCTCAATATCCATGAGGAAATGATGCATCAGAACTATAATCACCCCAGTTTGATCATCTGGGCCTACATGAATGAAGTGTTACTGCATCCGAAATACAAAAAAGAACCCGCCAAACAGAAAGTTTATTTCGAAAAGGTGTATGCGATTGCCTCGGCACTTGAGGAGATGACTCGAAAAGAAGATCCATACCGTTATACGATGATTCCGAACCACGCCAATCTGAATATCTACAAGGATAACGGACTGACCGATTTGCCGATGATTGTTGGCTGGAATATTTATTATGGTTGGTATAAAGGAACTTACCTTGATGTTACGGAGCAAATGACCCGATTCCATGAAGCGGTTCCGGATAAGCCGATGATTATTGCAGAATACGGCGCTGGGGTGGATCCGCGTCTGCATGCCTTGGATCCGGTTCGGTATGATTTTACGCAGGAGTATGGGACCCGTTTTCATGAGGCATACTTAGCGGCTCTGAACGATATGCCATTCATTGCTGGCATCAATGTTTGGAACTTTGCTGACTTTGGCTCAGTAGGTCGGGTCGATACTGTTCCGAATATCAATAATAAAGGGTTGATCGGAATCTATCGTAAGCCGAAGGACGTGTATCTTTTCTATCAAGCTGCATTGCTGAAAGAACCATACATCGGCGTGGCGGCTCAATCTTGGGTTCGTCGTGCTTGCGTAGAGGATGAAGCAGGAGAAGGCATTTGCACGATGCCTGTTGAAATCTTTTCCAACCAGAAAGAGGTGGAGTTGTTTCACAACGGTGTCAGCTTAGGCAGTCAAACTGTAGGCAATCATAATAAGGCGATCTTTGATGTGCCTTTTATCAATGGTCAAAATGGCCTGCGCGCGGTCAGTGTGGCTGATACAACAGTCGAAGCGTATGCATCTGTTAAAATGGATGTCCTGCCGATTGAGTTAGATGTCTTTCCATCTTCTGGCCTGACAATTAACTGCGGCGACTATCGCTTCTTTTACGATGAGAAATATGGTCAGGCATGGTTGCCTGAAAAACCCTATATCAAGGGTAGTTGGGGCTATATCGGTGGATCGGTGTATACT
>Ga0209555_10000088_pt1 | contig 75701 bp, 74 predicted proteins | sample SaaInl85LU_5_DNA_FD_184643 | JGI IMG/M metagenome (GOLD analysis project Ga0209555, IMG submission 184643) | Marine microbial communities from expanding oxygen minimum zones in the Saanich Inlet - ESP_85LU_5_DNA (SPAdes) (version 2) | ecosystem: Environmental > Aquatic > Marine > Intertidal...
AATTTACTTTGGGAATATTAAAATTGCATTATATTTGCATTCGCTAATAGCGGGGTACCTTAGCTCAGTTGGTAGAGCAACGGACTGAAAATCCGTGTGTCCCTGGTTCGATTCCTGGAGGTACCACAAAAAAACCCACTTTGTAAAGTGGGTTTTTTTATGATCTTAAAGATACTTAAACATATCTTTCACCAAAGCATTCAAATCAAATTCTGGTGTCCAACCCCAATCCTTTTGTGCAAAAGAGTCATCAATACTACTGGGCCAACTATCGGCAATCGCTTGACGAAAATCTGGGTTATATTTTATTTTAAAACTCGGATGATGTTTTACAATTGATTCATACAATTCTTTAGGTGTAAAACTCATTGCCGATAAATTATAAGATGATCTTATTTTAATGGCGCTTTCATCAGCATTCATCAGCTCTAATATGGCTCGAACAGCATCGTCCATATACATCATTGGAAGCGCAGTATCTTCTGATAAAAAACATTCGTAAGTTTCGTTTACCAACGCCTTGTGAAAAATATCTACGGCATAATCCGTTGTACCACCACCTGGCATGGATTGCCAACTAATTAATCCAGGAAAACGCAAACTACGAACATCAACATTATAGTTTTTGTGATAATAGTCGCACCAACGTTCACCTGCAAGTTTTGAAACACCATACACTGTAGAAGGTTCCATAATTGTATGTTGTGGGACATTTATTTTTGGCGATGATGGACCAAAAACTGCAATACTTGAGGGCCAAAAGATATGTTTTATATGTCCTAATTTTGCTAAATTCAAAACATGAAATAGAGAAGTCATGTTTAAGTTCCATGCTTTTTCTGGTCGTTTTTCGGCATTAGCACTAAGCATTGCTGCCATCAAATAAACAGTATCAATTTTATGGGCTTTAACAATTGATAAAATTTGATCAAAATCAGTAGCATCAATCGGCTCAAAAGGGCCTTGCACAAGTAATTCTTTACTCGGCTTTTTGATATCACTTGCCACGACTGCAGAAGCGCCATATAGGTGGCGTAGCGAAGCTGTAAGAACAGATCCTATCTGACCAGAAGCGCCTATAATGAGATGTTTGGATTGATTTTTCATTGTTTGTATATTGTTTAAATTTGGGACTTTGAAACTTTAATAATCTAAAAAAGATTAGAAAAATATCTAATTTATTATCATATTTGTTTGAATCAATTTTTGAACAAATATGACTTTAAAACATATCAAATGTAACATTTTTTTTACGATCGGTTGTTTGTCATTGATTCTCCTAATAAGTTGTAAATCTGAACAAAATGCGGAATCAAAAATTGAAACTACTACTTCTGAAAAATCTCCGGTAAAAAAAATTAAACAAAATACACAACACAACGTTTCCCTAGAAATTGATGATGCCGCCTTGGTTGAATTGGATCAATGGACCTCTTTTTTTGTACTTCAAAAAGAAATTGTAAAACTAGAACAAAATAAAGCCAATGGATTTCAAGAAAACGAAAAAAGGATAGAAACCTATTTTAAAGGATTAAATCTAAATATTCCTGGAATTTTTAACACCAATACCATTTGGGCTCGGCTAAAAGTTTTAGAAACTGAAATTTACCTCTACAATGAAATTTTTAATACCAATGGATCACAAGAGCTTTTAAAAATAGCTCGAAAAAATATAGCTTTAGCTTATCAAAATCTTGTACGGCAAATCAATAAAACTCACCAAAAAGCAACACAAAATATAGATAAATAGCTTAAATCCATTGACTCAAAAAAAAAATGTTCTATTAATTTCCTTGTATTTCTGTAACAATTTTTGTTCTTTAATAGTCTTATAACAGAAACTAATCTATAAACAAATCAATAAATCTTATGAATTTCAAACAAAAAATCTTTGTAGCACTACTTGGTTTTTTTGGTGTCATTGCATGTAAAAATGACGCAAAAAGTACAAGTGATCTAGAAAAAATTCCAGGAATTATTCTAGAAAATATGGACACTAGCGTAGATCCTAAAGACAATTTTTACGACTATGTTAATGGTAATTGGGTAAAAACAAATACGATTCCAGACGATGAAACGCGTTGGGGTGGTTTTGGTGTTTTAAGGAAATCGACTCGAAAAGATGTTTTAGACATCATCACTACATCTAAAGAACTGGGAACTTACGCCGATGGCACTGATCAGAAAAAAGCACTCCTTGTGTTCGAATCTGAACTTGATACAGTAGCAAGAGATCAGGCAGGAATTACCCCAATTCAACCGCTTTTAAAGGCCATCAATGGAATACAAAACCTTTCTGATTTACAAACTGTATATGCCTCCACTGTTGGTGTTTCTGCCCCTTTTGCAGGAATTGGCGCCAATGCAGATTTAAATGATAGTAGCACCAATACGGCCTGGGTTTACCCTGGAGGACTAGGACTTCAACGCGACTACTATGTCGATCAAGATGATAAAACCAAAGAAATTAGACAACAGTATGTAGCACATGTTGCTCGCATGTTTGAGTTTATCAACTACTCCAAAGAAGATGCACAATCAGCAGCTGAAAAAGTGCTGGCTTTAGAAACACAATTGGCTACACCACGTTTGGATAAAGTACAAAGCAGGGACATTAGAAACTTTAACAATCCAAAAAGCGTTCAAGAACTCAACGCAATGACGCCTACTATTGATTGGGTTAAATTCATGAAAGACCTTGGTGTTTCAGAAATCCCAGAACAAGTTTTGGTCATGCAACCAAAATATATGGCAGAACTTAATACTTTCCTTTCTTCAACGGCAATAGAGGATTTAAAAACATTAATGACATGGAGTACTCTGGACAATGCAGCGGGCTATTTGACCACAAAAATTGAAGAAGCCAATTGGGATTTTTACAGCAAAACACTTCGTGGTGCTAAAGTTCAACGTGATGCTGAAGAACGTGCATTAGGAACAGTCAATGGAAGTGTTGGAGAGGCCATTGGAAAACTATATGTTGAAGCAAAATTTCCGCCAGAAGCAAAAGCAAAAGCCGAAAAAATGATTGCTAATGTCATTAAAGCCTTCCAATTGCGTATTGAAAAATTGGATTGGATGGGTGAAGAAACAAAGGCTAAAGCCATCGAAAAACTCGATAAATTTACCGTGAAAATTGCGTATCCAGATGAGTGGGAGGATTATTCAGAGCTCAATATTAAAGAAGGCAATAGTTTTGCAGACAACATGTTAGCCGTTTCTGAATGGGGTCTAAAAAAGAACCTCGCAGAAATTGGACAACCTGTAGATAAATCAGAATGGGGTATGCCGCCACAAACAGTGAATGCTTATTTTAACCCATTAAACAATGAAATAGTGTTTCCAGCCGCTATTTTACAACCACCATTCTACAACTACACGGCTGATGAGGCTGTAAATTATGGAGGCATTGGCGCTGTTATTGGACATGAAATTTCACATGCTTTTGACGATTCAGGGGCGCGCTTCGATGGTGATGGAAACGTGAACAACTGGTGGACTGAAGAAGACCTTAAAGAATTTGAAAAACGTGGTAATGCTTTAGCCGATCAATACAGTAAAATTGAAGTATTGGATGATGTGTTTATCAATGGTAAATTTACGCTTGGCGAAAATATTGGAGACCTTGGCGGTGTTCTTGGCGCATATGACGGACTGCAACTTTTCTTTAAAGAAAATGGACGTCCCGAACCTATTGATGGATTTACTGCAGAGCAACGCTTCTTTATGTCATGGGCAACCGTTTGGCGCACACTTACCAGAGAAGATGCACTACGCACACAAATCAAAACTGACCCACATTCTCCTGGCATTTACAGAGCAACTCAACCCCTTAAAAATATCGATGCTTTTTATGAAGCCTTTGACATCAAAGAAGGTGATGGCATGTATCTTGCGCCGGAAGATCGTGTTCGAATTTGGTAATCACTTAAAATTAAACAAAAAAAAAGCCGCATACTTTGCGGCTTTTTTTATGAATTTAAAAATCAAATTTATTGATTTTCCAAGGCCGATTTTTGATTTGAAATGGCATTTTTAGCTAGTGTTGCTAAATTAAATTCTGGCGCTAATGACAAAGCTTCGTCCAAAATAACAATGGCTGCATCATGATTTGTCTCAGGGTTTTCTCTAAACTTTGCAATTGCTTTTAGATATAAAAACCCAGCTTTTATCGGTACTTGATAAGGTGTTTGTGTTTCATAGTAAGGCTTCATCATTTCATCCGTACTGTTTGCAATTCCATAGGTGATATTTGTATTAGCACCAATTATATCATCAATTTGGATTTTTAAATCGGCCAACTCATAAGCCAAACCTACACTAGGGTTGCGCTGAAATAATACCTCATAGTGTTCCAGAGCACGGGCTGGCTCATTTAAGGACTTTAAACTTACAGCTTTGACCTCAACGGCCATATTAGAATCTGTATCTTCTTTTTGAATTCCCAAAATATTAAGTGCTTGAATGTATTTTCCTTCATTCATATATAATGCGGCCAGCGTATCTTGTCGAGCTTCATTGGGCTCCAAAACCAATAAGTGGGTCATGGCGTTAATAATTCCCTGCACATCACCATGCTTTTGCATTTGAGCATAGTACGCTTTATAGTGGCTAAGTAGATCCGAATTGGATTGTGCAAATCCAAATTGAAAAACACCACAAAAAAATAATGGAAGAGCAATATATTTAAATTTCATAAGCTAGTAATTTTAAAGCCTCAAATGTAATGGATTTTTTTTAAAAGAATTGCAATGAAAAAAAGCACCCGGAGAGGGTGCCTTTTCAAATTAACCAATTTAACTTTTAAAAAAATGTAGTAAAATAAATTACTGTTGTAAACATACAGCACAATAACACTTCTTACAAGCGTAATGTAACAAACGGCCATTTGACGTAATAAACGGCCATCTGACGTAATATTCGGGAAAAATTAACCAAAAAAAGCAGCTAAAAACACCACTTTTTAAGACCATTTTTGCCAAAAAAAAGTGCAAAAACGTCAATTTTGGAGTTCACCTGAGTTTTTTTTGAAAAAAAATAGAGCTTTTTTAAAACCAAAAAAGAGCATTAATCACGTTTTACTAAAGCAAAGAAATCATTTTCGAGAGGTAAATACCCTTGGTCATAAACAAAATAATAGGTCGTCCCTGCTTTTGTTTTATAAATACTTGTAAAATAATTAAAATCAAAACCCAATGCTATAAGTTGTGCTCGGGATTTCTTTGTTTTTTGATCGGGGTTTAGTTGTTCTAAAATTCGCCAGTTTTTTCGCAATCGATTATTGATGTTACGCATCAAATTTTTTTGGTCTTTGTTCATGCGGTTATTGTAGGTATTGCGGCAACCATCACTGCAAAACTTTTTGTCGGTGCGGCCTACAATTTTTTCACCACATTCTGGGCATTGTTTGGAACTCATGATGTTTTTAGTTTTTGTAAAACTACAAAATATTCAATTACAAACGACAACAAACGATTACAAATGAAAGTAAACAACAAACTACCGATTAAAATAAAAGTCCCAATGTATGTTTGCGGCGTCGAATCGTTCGATAGTATAACTGTTAAACCATTAAAAATAAACATTATGAACACACTTAGAAACAAAGTACAGTTAATTGGGAACTTGGGCAACAACCCAGAAATCATCACTTTAGAAAGTGGTAAAAAACTAGCAAAATTTTCATTAGCAACAAACAAGTATTACAAAGACAAAGACGGTCAAAAACAAACCAAAACAGAATGGCATAATGTTGTGGCATGGAACAAAACAATAGATATCATAGAGCAATATGTTTCAAAAGGCAAAGAAATTGCTATTGAAGGTAAGCTCAGTACCCGAAGTTATGAAGATAAAGAAGGTCAAAAACGCTATACCACAGAAGTCATAGTTAATGAACTATTATTACTGTAAAATACACACATCTATACAACTAAAAAAACCCACTTTATGTGGGTTTTTTTATCACAATCTTATCATCTTAAGAAGAATCTCGTTCAGAAAGCGTTGAATCAATCACCACAGAATGGTCCTTATTGGATTTATTTTCAAGCTGCTCCAACAGTAGGGTTGCTGCTGTTTTTCCCATCGTGTAGCTATGCTGATTAATGGTTGTGAGTTCTGGTGCTAAGTAAGGCGCCATACGTTCACTAACATATCCAATTACCGCCATATCCTCTGGGATTTTTTTGTTGTGTTCTCTAGCTACTTTATAGGATGCAAAAGACGCATCGGTATCCAAAGCAATAACTGCATCTACGGGATTACTTTTGATATGATCTTTAAAAACTTGTGCGATACCATTGCGATCGGACTCTAATACAACAGGAGCAAAACCTGCTTCTTGAATCGCTTTTTTATACCCCTCTGTTCGTTTTTTTCCAACATTCAAATTATTGATAGCAGACAACAAAACTATATTTTTTCTATGCGATTTAATCAAACCTTGTGTGGCTTCAGAAATGGCTGTATAATCGTTGGTTGTTACCTTTGTACATGGGATAGAATCAATGACACGATCGAACATCACCAAAGATTTTTCATCACTAATGGCATCTTGAAAGTGACTAAAATCTTCTAACGTTTGAGTTTCTTCAGAAACGGCAACAATAAATCCATCAACTACACCATTACTAAGCATATCAAAATTATCCACTTCTTTGTCGTGGGATTCTTTGGTTAAACACACAATGGTGCTATACTTTGTTTGAGAAATTACACTTTCTATACCGTACAAAGCACGTGCAAAAAAGCTATTTTGAACCGATGGAATCACCACAGCTATGGTGTTGGTACGTCCAGATTTTAGTCCTAAAGCAATTTTATTTGGACGGTAGTTATGCAATTTTGCCAGTTCGACAATACGTTGTTTTGTAGCATCACTAATTTCATGACTGTCATTGAGTGCTTTTGAAATTGTTGAAATTGATACGCCTAGGATTGAAGCTAATTCTTTTAGTGTTATTTTGCTACGCGCCATAAGTTATTTGATTAAAAAAAAAGGTCCTCAACTTATTAGAAAAGCTGAGAACCAAAAATACAAATTAATTAATTAATATCATTACTCAGAATAGGCACTCATGCCATGTTCGTGAATATCTAGTCCTTGAATTTCTTCTTTTTCGCTAACGCGAATTCCCATAATTTTCTTCAAACCGCCAATAATGAGAATAGAAGTCACGATACATGCTCCAGCATAAGCTCCAACGCCGATCAATTGGCTTACGAATTGTTCTGTAGAAGCAAGTGCGCCAAAAATTCCTACGGCAAGTGTTCCCCAAATACCACAGACCAAATGTACCGCAATAGCACCAACAGGATCATCAAGTTTTAATCGGTCAATAAATGATACCGCAGTGACGATAAGAAGACCCGCAATTGCTCCAATCCAAACCGCATCGGCAGGACTCATTTGATCGGCACCAGCAGTAATTCCTACAAGACCACCTAAAATTCCATTGAGAAACATGGTTAAATCCAAATTTTTGAACACAATCGTAGATGCAATTGCAGCAAAAACACCTCCAGCAGCAGCGGCAATACATGTTGTGACGAGTGTCAATGATGTCAATTCTGGATCTGCAGAAAGTACCGATCCGCCATTAAATCCAAACCAACCTAACCAAAGGATAAGTACCCCAGCCGTAGCCAATGGTATGTTGTGACCAGGGATAGCTTGTACTTTTCCATTTTTAATTTTTCCAATTCTTGCGCCTAACAAAATAACAGCAACAAGAGCGGCCCATCCACCAACAGAATGAACTAGTGTTGACCCTGCAAAATCGTAAAATGGTGTTTCAAGTTGTTGCAAGAAGCCACCACCCCATTTCCATGAGCCTAAAATTGGATAAACAAATCCTACATAAAGAACTGTAAAAATCATAAAAGGTCCGATTTTCATACGTTCAGCAACAGCTCCAGACACAATGGTTGCGGCCGTAGCAGCAAACATGCCTTGAAACAAAAAGTCAGTCCAATAGGTATACCCTTCATTGTAAGCCAAATCTAAAGCGCCGTTTACAAGCGGTGCTTCTAATCCAAATCCAGCAAATCCAAAAACACCCAAAGCACCCTCTGCAAATCCAGGATACATCAAGTTGAACCCAACAATACCATAAAGCAATAGGCCTGATGTAATGATAAAAATATTTTTAAATAATATGTTGATTGCATTTTTTTTGCGTGTTAAACCAATTTCTAAAAAGGCAAAACCTGTATGCATAAAAAACACAAGAGCTGTACAGATCATCATCCATATATTGTTCGCTAATAATTCCATAATTTATTATCTTAAAAGTTATATTGGTTTGATTTAATTTAAGGTTTCGCCGCCTTTTTCTCCGGTGCGTATGCGATACACTTCATTGATGTCACTTACAAATATTTTTCCATCCCCCACTTCACCAGTCGCTCCAGCCTCAAGAATGGCTTTAATGGTAACATCCAAAAAGTCATCATTGACAACTATTGATAAATACCGACGTTGGATATCGCTTGTACTGTAGGCTACTCCACGGTACACATGACCTTCTTTTTCATTGCCCAATCCAGTTACGTCCCAGTACGAAAAGAAATTTACTCCGACCTCATGCAGGGCTTTCTTAACCGCAGAAAATTTTGATTTTCTAATGATCGCTTCTACTTTTTTCATAATTAATTAAATTTTGTTTTGAATTTCCAAAAATATTTAAAATTGAAATACCCCCTATAAAAAAATACCTTTAAATATAAATATTTATCAAATAAGTAATTAACACCCTATTTTTTATAGGGATAAACAAAAAAAGTATGTAATAAATAAAAAAGCCTTAGGTAACTCTAAGGCTTTTTCATCAAACAAACAAAACAAAAATAATATGTAGTATTATGGGTTATTCTTTAGAAATAACAATAAAATTAAATTATTCTCTAGTTCTTTTTCCTGGATAAGCTATTGAGCCGTGTTCTGAAACATCCAATCCAGCAATTTCTTCTTCTTCGGTTACACGCAATCCAATTGTTGCTTTAAGAATACCGAATACGATGAAAGACAGCACAACTGCCCAAACCATGTATGATAGTGCACCTGCTAATTGCGCCACAAATTGAGCTGAACCGCCACCGTTGAACAATCCGATTGCTTCTTCGCCATTAACCCCCCAAAGACCAATAACAACTGTTCCCCAGAATCCAGCAACACCATGTACAGAAGCTGCACCAATAGCATCATCAATTTTAAGTTTTTTCTCAATAAATTCGATAGAAAATACAACAATAACACCACCAATAAGACCTGCAAGTACAGCACCGCCCTCAGTCATGTTTCCACATCCTGCAGTAATACTGACCAATCCTGCTAAAGCACCATTTAAGGTTTGAGCTAAGTTTGGCTTTCCATACCAAATCCAAGTTGTGATAAGCGCACCAAGTGCACCAGCAGCAGCAGCCAAATTCGTTACAACAACCACAGCAGAAGCAGCAACAGCATCATCACCGCCCCAAGCTAATTGAGATCCACCATTAAACCCAAACCACCCCAACCAAAGGATAAACACCCCTAGCGTTGATAAAATTTGGTTGTGCCCTGGAATTGGAACAACTTTACCATCTACATATTTTCCAATTCGTGGCCCTACCATAAAAGCAGCAACAAGAGCAGCAAAACCACCCACACCATGAACAATAGAAGACCCTGCAAAATCAATAAATTCTGCATCAAAAGTGGTGTTTAACCATCCACCGTTCCATTCCCATCCCCCAGCAATTGGGTAAACGAAAGCAGTCATAACTACTGTAAAAATAGCATACGTCGAATATTTTGTACGTCCTGCAATAGCTCCAGAAACAATTGTTGCAGCAGTAGCAGCAAACATGGTTTGGAAGAATAAATCTGCACCATCACCCTGAAGTATACCACTCCAGAAGAACCATCCGTTAGATGAATCACCATACATTAAAGAGTACCCTACAAACCAGTACGTTAGTGACCCAACACAAATGTCAAGTAAATTTTTCATTGCGATGTTTACCGCATTTTTTGAGCGTGTCATTCCAGACTCTACTAATGTAAAACCAGCCTGCATGAAGAATACTAATATCCCAGATAATAGCATCCATAACATCCCCATATCGCCTTCAACAGAAGCTGTGTCCTGTAAAATCATTGGGATGTGTGTAAATAATGAATGTAACATAATTAAATTTTTTATTAATAACTAAAACTATATATAGTTAAATTGGTTAATTTTTGTCAAAAATATATTATTCTGTATTTATACCCCATAAAAAATAGGGTAAATATTTTATTTTTATTAATATTATAATTTAAACCCACTAAATTTAGGGGGTTTTTAAAATTAATTATGATTTTTTGTAAATTAAGCCCTTATTGGACTTTTCATAGACGCTGAAACAATACTGAAACAAATTCAGTATGACGTATAGATTTTTCTGTTGTGTCATAATTACTAATATTGTCATACTGAACTTGTTTCAGCAAAAAAAAAGCCTGCCCAAATTGGGCAGGTTCGTGTGCAGTTCAACACTTCTAAAAAAACTACACGGTGACTAACTTAATAATTATGAAAAATGAAAAGTGTTATTTAGCGTTTTGTAATGATAAACTCACTACGTCTATTTTGTTCATGGACCTCATCGGGACACTGTACGCCATTACTACAATGGTTAACCAGCTGTGTTTCGCCATAACCACGACCTGTCAGTCGGCTACGACTAATCCCTTTATCTACCAAATATTGAATGGTCGCCTTATTACGCTTTTCTGACAAGGCCATATTATAGGCATCATCATTACGACTATCGGTGTGCGAACGCACATCAATTTCTAATGTCGGATGTTCTTCCATTATTGATACAATTTTATCGAGTTCTACAGCAGCATTGAGTCTGATGTTTGATTTATCTAAATCAAAGTGTATGGGACCAATAAATATAGCCAAATCCTCCACCATACCTGAATCAATACTCTGAGTTATATCACTCTTTTCATGTTTTTTCAGACTTATATCCGTATTGACAACACCTCCATTTTTTCCTGAAACTACAGCTTGATCCGTAAAATAGTTCATCTTATCGGCTTGAATAATAGAAACATTATCACAATTTTCGTCCTCAAAACTATAGCGTCCTAGTGTCATGTAATATCGCATGGAGTTGACGTAATAAACGGGCGTATTTACGTCATAAGTGGGAAAAATGAGTCATTTTTTTAAGGCATTTTTGGGCATTTTTGGGCAAAAAGAAGCACGAAAAAGGACTAAAAACGCAGATTTTTGTGATTGAGGTCCTGAAACATGTTGATGTTTATGTTCCAAAAGAGCATCCAACACTTTACTCACTTCTGCAAAGCGGTGATTGGTATTACTTTCAAGACTTTTGATAGCAGCAGCCAAAGCTTCATAATTCAATGCGTGTTGGCGCATGATTTCAGATTTGAGGATTATTTTACATATATATATAAAAAGGAACGCAACCAGGGCAAGCATTTACAGCATATCACCCCACAATCATTCCACTAGGAGCAGTATGATTCGTATCGGGTTGTACAAACACCAATTGTCCATCACTAGCTTTGGCCATCAATAGCATCCCTTGGCTTTCAACCCCACGTAAGGCCCGTGGTTTAAGGTTACACAAAACGGTTACTTTTTGTCCTATTATAGTATCGGGCGTATAAAACTCTGCAATCCCCGAAACAATGGTTCGGGTTTCGGTACCAACATCAACCTGAAGGACCAATAGTTTTTTAGTTTTAGGCATTTTTTCGGCGGCTACAATCGTCCCTACTCTTAAATCCATTTTTGAAAAATCTTCAAAAGGAATATTGGGTTTTTGAGGTGCTGCAGTCGTGGCTTCTGCATTGGCCGCTTTGCTGGCTTGTAGTTTTTTGAGTTGTGCTTCAATTTGAGCATCTTCTATTTTGGTAAATAATAAAGATGCTGGTCCAATGGTATGCCCTGCTGGAAGGAGAGGTTTGGATGTTTGAGACGCTGACGCTGAAATAAATTCAGCGTGACCCATAGGTTTTTCGATTGTATTATTGTTGTCTGTAGCGTCATTCTGAACTTGTTTCAGCACAAGCATTTGTTGTAGCTTTTTGGCAGTAAACGGTAAAAAGGGTTCGGAAAGTACCGCTAGTCCTGCGGCGATTTGTAGCGCCGTATTCATGATGGTTTTTACCCGTTCTGGATCTGTTTTAATAAGTTTCCAAGGTTCTTGATCGGCCAAATATTTGTTGCCCACACGGGCCAAATTCATCAACTCCTGACTGGCTTCTCTAAAACGAAAGCGCTCCAAAGAAGTTTCTAAAACTTTTGGTGTACGATGTAGCGTGTCTAAGGCTTCTTTATCAGCTGCAGTCATTTGGGTTACAGCAGGAATTTTACCTTCATAATATTTATGTGTAAGCACCATTACCCTATTGATAAAGTTGCCGTAAATGGCTACAAGTTCGTTGTTATTTCTTGCTTGAAAATCTTTCCACGTAAAATCATTGTCTTTGGTTTCTGGTGCAGTAGCCGTTAAAACATAGCGCAATACATCTTGCTGATTTGGAAAGTCTTTTAAATAATCAGGTAGCCATACTGCCCAGTTTTTGGAAGTGGATAATTTTTGACCTTCTAAATTTAAAAATTCATTGGCAGGAACATTTTGAGGTAAAATGTAGCTGCCTTCTGCTTTGAGCATGGCTGGAAAGATGATACAATGAAAAACAATATTGTCTTTTCCAATAAAGTGCAATAAGGTAGTGTCTTTATCTTTCCAATAGGGTTCCCAATCTTTTCCCTTGGCTTTCGCCCATTCTTTTGTTGATGAAATATAACCAATCGGCGCATCAAACCACACATAAAGCACTTTACCATCGGCCCCTTTAACAGGGACAGGAATTCCCCAATCGAGATCGCGGGTTACTGCTCTAGGACGCAACCCATCATTGATCCATGACATGCATTGCCCATAGACATTGGATTTCCAATCGGCTTTATGGTCTTTGCCAATCCATTGTTTTAAAAAATCTTCGTGTTTGTTAAGGGGTAAATACCAATGCTTTGTGGATTTTAGTTCGGGAACATTGCCTGTTATGGCCGATTTTGGATGGATCAAATCGGTGGCATTATGGCTTGTCCCACAGGCTTCACATTGATCGCCATAACTTTCGGTATGACCACATTTTGGGCAAGTTCCAATAACAAAACGGTCGGCCAAAAACTGTTGTGCTTCGCTATCGTAAAGTTGATTGGTGGTTTCTTCTAAAAATTCTCCTTTTTGGTGTAAGGTTTTGAAAAAATCTGATGCGGTGTCGTGATGAATGGCCGCAGAGGTGCGCGAATAATTGTCAAACGAAATACCAAATTCATTAAACGAATCTTTTATGATTTTATGGTAACGATCCACCACATCTTGCGGGCTGATGCCTTCCTTTTTAGCTTTAATAGTAATGGGCACACCATGTTCGTCACTCCCACAAATAAAGGCCACATCGTGCCCCTTTAGACGTAAGTATCGTGCATAAATATCGGCAGGCACATAAACCCCTGCCAAGTGACCAATATGTAGGGGACCATTGGTATAGGGTAGAGCTGCAGTAAGGGTGTAACGTTTTGACATTTTTTCAGATTGTAATTACAAAAATACACAAATAAAGCAGCAATTTAAACAGAACAAAGGAGATTTTTATATCTTTACAAAAAGCCCTTAAAAATGTATTTTAAAACACTAATATGGTTTGTGCTTTTTACGAGCTGCACACACAGTAAAACCTCTACGATGAATGCTCAAACAACACCATCTACTCCATCGCAAAAATTTTATACTCCAGACTATTTAAAAAAAGGGGATACCGTTGTTATTGTTGCACCAGCGGGTATTTTAAAAGGACGCCAACAGGCCATTGAGGAGGCCCAACAGCTTTTGAAAAAATGGGAACTTGTTCCAGTTTTGGGTCAACATGTTTTTGCACAAAACCATCATTTTTCGGGGACTGATGCCCAGCGTCAATCGGATATGCAATGGGCTTTGGACCATCCCAATGCAAAGGCCATTTGGTGTGCACGCGGGGGCTATGGGAGTGTGCGCATTTTGGATGATTTGAATTTTGATATATTTAAAAAACACCCAAAATGGCTGGTTGGTTATTCGGATATTACCGCACTTCATAATACCTTACAACAACTTGGTTTTGAGAGCATTCACGGCATGATGGCGGTCAATATGGAAGACGACCGCAATGCCATTTCATCATCAATTGAATCGTTAAAATCGAGTCTTTTTGGAACCTTAAACGCCTATCAAATTGAAGCCCAAAACAACAATCGAAAAGGCACTGCCAATGGCATTTTGGTTGGCGGCAACCTAACCTTATTGGCGAGTCAACTTGGAAGTGCCTCGCAATTGGATACGCGCGGAAAAATTTTATTTATTGAAGAGATTGGCGAATACAAATACCATATCGATCGGATGCTACAAAGCTTGAAACGTGCGGGTTATTTTGAGCAATGTGCTGGAGTACTTATAGGCGATATGACAAAAATAAAACGCAACACTACGGCTTGGGGCAGCAACGTTGAGCAGCTCATCTTGGAGGTGCTAAAACCCTATGATATTCCTATTGCTTTTGGCATGCCCGCTGGCCACGAACTCGATAATCGCGCCCTTATTTTTGGTCGAAAAATTACTTTAAATGTAACTGCTGATGACACCCAAATTACCTTTTAAACCCACCTACACCTATGAGCGAATCTTATCAATTGGGCCGTAAAGGCGAAGCCGATGCTGCACGGTTTTTGACACAAAACAACTATAAAATTTTAGAAAAAAACTACCGCTACCGAAAGGCTGAAGTGGACTTGATTGTTCAAAAAAACAAAACACTTATCGCAGTAGAAATCAAAACCCGCTCTTCAGATTTTTTTGGTAACCCTGCACTGTTTTTGAAAACCAAACAACAGCAACGTATTGTTGAAGCGATTAATTATTATGTTAAACACAATAATTTAGACGTAGAAGTGCATTTTGATGTGATTAGCATCGTGAAAAATAAAGGGGGATTTGAAATTCAACACCTCAAAAATGCCTTTTATCACTTTTGAATAAAAGGTTTTAAATCCTCTAAATTTTGGGGTTTTGCGATGATGGTTTTTTTTGGGTCCAATACCATATAAGAAGGGGTTGCCGTAATATTGTAGCGCTGCACCAAAGGGTGTTCCCATTTGCCTAGCGCCAACACATGTGTAAATTGAGGCATATCATATTTCATGGTATTCCATTTATAGGGCTGTATTAATGCCAAGGAATCTAAAGGTTCTTTTTTGTACTGTTTTCCAATATTTTGACCAATTTGGGCCATGGTACTGTAGTATTGGCTCAGGAGTTTATTTTCTTCTGAGCTTACATATTCCAAGCCTGTTTCTTGATTAAATTTTAGCTCAATATCTTCTTTAGCATTGTACATGAGGTCAAAATTATAAACCTCTTGAGGCATTGCATAAACCAAGCGGTACATCCCGCTTGTCATAGTGCTATCCAAAGCCATGGTTAAATGACCATCATTATCAAATTTGGCATGAGTTGCGTAGGACAGATTTTGTGGGGTTATTTTGTAAAGTATTGCAATCTCAAAATTTTCTGCGGGGGTGAATGTAGCACGGAGTTGATGTTGTGCCCAAATCATCGGCATACACAGCATAAAAAAAAACAAAATAGATAAAGTAGATTTAGTCATGGGTTATAGTTTGAATAGAATAAATCAAAAATCAAGCCATTATTTGATGTAAAAACTGCAGCCCTTCCTGAATGGACTTTACCTTATTAAAAGTGAGTAACAACCGCAAACCACTGCGTGTTTGTTTTTCTTTAAGAACACAGGTTTTTGGATGTTTTTGCACATACTTTAAAAGTTTTGAAAATTGAGGAGAGTCAAAGAATTTACTGTTTTGGTCTGGAATAAAGTATCCCACCATTTTGTGCTGTTTCATCATTATTTTTTCTAAACCAAATTGCATGCCAATCCATTTCATTTTGACACTATCAAATAAGTCAACAACTTCTGTTGGTAATGGCCCAAAACGATCGATGACTTCCGCTTCAAATGATTTGAGCTCAGCATCAGTTTTTAGGTTATTTAGCGCTGTATATAGACGTAGACGTTCCGATATGTTATTGACATAATCATCGGGAAAAAGTAAAGAAAAATCGGTATCAATTGTCAATTCTTTCACATAGGTTTTTGAAGTCCCTTCTGTATTGAACAAGTGTTCAAACTCATTTTCTTTAAGCTCCTCAATGGCTTCGTTTAGGATTTTTTGATAGGTTTCAAATCCAATATCATTGATAAACCCACTTTGTTCTCCACCAAGTAAATCTCCTGCTCCACGAATTTCAAGATCTTTCATAGCAATATTAAATCCACTTCCCAAAGCTGTATATTGCTCCAAAGCAGAAATACGCTTTCGTGCATCATCGGTCATAGCATGATAGTCGGGTGTGATGAAATAACAAAATGCTTTTTTGTTGCTTCGCCCTACTCGTCCTCGCATTTGATGAAGATCGCTAAGGCCAAAATTATTGGCGTTATTGATAAAAATCGTGTTGGCATTTGGCACATCTAAACCGTTTTCTACAATGGTTGTACTGACTAAAACATCGAATGCACCATCCATAAAATCGAGCATCAATTGTTCTAGTTTTTTACCATCTAATTGCCCATGACCTACGGCAATTTTAGCATCAGGCACCAACCGTTGGAGCATTCCAGCAACTTCTTTAATATTTTCTATACGATTGTGAATAAAAAACACTTGCCCTGCTCTTTGAATTTCATAACTGATGGCATCGCGAATGATGGATTCACTTAGGCGAATTACTTGACTTTCTATAGGAAAACGGTTGGGTGGCGGCGTGGTAATCACCGAAAGATCACGCGCAGCCATAAGACTAAACTGAAGGGTTCGAGGAATTGGGGTTGCTGTTAATGTCAGTACATCAACGTTATCTTTTAAAGTCTTTAATTTTTCTTTGACTGCTACACCAAATTTTTGTTCTTCATCAACTATTAAAAGTCCTAAATCCTTAAACTGTACGGCCTTGTTGACCAATTGGTGTGTTCCAATTATAATATCAATTTGACCATTTTCTAATTGTTCAAGTGTTTGGCGTTTTTGTTTGGCGGTTTTAAATCGATTTAAGTAATCTACAGTGACTGGAAATTCTTTTAAACGATTTTTGAATGTTTTGGCATGCTGAAAGGCCAATATTGTAGTCGGAACCAAAACCGCAACTTGTTTACCATTATCTACCGCTTTAAATGCGGCACGAATGGCGACTTCTGTTTTACCAAAGCCCACATCACCACAAACCAAACGGTCCATAGGACGCTCACTTTCCATATCGGTTTTGATATCGGCAGTCGCCGTAATTTGATCGGGAGTGTCTTCATAGACAAAAGAGGACTCCAACTCCAATTGCATGGCGCTATCGGGACGGTACTGATAGCCTTTTTGTAGCTTTCGTTTCGCATACAATTGAATGAGATTAAACGCAATTTCTTTTACACGAGATTTTGTTTTTTGTTTTAGTGCTTTCCACGCTTTACTACCTAGTTTGTAAATTTTTGGCGGCTTGCCATCTTTCCCATTAAATTTTGTGATTTTATGCAACGAATGAATGCTAAGGTAAAGGACATCGCGTTCGCCATAAATCAACTTAATAGCTTCTTGGAGTTTACCTTCTACATCAATTTTTTTGAGTCCGCCAAAGCGCCCTATTCCATGATCGATATGTGTGACATAATCGCCTACTTCAAGACTGTTCAACTCCCGTAAAGTAATGGCTTGTTTTTTTGAAAAACCGTTTTTCAAATGGAACTTGTGGTAACGTTCAAAAAGTTGATGATCTGTATAACACACAATTTTGTTGTCATGATCTATAAAGCCTTGGTGCAAAGACAATACAAGCGTTTTGTAATGAACAACCGAATCGTGCTCCTCAAAAATATCATGAAAGCGCTGTGCTTGCTGCGTATTAGCACAACAAATTATAGTTTGATAGCCATCATTATGGTGTTGATTCAAATCCTGAATAAGCAAATTGAATTGCTTATTGAATGAAGGCTGAGGACTTGTATCAAAATATAATGCGTTTGAACAGCTGTCTTCAAATAATACATCCTGTCCAAATTCTACAACTGAAAATTGAGGCAGTAGGTCTTTGAAAATTTGTCCTGTACAAAACAAATCTGATGGCTCGATTTGTTTTACATCATGTTCAAGCTTATCGAATGCCATAGTTGCTTTTTCAAATAACAAATCCAAAGTCCCCAAAAGAGCAGGTAAATTAGAGGATAATATAATGGTGTCTTTTGAAATATATTCTAAAAATCCAACCCGTTTTTCGTCCTGGTGTTTGTGCTCTATGTTGGGGATAATTTGAAGAGCATTGTGGGTGTTTAATGAAAGTTGGGATGCAATATCAAAGGTGCGAATACTTTCGACTTCATCGCCAAAAAACTCAATACGATAGGGGGTGTCATGAGCAAATGAAAAGACATCAACAATACCTCCGCGAACAGAAAACTCTCCAGGTTCAGTTACAAAATCAACGCGCTTGAAATGGTATTCAAAAAGGAGGTTATTGATAAATTCTATGCTTAAATTATCACCTGCTTTAATCTTAAAAGTATTCCGATTCAGCTCTTTTTTGGAAAGCACCTTTTCAAAAAGTGCATCCTGATAGGTTACTAATAATGCAGGTTTTTTTCTGCTATTTATTCTATTAAGAACTTCTGCTCGAAGCAAAACATTGGCATTGTCTGTTTCTTCAATTTCATAGGGTCTGCGATAACTTCCAGGATAAAAAAGCACATCCTCTGTGGGTAAAATCAGTTCTAAATCATTTAGATGAAAAGCAGCGGCTTCTTTGGAGTCAAAAATCAGTAAAAAGGGTTTTTGTTGTTGACGAAATGCTGCTGCAATTGTAAACGAAAAGGCAGAACCTAAAAGCCCTTTAAGTTGTGTTTTTTGTTGGTTAATAGACATGCTTTTGCACAGTTTTTGAAGTTTCAAAGACTGTACAAATTTTTGAGAAAGCTCACTTTTGCTCAACTAAAACTAATTTTTTGCAAATATAAAACATTAGATGAACCCTAGCACAATAAATTATTACAATACAGAACATTATTACTATATTTTAAAAAAAATATGTAGGTTTGTAGCTCACCCCAAAACTAAAAAGATATGACTTATTCCGAATTATTCGATAGTGGATTCAAGAAACGTAATCAAGATCATTTTGCAGCAATTGTGCGTATTGCAACGGATGACAATGTCATCAACGAAGAAGAAAAGGCATTTTTGGATCGTTTAGCCAGAAAATTAGACATTTCAAAATTAGTTTATGATGCCATTTTAGAAGATTATAATTCGCATCCCATTAATCCCCCGACTACTTCTGAACGCCGTTTGGAGCGTTTGTTTGATTTAGCAAGAATGGTATATGCAGACCATATTAAAGACGAACATGAAGTCTTAATTTTAACAAAAATTGCCGTTGGTTTGGGCTACACAAAAAATCCAAAAGACATAGTAAATAAAGCCCTTAATATTGTTTCAAATTCTTCAATAGATATTGAAGAATTTAAAGAAAAAATGAAAAAATAGTCTGACTTTATGCTTTGCGATCTCCGATAACACGCATCAAACCTTCTTGTGCTACGGAAGCAATTAAAGATCCATTTTTATCAAAAATACTACCTCTAGAAAACCCTCTAGAATTGGAAGCACTTGGACTATCTATTGAATACAACAACCAATCGCTCAAATCAAAATCGCGATGAAACCAAATGGCATGATCCAAACTGGTATAAAACACTTCTTTGGTATTGAGTAATTCGCGATGTGGCATAGACGCTGGACGAAGGATGTTGTAGTCTGATGCATAGGCCAAAAGCTGATGCTGTAAGGGTTTATTTTTACCAATTTCCTCTACCGTTTTAAACCAAATATTGTCATATGGTGGACTATTCTTTACCAACTTTGATAACATATCATCTACTGGTTTAAACTGAAATATTTTTGGTAAAGATGCCTTGTAGCGTTTATAGGTGGTTGGCAAAATAGTTTTAAACTTCTCTATCTGTTCTTCACTTTTGATTAGATTTTGTGGTGGCAATACGTTGGGCATTGCAATTTGATGATCCACACCATCTTGGACTTTTTGAAAAGAAGCAGACATATTGAAAATTGCTTTTTCATTTTGAAATGCCACCACACGCCGAGTAGTAAAACTACCACCGTCTCTAATAACATCAACTTCGTATTTTATAGGGATATTGAGATCTCCACCCAAAATAAAATAGGCATGCATAGAATGTACAAATCGGTCTTGTGGAACAGTCTGATAGGCCGCATAAAGCGATTGAGCCAAAACCTGACCTCCAAACACCCTACGCCAGGGGGCGCTGTAATTATTACCAATAAAAGTATGGTTGTTGATTTTTTTTAGGGACATCAATTCGATAAGTTCTGAAAGGGACTTCATAAATAATTATTTTTTTTGCAAAAATAGTATATTTATGATTTTAAGATTGTAAAATTTAATCTAATAAAGTGTTAATTTTATGTAACAATTTTGGCGTTTTTTCGTCAAATAGCAAACTAATTTTATGGAACTATTTCTAATTGCCGCTGCTGCTGTTTTAATGTTACTAGGCGTAATCGGTAGTTTTTTACCTGTGTTACCTGGTCCAATAACCAGTTGGTTTGGATTTCTTTTGCTTTACTTTTCACCTCTTATTGAGGTGAGTAAAAAAAATTTAATCATCACTTTAATCATTGCTATTATCATATGGGTGCTCGACTATTTTATTCCTGCTATGGGTACAAAAAAGTTTGGGGGCTCTAGAGCAGGAATGATTGGTACAACTGTAGGACTTTTGGTGGGGTTATTCTCCCCAATTCCAGGTGGTATAGTTATTGGTCCTTTTTTAGGTGCGCTTTTTGGTGAAATGGTTAACAAAGCCGATTCAAAAACAGCATTAAAAGCCGCATTTGGATCTTTTCTTGGATTTTTAACCTCCACTTTTATTAAATTTGTAGTTGCTGTTATCTACCTTGGAATGTTTGTTTCCATTCTTTGGAAACACAAATCCATTTTTTTTAATGGTTAAATCATTTAACAAAAAGTTTTATACACCAATCAATTAATTAAACTATTTTCACAAACATTTTATTTTAAAAAATCATCTATGAATAAGTACTATTATCTATTAACATGCAGCATTATATTGTTGTCAACAATGCTTTTTTCTCAAGAACAACCCGCATCTGTCTATGATTACAATGCCGCTTTTGGGCACGGATTTTACACCAAAAATGGAACCGCTACGCGCTCTGCGAGTGGAAAACCAGGACATGCCTACTGGCAAAACAGTGCTGATTACAAAATTAATATCAGTTTAAATGAAGATGCTAAATTTTTCTCTGGCTCTGAAACCATTACGTACACCAATAACAGCCCAGATGAATTGGATTTTTTATGGGTTCAAGTGGATCAAAACTTATTTAAAAAAGACTCTAGAGGAAATGCAATTATCCCATTGAGTGGAAGTCGAAATGGCGCCAAAGGTCAGGAGTTTGATGGCGGTTATGACATTGGAAATGTAAATGTTTTTTATGATGGTGATCGAAAATCGAGACGTAAAGATGCTCGTCGTCAGTCAACTGTTGAATATGAAATTCATGACACTCGAATGAAAATCTTATTGCCAAAACCATTGGCAGCCAATGGGGGTAAAATATCCCTAAATATTGATTTTTCTTTTACATCACCAGATTACGGATCTGATAGAATGGGTGTTTTGGAAACAAAAAATGGACGCATTTTTAATCTAGCACAATGGTACCCAAGAATGTGTGTTTATGATGATGTTTCGGGTTGGAACACATTGCCTTACCTAGGCGCTGGAGAATTTTATTTAGAATACGGAACATTTGATGTTCATATCAACTCACCGGCCGACCATCTTGTTGTTTGTTCTGGTGAGCTACTCAATCCAGAGGACGTGTACACTGATACTCAACTCAAACGATTGGAACAAGCAGCATCGATTGACGAAACTGTTATTATCCGTTCCGCAGAAGAAGTTAATGATCCAAACTCAAGACCACAGGGCAAAGACCGATTGACATGGAAATTTAGAATTGAAAATTCAAGGGATGTCGCTTGGTCATCATCAAAAGCATTTATTATGGATGCGGCACGCATCAACTTACCTAGCGGTAAAACATCTATGGCCATGTCTGTTTACCCTGTTGAAAGCAACACTATGGATTCATGGGCACGATCAACGGAATATACAAAAGCATCTATCGAACACTATTCAGAAAAATGGTTTGAATACCCTTATCCTGCAGCCATCAATGTTGCCGGAAATCAAGGTGGGATGGAATACCCTGGTATTGTGTTCTGTAGCTGGAAAAGTAAAAACGAAAGACTTTGGGGGGTAACAGATCATGAGTTTGGGCATATTTGGTTCCCTATGATTGTAGGCTCCAATGAGCGTCTTCATGCATGGATGGATGAAGGGTTTAATACCTTTATCAATTCATTAAGTACAGATGCTTTTAATAATGGAGAGTACAAAGAACGTAAGCGTAACATGCATCGTTTTTCAGGAATGTTAGTTAATGATAGAATGGAACCAATCTATACAGCTCCAGACAATTTAAAAGAACGAAATTTAGGGCTATTGGCTTACTACAAACCAGGTGCTGGACTAGAAATGCTTCGCGAACATATTCTTGGAGAAGAACGTTTTGATGAGGCCTTTACAGAATACATTAACCGATGGGCTTACAAACACCCTACTCCAGATGATTTTTACAGAACAATGGAAAATGTAAGTGGCGAAGAACTCAGTTGGTTTTGGCGTGGATGGTTTATCCACAATTGGAAATTAGACCAGGCTATCAAAAAAGTTAAATATGAAGATGGCGATCCCTCTAAAGGAGCCATCGTAACCATTGAAAACCTTGAGCAAATGCCGATGCCTGTAACTTTGGAATTTACAACAGAAAGCGGTGCTAAAACAAGACACACACTTCCAGTAGAAATTTGGAAACGCAACAAAAAATGGACGTTCAAATACGATTCTACAGAACCTCTAAAAAGTGTTGTCATTGACCCTGATTATGTATTACCAGACGTGAACTCTGGTAACAACCGATGGACACCAGAAATTGCTGCAGAAAATGCAGAAGATTTATCTGGATATTTTGGAGATTATAGCTCTGCAGCATTTCCAATGGTCATCAATATTTCTGAAAAAAATGGAGAGCTTGTGGCTACCGCTGAAGGTCAGCCAGCATTACCACTAACAAATGACGGCAGTGGAAAATTCATTTCTGACGAAGCTGGTCTTGAAATGCAATTCAATTCTGATAAAACTGGCTTCGAATTGAATATTGGAGGGCAAGTTTTTGAGTTCGACAAAAAATAAAACAAACACCACAATAAAAAAAGCGGTCTTAGGGCCGCTTTTTTTTATAAAACTATCTTAAAATTAAAACCATAAACTACTGTTTTCGTTAATTTTACGTGTTTAATGGATATGTAGATTGAAAAGAGCTAAAACAAACATCGTCTGGTTGAAACGTGATTTACGCAGTCAAGATCACGAGCCCCTATATCTTGCAGAAAAAGCAAAAATCCCCTACATCATCATTTACATTTTTGATTCAACCTTGTTGCAACACCCTGATTCTGGAGTGCGCCACTTGCAATTTATTTACCATTCCATAAACGCCCTCAATAAAACCTTAGAATCTTCAAATACATCTGTTTCTGTTTTTTACGGAAATTCCTTAGAAATTTTTGAGTTTCTGTATACAAAATTCGACATTGAAACCATTTTTAGCCATAACGAAAGTGGTACAGAACGTTCTTGGTGGCGCGATAAAAGCATTTCAAAATTTTGTAAGCAACACAACATTTTATGGCAAGAATCACAACAAAACGGGGTGGTTCGAGGATTAAAAAACAGAACCCATTGGGCAAAGCTTTGGAATAGTTATATGAGTAAACCCCTCATAAATAACAGTTTCTCAAAAGCTAAAAAAATAGAGTTTTCTTATCCTTTTATACTTCCAAAAAAACTTCAAAAGCAATTAGAACACTACCCAAAATCATTTCAACCGGCTGGCGAAGGCATGGCCTGGCGGTATTTGGATTCTTTTCTTGAGGAAAGAGGGTTCAATTATCAAAAGCATATTTCTAAACCTACCGAAAGTAGAATAAGTTGTAGTAGGGTATCACCGTTTTTGAGCTGGGGAAATTTGAGTGTACGCCAAGTGTTTCATTATGTCAATATGCATCCCAATGCTCAAAAAAGAAAGCGTGTATTTTCGGCGATGCTAACACGACTACATTGGCATTGTCATTTTGTTCAAAAATTTGAAATGGAATGCAGTTACGAAACGCAATGCATCAATGCTGGTTATGAATTATTGGAACGAAACACGAACGCTACCTATTTAAAAGCATGGAAACTAGGCGCTACTGGCTATCCGCTGATTGATGCCTGTATGCGTGCTTTAGATCAAACGGGGTGGATTAACTTTAGAATGCGAGCGCTTTTAGTATCGTTCTTAACGCTAAATTTGGATCAAGATTGGCGCGATGGTGTATATCATTTGGCGCGCTTATTTCTGGATTATGATCCTGGAATTCATTACCCTCAATTTCAAATGCAGGCCGGTACAACTGGCATCAATACCATTCGACTATACAATCCTGTAAAAAACTCGATGGAGCAAGATCCAGAGGGTATTTTTATAAAAAAATGGGTACCCGAACTTCAACAAGTACCTGTGGAGCATATTCATGAGCCATGGAAAATGAGTGCTATGGAGCAAGAATTTTGTGGGGTTGTTTTGGGTCAAAACTATCCATTGCCTATTGTACACTTAGAAGAGAGTGCACGTGCAGCACGAGCCAAAGTTTGGGGACATCGCAAACATCCTTTGGTACAAAAAGAAAACAAACGAATTTTAGGAAAGCACGTCAAAAGACATTAATGAAATGGTATAAAAAAAGCCCTCCGTTTTACAGGAAAGCTTCTCACTGGTTTTGTCAAACCACGGGTAATCCATTGGATTACCTCAACACAACAATTTAAAATAAAAGCCTCTATTAAGAGGCTTTCAATTTCTGCGGTCTGGACGGGACTCGAACCCGCGACCCCCTGCGTGACAGGCAGGTATTCTAACCAACTGAACTACCAAACCGTTGCTTAAAGCGAATGCAAATATACATTGCATTTTTAATACAACAAATGTTTTTTATTTATTTTTCACAAAAATTTATTGCGCTTTTCAAAGAATGTCATCAAGATTTTATTGAAGCCCTGACGCACATCGGCAGGTACATAATGTATTTTATATTGATCGCATTTTAATTTCAATTCTTTAAAATAATTATCTAACGCTTTGCTGTAGTTTTCTTGAACAGATTTTGGGAATACATCAATCGTAGCGCCTGTTTCTACATCTACAAAATGTTTTGGAGTGTTGCTAAAGTCAAAATCAAATTCTGTTTTTTTATCGAAAACATGAAAAAGAATAAGCTCATGCTTATTGTATTTCAAATGCCTTAGTGCCTCGAACAACTGACTGGATGCCATTTCTGACTGAAACATGTCTGTAAACAAAATAATCATTGAGCGACGATGCATTTGTTCTGCAATTTGATGTAACACCTCATAGGTCTTGGTTGTTGATTGTTTTGGTGCTTTAGTTGTGGCGTTGTACAATTTATCCATCAACATCTGAAAATGACGTTCATTTCCTTTTTCTGGAGCATAATACTGATAGGTGTCTGCATATAAACTTAGGCCTGCTGCATCGCGTTGTTTTTTAAGAATTTGAAGTAAAACTGCCGATGCTAAGGCAGAAAATTCGACTTTATTGTAGTCCAAATCTGGTTGTTCTTCCAGATTTGGATAATACATAGAAGAACTAAGATCTATAATTATATGACAGCGCATGTTGGTTTCTTCATCAAACCGCTTGGTATATAATTTATCTGTTTTGGCAAAAAGTTTCCAATCAATATGGCGAGTACTTTCACCATTATTGTAAATTTTATGCTCGGCAAATTCAGCAGAAAACCCATGAAATGGACTTTTATGCATTCCAGAAATAAACCCCTCCACAATTGATTGTGCTAGCAGCTCAAAATTGGTAAATTGAGTCTTATTTTGAAAATCATTTTGAAAGCTCATTATCCCCTAAACTAAAAAAGGTTTGCCACATGGGCAAACCTTTTCAAATTTATTATCAATTGAAAATTATAACAATGCGTCAATCGCATCAGTGTAACTTGCTTTTGGTGCAACACCTACTTGTCGTCCAACAACTTCTCCGTTTTGAAATACTAGTACTGTAGGGATATTTCGCACACCATATTTTGCTGCAAATTCTTGGTTTGCGTCAACATCAACTTTACCAACAACAGCCTTTTCGGCATATTCAGTACTGATTTCGTCAATGATTGGACCTACCATGCGGCAAGGACCACACCAAGCTGCCCAAAAGTCAACCAATACTGGTTTACTGCTTTTTAGTACTGTTTCTTCAAAGTTTGCGTCTGTTATTTCTAGTGCCATAAGATTTAGATTTTAATGTATGTACAAATTTAATCAAAAAAACGAGTTCTCAAGCCTATGTTCAATTTGTTTTCCTTATGATGAAATTGACAATACTGATGCGTTTAATTGAGTTTATAAAAAATATTTTGATTTTGAAGTTCGGTCAACAATTCTTGTGAAATTTGAACTTTCTGTTTTCTGCTTTTAAGCTCCACTTTCAATTCTTCGTCATCATCATAAACAACAAAATTAAGATTATGCTTGCCTTTGTGCATTATTAATAAATCTTGAAGATCTTGAATCTTTTGTTTGTCTAACGCTTTAATATTAAGCTGAATTGAAAGTTTTTTGGCATATGCCTCCATTACATCATGTAACAATTGAAAGTTGTTAAATTGCAAACGGGGTTCACCTTTTTTACCTGTTTCTCTGTTGGTCCATCCTTCGCGCACAAATGCGCGAACGTACACAAAATTATTTAGCATCAGAAAGTGTCTGAATTTGAGATATTCTTCACCAAAAATTCGAAATTCATGGCTGTTGGTGTAATCTTCAATAGTAAAACTCGCCCAGCCTTTGCCTTGTCTACTCACACGGTGTTGAACATCAGTAACCACACCTCCAAACGTAATTTCTTTGTTGATCAACGGAGTCATATTTTGAAAATAGGCTACTGTTCCATTACAAAAATTTTGCATTTCTATTCGGAAATCGTCCAAAGGATGTCCTGAAATATAAATACCAACAACTTCTTTTTCTCGAGCTAATTTTTCCATGGTTCCCCAATTTTCGCAAGCCGGAAGTTCGGGCTCTGGAAACTGAACCTCACTGGTTTCACCAAACAAGCTAACTTGGGCAGAATTTTTATTTTCTTGAAATTTGTTGGCGTATTTTATAGTTTTTTCCAAAAATGTTACCCCATCCCCTTCATCATAAAAATATTGTGCACGATGTGTATTAGCAAAACAGTCAAAACCACCAGCATTGGCCAAATTCTCAAATGCTTTTTTATTGGCTGCACGTAAATCAATACGCTTGGCTAAATCAAAAATAGAGCGGTATCCCCCTTCTTTTTTACGTTCGTTAACAATTGTTTTTACAGCACCATGCCCTACTCCTTTAATAGCGCCCATTCCAAATCGAATGGCGTTGTCTTTATTTACAGAAAACTTGTAATAACTTTCGTTGACATCAGGCCCCAAAACATTGAGTTTCATACGCTTTGCTTCTTCCATAAAAAAGGTTACTTGCTTGATATCGTTCATATTATTGGATAGCACCGCTGCCATATATTCTGCTGGGTAGTGCGCCTTGAGATAGGCCGTTTGATAGGCTATCCACGCATAACATGTTGAGTGCGACTTATTGAACGCATAACTTGCAAATTTCTCCCAATCGGTCCAAATTTTTTCTAATTTTTCTGGATTTAAACCTTTTGAACTCGCTTGGTTAATGAATTTTGGTTTCATCTTATCAAGCACTGCCTTTTGTTTTTTACCCATAGCTTTTCTCAAAACATCGGCTTCACCTTTGGTGAAATCAGCGAGTTTTTGAGACAATAGCATTACTTGCTCTTGATAGACTGTAATTCCATAAGTTTCTTTCAAATATTCTTCCATTTCTGGAAGGTCATATGAAATTTCCTCTTCGCCATGTTTTCTTCCGATAAAACTTGGAATATATTCCAAAGGACCTGGGCGATATAGCGCATTCATGGCAATTAAATCGGCAAAGACCGTTGGCTTCAAATCACGCATATGTTTTTGCATTCCTGGTGATTCATATTGAAATATACCCACCGTTTCTCCACGTTGAAACAGCTCATATGTTGTGACATCATCAAGTGGGAAATTTTCGGGATCTAAAGTGATGCCATGCTTGGCTTTGACAATTTTTACGGTGTCTTTTATAAGCGTTAATGTTTTAAGCCCTAAAAAATCCATTTTTAGCAACCCTGCATCTTCAACGACCGAGTTATCAAATTGAGTCACATACAAATCTGAATCTTTTGCGGTAGCAATAGGAACATAATTGGTAATATCACCGGGTGTTATGATAACTCCACAGGCATGAATCCCAGTATTTCTTAGGGAACCTTCTAAGACTTTGGCTTGATTGACAGTTTCTGCCTCCAAATCATCGCCTTCAGAAATATTAAGCAATTGATTGATAAGCTCCATGTCTTCGGCACGAAATTTTTGTTTGAGGATTTTTTCGTCTACCCCAAATATTTTATTGAGTTTTGACATATTAGGCACCAATTTCGCAATGCGATCTGCATCGCCCAATGGTAAATCCAAAACACGTGCAGTGTCTCTAATGGAGGATTTGGCAGCCATTGTACCATAAGTAATAATTTGCGCTACTTGATTTGAGCCATATTTATTGATGACATAATCCATCACACGACCTCGTCCTTCATCATCAAAATCGATATCAATATCAGGCATACTAACACGATCGGGATTTAGAAAACGCTCAAAAAGTAAATCATATTTGATGGGATCAATATTTGTAATCCAAAGACAATAGGCCACAACAGACCCTGCTGCAGAACCACGACCTGGCCCAACAGAAACATCCATATTTCGCGCCTCGCGAATAAAATCTTCAACAATCAAAAAATACCCTGGATACCCTGTTTTTTCGATAGTTTGTAGCTCAAAATCTATGCGCTCCTTGATTTCATCCGTAAGTGTTTTATAGCGTTTTTTGGCACCTTCATAAGTCAAATATCGTAAATATGCATTTTCACCATGATTGGTGCCCTCCAACGCATCGGCTTTATGTACAAATTCTTCGGGAATTTCAAATTTTGGAAGTAGTACATCTCTTGCCAATTCAAAAGGTTCAATTTTATCAACCACCTCTTGAATGTTTAAAATGGCTTCTGGTACGTCCTTAAACAATTCTTTCATTTCTTCTGATGATTTGAAAAAATATTCTTGATTGGGAAGTCCATATCTATAACCACGCCCCCGACCTATGGGAGTGGCTTGTTTTTCGCCATCTTTAACGCATAACAAAATATCATGTGCGTTGGCCTCACTTTGGTCAATATAATAGGTGTTGTTGGTGGCTACTAATTTTATGTTATGCTTTTTAGCAAACTGAATCAACACTGGATTGACACGATCTTCATCTTCTTGACCATGTCGCATGAGTTCAATATATAAATCCTCTTGAAATTGTTCCTTCCACCACAATAATGCGTCTTCAGCTTGATGTTCACCAACATTTAAAACCTTTGAGGACACTTCACCATAAAGATTTCCTGTAAGTACAATTAAATCTTCTTTGTATTGTTCTACAATCTTGCGATCAATTCTAGGGACATAGTAAAACCCATTGGTAAACGCATTGGATGACATTTTTACCAGATTTTCATAGCCTTTTTTGGATTTGGCCAAAAAGACAATTTGATATCCATTGTCTTTGTGTGATTTATTTTCATGGTCTTCACAAACAAAAAATTCACAGCCAACAATAGCTTTTATGGGGGTCGCTTCAAAAGACTCTCCTTTTGCTTCGGCGTCTAGCTTTTGTTGTTTTAACCCTTTATTATAATTTCCAATTTCTTTGACAAAATGGAAAGCCCCCATCATATTTCCATGATCGGTAAGGGCCACGGCAGGCATTTGGTATTTAGCAGCAGCAGTGACTAATTTTTTGATGCTGATGGTGGATTGTAAAATTGAAAATTGAGAATGATTGTGCAAATGTGCCATAGAGGCGTCATTCAAAATTTCGGGAATACCAGTAGAGTGTTGGGGTGTTGGGGTTTCCTTTTTGGCTTTCGCATTAATGGCCGCTGTGGCTTCTTTTAGATTGATATGCTTAAGTCCAATGGGTGCAATCGGATTTGGATATTGAGCTTTAAACTCTTGAATATATTCTGGTGTTGACTGCAACTCATCTGGCGAAAAAACACCTTTTCTAAGCAATTCCAAAAAACAACGTGTCGTGGCTTCCACGTCGGCAGTAGCGTTGTGGGCTTCTGCAAATGGCGTTTGGAATAGAAACTGATGCAACTCCGTTAGCGTTGGCAATTTAAATTTACCTCCTCGTCCGCCAGGTAACTGACAAAGACTCGCCGTAGTTTCGGTACAGGTATCCAAAACAGCCATACTATTTAGAGGGGTTTCAATTTGTAGGCGATGGTATTCGCAGCCCATTATATTGAGGTCGAATCCTACATTTTGTCCCACAACAAATTTGGCTTTGGATAGCGCAATATTAAATTTTTTGAGAACAACCGCTAATTCCTCGCCTTGTTCTGTGGCTAAGGCTGTAGAAATGCCATGTACCTTTTCGGCATCATAGGGAATATTAAATCCATTGGGGCGAATGAGAAAATCTTGATGTTCAATACACTGACCCATATGGTCGTGCAATTGCCATGCTATTTGGATACAACGCGGCCAATTGTTGGTATCTGTTAGGGGCGCATTCCAACGCTTGGGTAGGCCTGTGGTTTCGGTATCAAAGATTAAATACATGGCTAAATTTTATGCTTAAGATAGTATTATAAATATAGTGTTATTTTAAGATTTTGCCCTGCTTTTTTTAAGGATTTATGAACAAAAAAAATGATATATATCCACTACCGAATGGCTTATATCGGATATTTGAAAAAATTGTGTTGACACTGAAATAAGTTTTGTGTAAACAACAAGTTGCTGTAAACATCTGCACACTATTGGTGTTGAGAGAATAGAAGAAGCTTGTTAATCCTCAGTTGTATACCTTAAATTATAAAACACCCCTTCCGAAAAGTTCAAGTATTTTGTTCCAGTACTATCGTAAGAATTAAAATAAAATGTGCCTTTAATGATTTTGGTTTCAGCATTTACTTCTTCAATCGTCACTTTTCCATCACTCAAATATACGGGATATTCAACCCCATCATATTGTGTGGAATATATGACGTTTTCTTGTTTAAATGTAACCGTAGAGGTCTTGCCTTTTCCTAATTCATAAGACCCAACAGTAGCTGCAGCTATTGTAATTGTCATGGTACCATAACCATCTGTACCAGTAATTGTGAGTGCCCCCGATGCATTAACGGTCGCTGAACGCGAATTGGACTTCCATGTAAAATCGCCGTGTTGTAATCCTTGTAAAGTTGGGGAACTTGTTTGAATCTCATCTTGACATCCAAAAAAAGAAAACATTACAAGTAAAGAAAGTGCAAAATATTTCATAGTTTTTTGATTTAAGTAGGTTGAATTTAACAACAAATATGTAACCAAAAATATAAAAAATAAATGAATGTTTTTGTATTGAAAAAATATAGTATATTTGCCGCTCATTAATAACAGAGGTCGAGAACCTCACAAATTAATTTTTATGCCTGTAAAACTAAGATTACAAAGACACGGAAAAAAAGGAAAACCATTCTATTGGATTGTTGCTGCAGATTCGCGCTCAAAAAGAGATGGACGTTTTCTTGAAAAACTAGGAACGTACAACCCTAATACCAATCCTGCACAAATTGACCTCAACGTTGATGGTGCCGTAAAATGGTTAGAAAATGGTGCTCAACCCACAGATACTACTCGTGCAATTTTATCGCATGAAGGCGTTTTGTTGAAAAAACACCTTGCTGGTGGGGTGAAAAAAGGTGCTTTGACTGAAGAACAAGCGGAAGAAAAATTCCAAGCTTGGGTCGCAGAAAAGCAAGCTAAAGTTGATGCCAAAAAATCTGATCTTCAGAAAGCTAAAGAAGCACAGGAAGCAAAAGCACTTGCTGCCGAAAAAGCAGCTAACGAAGCTCGTATTGCTGCCGCTGCTCCAGTAGTAGAAGAAGTTGTTGAAGAAGTTGTTGAAGAAGAAGTTGCTACTGAAGCTTCAAACGAGGAAGAATAAAACATTTATTTTTTATACCTTTAAACCTGACTTAACGGTCAGGTTTTTTTTTGATATTTTATGAAAAAAGAAGATTGTTTTTATCTTGGAAAAATCGTAAAAAAGTACAGCTTTAAAGGAGAAATTCTGGCCAAACTAGATACCGATCAACCTGATATTTACGAAAATTTGGACGCCTTATTTATAGAAGTTAGCAACAGCTTGATTCCTTATTTTGTAGAAAAATCTCAGCTACACAAATCTAACTTGTTACGTTTAAAACTTGAAGATGTTACCAGTGAAGGTGATGCCGATGCCCTCTTAAAAAAAGACTTATATCTACCTCTTGATCTTTTACCAAAACTTGAAGGTAATGCTTTTTATTTCCACGAAATTATTGGATTTCAAGTTATTGATGAAAATTTTGGCCCTATAGGGCAAATCACAGGAGTTAACGATAGCACAACTCAAGCCCTATTTGAAATTGATCATCATGGCAAAGAAGTTTTAATCCCCATCAACGACGATATTATTAATAGTCTCGACCGTACAGCCAAAACTGTATTGGTAAAAACACCGCCTGGACTTATTGACTTGTATCTTGACTAATGCCTTTGGAAGACTTTCATTTTAAACAATTTAGTGTTGCACACGACCGCTGTGCAATGAAAGTCGGTACAGATGCCGTTTTATTAGGCGCTTGGGCTACTATAAATCATCGCCCTAATTCTGTTCTAGATATTGGCGCAGGGTCGGGAGTGCTGGCACTTATGCTTGCACAGCGCAGCAACGCAGAATTAATTGATGCCATTGAAATTGATGCTGAAGCCTATGAGCAATGCGTACAAAATTTTGAGCAGTCGCCGTGGGCAGATCGTTTGTTTTGCTACCATGCAAGTCTAGAAGAATTTACACAAGAAATAGAAGATAAATACGACCTTATTGTGTCAAACCCTCCATTTTATACCAATGATTTTGACACCAAAAATAACGCCAGAAATTTAGCACGTTTTGAAAATGCTATGCCGTTTGACCACCTTATCAGTTCTGTAAAAATGCTTTTGTCCAAAAACGGACGATTTTGTGTCATTACCCCCTTTAGTGAAGAAGATTCATTTTGTGTATTAGCTAATAAAAATCAGCTTTATTGTAACAAGAAACTAAGGATAAATGGGCAAAAACATGGTGAAATTAAACGCAGTTTAATGGCGTTTTCGCGTAAAAAACAAGATACTGAAATACAAGAAATGTATCTCGAAGATGGACGACACAATTATAGTGATAGTTACAGAGAAATGGTAAAAGAATTTTATTTAAAATTCTAAACTCAATAAATTTATAAGTAAATTTGTTGATATATAAATTAAATAATAGTTGATTTTTCTATAAAACCTAAACAAAAAAAACTTTTTGGTATGAAACCAGACCTTTTTGAAGCACCAGATTATTACAACTTAGATGATTTATTTAGTGAAGAACACAAGCTTGTTCGTGATGCAGCGCGCGAATGGGTAAAAAGAGCTGTATCACCTATCATTGAAACTTATGCTCAGAAGGCTGAATTTCCAGAACAAATTATTGGAGGATTAGCAGAAATTGGTGCTTTTGGTCCTTATATTCCTGAAACCTATGGCGGCGCAGGGCTCGATCAAATTTCTTATGGATTAATCATGCAAGAAATTGAACGTGGAGACTCAGGAGTAAGAAGTACAGCATCAGTTCAATCTTCGCTTGTTATGTATCCTATTTGGCAATATGGTAATGAAGAACAACGCCAAAAGTATTTGCCAAAACTCGCTACTGGAGAGTTTATGGGCGCCTTTGGACTGACAGAACCTAATCATGGAAGTAACCCTGGGGGAATGACTACAAACTATAAAGACATGGGAGACCATTTTTTATTAAATGGTGCAAAACTATGGATTTCAAATGCTCCTTTTTGTGATATTGCAGTTGTTTGGGCAAAAAATGAAGAAGGTCGAATTCATGGACTTATTGTAGAACGAGGAATGGAAGGATTTTCTACGCCCGAAACCCACAATAAATGGTCTTTGAGAGCTAGTGCTACTGGAGAACTTATTTTCCAAGATGTAAAAGTTCCAAAAGAAAATTTATTACCCAATAAATCTGGACTAGGTGCTCCTTTAGGGTGTTTAGATTCAGCACGTTATGGTATTGCATGGGGAGCTATTGGTGCCGCAATGGATTGCTACGACACCGCTTTACGCTATGCCAAAGAACGTGTTCAATTTGGAAGACCTATCGCAGGCTTTCAATTACAACAAAAAAAATTAGCTGAAATGATTACCGAAATCACAAAAGCACAATTATTAGCATTTAGATTAGGTCAGCTCAAAAATGAAAACAAAGTTACCTCTGCCCAAATATCTATGGCCAAAAGAAATAATGTTGATATGGCTCTTAAAATTGCACGTGAATCTCGTCAGATATTGGGTGGCATGGGGATTACTGGAGAATACAGTATTATGCGCCATATGATGAATCTAGAGAGTGTTGTCACCTACGAAGGCACACATGACATCCACCTGCTCATTACTGGGCTAGACATCACAGGGTTAAATGCGTTTAAATAATCTATTTTTTTTCTTTTTTATTGGATTCTTCTTTTTGAACACTTCAATTTTAAGCTGTAATAAAAAAGCTGAAATTCCTTATGTGCCGTCTTATACGAGTGACCAAGATGATGATGATGAAGATGACGATGAAGAAGAAAATGAAACCCCTCCACGAAACATAAAACTTTTAAGCCTTGGCGATAGTTACACCATAGGACAAAGTGTTTGTGACCGTTGTCGCTTTCCAGAACAATTAAAGGATAGTTTAATTGCAAATTTTGATGAAGAAGACACATTTTCTCTTAATGTTATTGCACAAACTGGCTGGACAACTACGAATTTAAAATCTGCAATTGAAAGCGCCAATTTAACATCGGATTTTGACTTAGTAACTTTGCTTATTGGAGTCAATAATCAATATCAAGGTAAACCATTTTCGCTTTACGAAACGGAATTTGTTGAGTTAACAAATACAGCAATTGCACTCGCCGGAAACGATGCTTCAAAACTTATTGTGGTTTCTATTCCTGATTATGCTTATACCCCTTTTGGACAAAATGGTAGTCCAGAGACCATTTCAGAAGAACTTGAACTCTACAATAATTTCGCTCAAAATTATTGTGAAATAAATGGGTTGAGCTATGTTTACATTACTGATATAACACAACAAGGGCTCGAAAATCCTAACTTAGTTGCGGCTGATAATCTTCACCCATCTACTTTGGCCTATACTCAATTTGTAGAACGAATTTTGCCACTTGCTATTGAAAAAATTGAGTGATTTAGTCCTCTGGAGCTAATTCCACTTCAAGCCCTTCCATTTCGGGTTTAATTTGGATTTGACACCCCAATCGACTGTTGGATTTTACATGAAATGCTTCGCTAAGCATGGCTTCTTCATCGTCTGATTTTTCTGGTAATTCATGCGCACTTTGTACATAACACTGACATGATGCACACATGGCCATTCCTCCACAAACACCAATAGTTCCTTCTGGAGCAAGTTCATACATACGAACAATTTCCATAAGGTTTAGCGCCATATCTGTTGGAGCTTCAATTGAGTGAGTAACCCCCAATCGATCTGTGATTTTTATATTGATATCAGAAGACATTAATCAATTGATTTTACTACACTTTTAGGTGCTTCTTTTCTAGTGCCGTCAAATCCATCAATCCCACTAACTGTGGTGTATTTTAGCACTAAACGTTTCCCTGGATTGATGATTTTATAGGCTGCTTGACACATAAGTGTAGCTTCATGAAAACCACATAAAATTAGTTTTAATTTTCCAGGATAAGTATTGACGTCACCAATTGCAAAAATACCAGGAATATTGGTTTGATAATCAAGTGCATTATTTACTTTAATGGCATTTTTTTCTATTTCGAGACCCCAATTAGCAATTGGCCCCAGTTTTGGCGATAATCCAAATAATGAAATAAAAGCATCAGTATCAATACGTTGTGGGGTTTCACCTGAATTTGTAACTTCTATAGATTCTAGTTTATGGTGACCAAAAAGTGCTGTAACTTCAGCGGGAGTAATTAAATTAATCTTTCCTTTGTTCTTCAAATCTTGCACCTTTTCTACTGAATCCAAAGCACCTCTAAATTCAGTTCTTCGATGAATTAGTGTAACTTCACTAGCAACATCACTAAGAAAAATAGACCAGTCTAATGCGGAATCTCCTCCTCCCGCGATGACAACACGCTTGTTGCGATACACTTCAGGATCTTTAATCATGTAGGCAACGCCTTTGTCTTCAAAATCTGAAATATTTTCCAAAACAGGTTTTCGAGGTTCAAAACTTCCCAATCCGCCAGCAATTGCAACTACTGGTGCTTGATGTTTCGTGCCTTTATTGGTCGTTACAATAAAAGAATCGTCAGCTTGCTTTTCAATAGTTTCGGCACGTTCTCCTAGCGTAAAACCTGGCTCAAACTGTTTGGATTGTTCTAATAATTTTTTTGTAAGATCTCCAGCTAATATTTCTGGATAGGCAGGAATGTCATAAATAGGTTTTTTGGGATAAATTTCTGAACACTGTCCACCGGGTTGTGATAATGCATCAATAAGGTGGCATTTGAGTTTAAGAAGACCTGCTTCAAAAACTGTAAAGAGTCCAGTTGGTCCTGCACCAATAATAAGAATATCGGTTTTAATCATTTTATGCTTCGATATTTATAACAGATTGTATTTGAGGAGCATATTTTTTTATGGTCATTTCCACCCCCGATTTTAGAGTCATTTGATTGACACTACAAGAAGAACAAGCTCCAATTAATTGTACCTTTACAACTTCATCATTTTCAATAGAAATCAAGTTGATATCACCACCATCGTTTTGCAAAAAAGGACGGATTTCGTTCAATGCTTTTTCAATATTTTCTTTAAGTTCTTTTGAATTCATAGCTTTGATGTCTTTATTTTTTTACGGCACTACAACCTGCCATTGTTGTTATTTTGATGGCCTCTGTTGGTGGTAAATCTTTATTTCGTTTTACGACTTGTTGTACGACTTCTTTCGTAATATCATCAAAAGCCGTTTCAATAGCAGTTTCTATTTGTAGGGCTGCTGGACGACCAAAATCTCCTGCTTCTCTTATGCTTTGTACAATGGGTATTTCTCCTAAAAAAGGAACTCCTAAATCTTCCGCAAGATGCTTTGCGCCTTCTTGACCAAAAATATAATACTTATTTTCTGGCAATTCTTTTGGTGAGAAATAAGCCATATTTTCTATAATTCCAAGTACCGGGACATCTATACTGTCTTGTTGAAACATGGCTACGCCTTTTTTTGCATCTGCCAATGCTACATTTTGAGGGGTACTAACAACTACAGCTCCGGTGAGCGGTAAGGATTGCATGATACTCAAATGAATATCACCTGTTCCAGGTGGTAAATCAATCAATAGAAAATCTAATTCCCCCCATGCAGCATCAAAAATCATTTGATTGAGTGCTTTTGCAGCCATTGGCCCTCGCCACACTACAGCTTGGTCTATTTTGGTGAAAAATCCTATGGATAATATTTTAACACCATAATTTTCAATAGGTTTCATTTTTGAAGCTCCGTCAACCTGAACAGCAAGTGGTTTTTCGTGTGCAACGTCAAACATTATTGGAACTGATGGACCATAAATATCGGCGTCTAAAACCCCTACTTTAAATCCCATTTTTGATAGCGTTACTGCTATATTTGAAGTAACCGTTGACTTCCCAACACCACCTTTACCTGATGCAACGGCTACAATATTTTGAATCCCAGGAATTGATTTTCCTTTGATTTTATTTTTTGGAGTTGATGGTGCATCAACTTTTACATTCACTTTAATTTTTGCTTTTGGATACACTAACTCGTGAATCGCTTTCATAATGTTAACTTCTGTGCGCTTTTTGGCTTGTAAACTGGGGTTTGATATGGTTAAATCGATGACAACCTCATCATCGAAAACAACAATATTTTTTACGGATTTGCTTTCTATCATGTTTTTACCTTCACCGGGAACAGTAATGGTTTTTAATGCATCTTCAATAGCTTGTTTTGTAAATTTCAAGGCGTATAATTTAGATTTGTTCTAAGGTACAAATATACGCTTGATTTGTTAAAAAAGCTAAAGTTCTTTTGCAGGATCCCAAAAAATAGATTCAAAATTCTGAATTTGATTGTCTTTGACTTGAATACCTTCATTTTCTAAAAGTTGCTGCATTAGATTTATACCATCAAAATGGTGTTTTCCAGTGAGCAGTCCTTTTCTATTGACAACTCTATGTGCAGGAACATCTTTACCATGTGAGGCCGTCATGGCATACCCCACTGCTCTTGCACTTCTTGGCGCAGCAAAATATGTTGCAATTGCCCCGTAGCTTGTCACACGACCAAATGGAATTTGACGTGCAACTTCATAACATTTATCAAAAAAATTTGAGGACTCTGGCATGATTAATCCAATCGTATTAAATTAATTAGCGTAACAATTGCAACTGCTAGTGTTATGATTGCTATAGAGTAATTCATATTTTTTGGTGTTACAAATTTGGTGTTTTTCAAAGTATCGAAAAATAAAATGTAAACATACAATGCCATAAATGTTCCCATTACAGCTCCTGAAATATAAGCACCCGTTGTTGTGGACTCCAAACTAAACCATTCAAAAGAAACAAGCGTTGTAACCATATAGGCTTGAAATGGTATTGGAAAAATATTAAGCGAAGACAAAAACATACCTTGAAAAATACGACTTTGTTTGCTTTTAATTGAGGGCTCTAACTCAAGGCTTTTTGATTTTGAATTCGCCGTAAAAAAGAAATAAATAGACACCAATAAGAAAATCACAAAAGCAACACGCTTTAGAATTATTGTTACTTCAGGATGTTGATTGAGATATTTGGCAAAAACAGTTGCGATATAAACTTGCAAAGCCACTATTATACATACACCTATTGAAAACATAAATCCTCTGTTGTGCCCCTCTTTTAAGCTAATTTTTGCGGCAGACACATTCAGTAACCCTGGTGGTAAAACACCTATAAAAGCAATCACGAGACTTATAAAAAAGATGTATGTATTATTCAATTTCTAATTGATTTTGAACCTAATATAGGTAATTGCTTTGTCTTTTGCTAAATAGGTTTCTTCATAATGGGTTTGTATTTCAGTCACCTCCTTTGGACTTCCCTCTTGTCTGTATACGTCATGATTTGCATATTCCACCTCACACCCAAGCCCATGCAACAAGCCAAGGGTGTAGCCATGCATAAACTCACTATCTGTTTTAAGATGAACAACTCCTGTATTATTTAAAACATTTTTATAACGTTGCAAAAAAGTAGCATTAGTTAAGCGGTGTTTTGTTCGTTTGTACTTAATTTGAGGATCTGGAAAAGTAATCCAAATTTCATCAACTTCATTTTCAGCAAAAATAAATTCAACAAGTTCGATTTGAGTTCGAATAAACGCAACATTGGGCATTTGATTTTCAATAGCGGTTTTTGCACCTCTCCAAAAACGCGCACCTTTGATGTCTATCCCAATAAAATTTTTATTGGGATTGCGTTTGGCCAAACCCACAGTATACTCACCTTTTCCACAGCCCAATTCAAGGACCAAAGGATTGTTGTTTTTAAAAAATGATGAGCACCATTTGCCTTTCAACGAAAATTCAGCATTAACTAGCTCCTCTCGTGTCGGTTGAATGACATTGCGAAAGGTTTTATTTTCCCTAAATCTTTTCAGTTTATTTTTGCTCCCCACAGGTTCTAATTTTCAGCAAAAGTAGGAAAATTAGGGTGAATTTATTGTTGTTTTTGAAGTGTAAATGAAAACTCACTGCCTATGCCATATTTACTTTCGATATGGATGGTTTCGTTATGGGCTTCCAAAATATGTTTTACAATAGCAAGCCCTAGTCCAGATCCGCCTTCACTACGCGCACCACTTTTATCAACTCTATAAAAACGTTCAAAAAGTCGAGGAATGTGCTCTTCTTCTATACCTTCTCCGTTGTCTGTAACTCGAACCAAAACTTTATCAGAATTTAAAGATTCTACACTTAATTCTGTGGTGCCGTTAGCGTGACCATATTTTATTGAGTTTACAATAAGATTGGTTAGCACTTGCTGTATGCGTTTCATATCGGCATTAACAAAAACTGATGTTGGAGTGAGTTCATCAAAAGTCAAAGTAATTTTTTCCTTTTTGGCTTTCATTTCAAGTTGCTCAAAAATAGTTTTTATAAGCTCTGTGATATCAAAATTTGATTTTTCCAACTTCGCATTACCAAATTCTATTTTTGTAATTGTATCCAAATCTTGAACAATATATATCAGTCGATCTACGCCCTTATCCGCTCTTTTTAGATATTTTTCCAAAATATCTTTATCACTCATTGCACCATCCAAAAGCGTAGAAATATAGCCTTGAACTGTAAATAATGGTGTTTTGAGTTCATGTGCCACATTGCCTACAAATTCTTTTCTAAATTCTTCTCTCGCCTTTAAAGATTCTAGCTCAATTTTTTTAAGCTTTGTATATTTACTTAACTCTTTACTTAAAAACTCTAAATCTTTAGATATTGGTGTACTCTTTACTGGGCCAGGTTCAGATTCCAAAAATATAACATCATTATATATTTTTTCTATTTTTTTATAGATGTAACGTTCAATACGGATTTGTACCAACAAGAAGCTTGTGATAAAACAAAAAAGTGAAGAAAAACCTATTAATTTAAAATTAAAATCATCGGTAAAAAACAAAAAAACACTCATAGAGAGTGCGAGGAAAAACGTTAGAAGTAGTGCCGTTATTACTGCAAATTTATACGTCTTTTTTAGATTCATTTATTTTCAAACTTATATCCTACCCCTTTAATTGTTTTAAAGCGTTTGTCCCCAAGTTTTTCACGTAGTTTTCGAATATGAACATCAATAGTTCTTCCTCCAACAACAACTTCATTACCCCAAATTTTATTGAGGATATCCTCGCGCTTAAAAACTTTTCCTGGTTTGGATGCCAACAAATATAATAATTCAAATTCTTTGCGTGGTAAAATAATATCTTCGCCTTCAAAAACAATTTTATAGGCTTCTCTATCAATGGTGAGGCGATCCAACTCAATTAGGTCTTTGGATGGAGTATTGGAAGTTGTATTTAATCGTCTGAGCAAAGACTTAATTTTACTAACCAATACTTTTGGTTTTATGGGCTTTGTAATATAATCATCAGCACCAGCTTCAAACCCTGCAACTTGTGAGTAATCTTCGCCTCTTGCGGTCAAAAAAGTAATAAGGGTATTTTCGAGTTCTGGAATTTTTCTAATCTGCTCACAGGCCTCAATACCGTCCATTTCGGGCATCATAACATCTAAAATTATTAAATGTGGTTGTTCTTTTTTGGCCTTTTTAACGGCTTGAACTCCATTATTTGCAGTAATCACATTATACCCCTGAGCAGTAAGATTATAACTTATGATTTCCAAAATATCTGGCTCGTCATCAACCAAAAGAATTTTTATGTTAGAATTAGTCATTTCTAGTGCTATAATTTATAAGTAAATATATTGAATAAGACACGAATAAAAAAAATTGAAGTCATTCTTAATATTAATTTAAAACACGCTTAACATTAGTTTCATGCCAAAATATTGATTAAAAAATTATTAATTTTTACTCATTTTACAGATTTGGAACATTTTTTGATAAAATGTTATTAACCAAATTCTGTTTTATGAAAAAAAACTACTTAATTATATTTATTATCATCTTTTCTCTTTTCTCATTCGGACAAACCAAAGTTTTTATCAATGAAATACACTATGATAATGCTGGAGCCGACGCCAATGAAGGCATCGAAATTGCAGGGCCTTCTGGTACTAATTTAAGCTCCTATGCATTAACATTATATAACGGAAGCGACAATAGTGCCCTCAAAACTATCAAACTTTCTGGGATCATTCCAAATCAGTCCAATGGCTTTGGCACTTTGTTTTTCTCAATTATTCCTCTTCAAAATGGCGCGCCAGATGGCGTTGCATTGGATAACAATGGAACACTAATTCAATTTTTAAGCTACGAGGGAGCAATTAATGCAGCAGACGGTGTGGCTATTGGCAACACCTCAACTGATATTGGAGTGACAGAAAATGGCACCACCAGTGTTGGACACTCTTTACAACTCAACGGCACAGGAAACAGTTATGAAGATTTTGTCTGGAACTCCCCGGCATCAAGCACCTATAATGCACTTAACAACAACCAAACTTTTTCTGCAACAGCGGCTGTTAATGATTTAGTAATTACAGAAATACAACTTTATCCCAACCCTACTAGTGATGGAATTGTTCATTTAAAAACAAAAAGCCAAGACCCTATTTTTGTACAACTTTATAATGCCTTGGGTAAAAATGTTTTTTCAAAGACGATAAATCATGGAGCGCCATTGAATGTTCAAGATTTAGCAGCTGGTGTTTATATGGCGCGCCTGACACAACACCACAAAGTATCCGCAAAAAAATTGGTGATTAGATAATACGCCCCACCCTTTTTTGTTAATCTTTTAATTAATTGTAAAGGAAAATATAAATTTAGGTTAATTGATTGATTTTCAATTAAATTTAATGGAATTGTGTTTTAAAATTAGTTATATTTGAAGGAATTAATTAATATTTAACTAATGAAACACTTTTACTTTTTTCTTTTTTCTTTTTTTGCTTTTAACTTGTCTTTTGGGCAGGTTATAATAACTGAAATTGCAGATCCAAATAACAATGATAATGCCAGGTTTATTGAATTAACTAATATAGGTCAAGATGCTTTTGATTTGACAGGTTATAACTTAATAAGATGGACTAATGGCAATTCTGGTCCATCTACGGGTAGTGAAAGGGATTTAAGTTCATACGGCCCTCTTGGACCTGGTGATATTTTAACTTTTGCTAACAACGCTACTGTATTTCAGGACGTTTATGGTTTCGCCCCTACAGCATCTTTTTCAACAGGTGGTGTTGCAGATTCTAATGGTGACGATAATATTGCCTTGCGTAATGGATCAACAATTTATGATTTATTTGGTGTTCCTGGGGTTGACGGTAGTGGGAATGCACATGAATTTGAAGATGGAAGAGCTGAAAGAAAGAGCACTGTTACAGCTCCTAGCGCAACTTGGGTTGCTAGTGAATGGAATGTTGATAATGATTCCGGGGGTGGTGATGGCCCTCAAGATGCTCCAAATGGGTTTGATCCTGGTCAATGGATAGGTTTATCCATAGGAAGTGACCCAACTTTAACAGTTGGATCAAACGTCTCAGGTTTAGATTACTTTGAAGGCTCAGGTCCATCAATTGAAGATAGTTTTTCAGTTGACGGAATTAATCTAACCAATGATATTACGGTCGACGCACCAACAAATTTTGAAATATCCTTAACATCAGGTGGTACATTTTCCTCTTCACTAGTTGTAACCCAGTCAGACGGAACAGCATCTTCCTCAATTTATGTAAGATTAGTTTCAGGTCTAGCGCCAGAAACATATACAGGTAATGCAACAGTAAGTTCCATTGGTGCAGATAGTCAAATTGTTAACTTAAGTGGAACAGTTACTGCTGCAGACCCACAAATTACAGTCACAGCTTATTTAGATGATTTTAATTACATCGCTAGTAATGGGGGGCCATCTGCAGAAGATAGTTTTTCAGTTGAAGGGTTATTTTTACAAAGTGATGTTATAATTACAGCTCCAGAAAATTATGAAGTTTCTTTAACCACATCCACAGGGTATGCAAATACACAAAATATTACACCAGACCAATCTGGAACTATAGCTTCTACAGACGTTTTTGTTAGGTTGAAAGCTGCACTATCCACTGGAACTTACACAGGAAATATTATTGTTTCTTCAACTGGTTTAACAGAAGAACCCATTGCTGTTTATGGTAATGTATACGGACCACCAACAAATAGTTTAGTAATTACAGGAGCATATGATGGACCTTTAACTGGAGGCACTCCTAAAGGAATAGAACTATATGTTTTACAAGACATTCCAGATTTAAGTCTCTATGGAATTAGTTCAATTAGTAATGGAGTTGGTACTTCTGCAGGAACTGTAGAATACAACTTCCCTGCGGATGCCGTTACTGAAGGAACATATATTTATCTTGCAACTGAAGCAACTCAGTTTAATACGTTTTTTGGATTAAATCCAACTTATGTCAACGGAGTTGTTGGTATAAACGGAGATGACTCCATAGAGCTGTATGAGAATGGGCAGATTATCGATACATTTGGGGACGTTAACATGGATGGATCAGAGCAAACCTGGGATTATTTAGATGGCTGGGCTTACAGAAATTCAAATACAGGACCTGAGGGTACAGTTTTTACTCCAACCAATTGGACTTACAGTGGAGCAAATGCTTTTAACAACCAAACATTAAACTCAACAGCATCAATTCCATTTCCAATTGGAACCTATTCAAATACAACAGCGTCAGTAAATAATAATCAGGCTATTAATTTTTCAATATTCCCTAACCCAACAAACACAGGATTTGTAACCATCAAATCCAACCAAATGGGTGCGGTACAAGCACAAGTTTTTGATTTGCTTGGAAAAGAAGTGGTTAATACTGTGGTCAATAATGAGCGTTTAGATGTATCAAACTTGAATGCTGGTGTTTATGTGGTAAAACTTACGCAAAATAAAAACACAACCACCAAAAAATTAATTATCCAATAATTGATTTTTAAACCTTTTTTAAAAAGAGCGTTGCAATGCAACGCTCTTTTTATTTTCTCTATTTTTGTAATGTATTTGTATAAGAAATGGATAACTCTTCAATTTTCGATATCAATTCCGAGTCGGCCTTTGCTGAAAAAGCACTCGAACTATTCAAATTTCAATTTGAAGAAAATCCAGTATACCGTTCTTTTTGTGACCTCTTATACAAACACCCCAGCGATGTCCAAAAATTGGAAGATATTCCCTTTTTACCTATAGAATTTTTTAAAACTCATAAGGTTATTACTTCTAAAAAAGATATTCAACAGACGTTTACCAGCAGTGGAACTACAGGAAATGTAGTAAGCCAACACCATGTGGCCGACCTCGACATTTATAAAAAAAGTTTTCAAAAAGGGTTTGCGCACTTTTATGGCAACATAGAAGATTATGCTGTTTTGGCCCTACTACCCTCCTATTTGGAACGCGAAGGGTCTTCGTTGGTTTATATGGTAGAGGATATGATTCAAGAATCTAAACATCCAAAAAGTGGGTTTTATCTGAATAATTTAGGCGCATTAAAACAAACCCTATTAGAACTTGAAACTTCTAGGCAAAAAACGCTTCTTATTGGGGTGTCTTATGCGCTTTTAGACTTGGTAGAATTTCATCAATTTGAGTTAAAACATACCATAATCATGGAAACTGGTGGAATGAAAGGTCGCCGAAAAGAATTGATTAAATCTGAACTTCATCGTATTTTAAAAAAAGGATTTGGAGTCAATACAGTTCATAGTGAATATGGGATGACGGAGCTCTTATCTCAGGCCTATTCCAAAGGTAATGGTTTGTTTTCTACACCGCCATGGATGAAAGTGCTCATTAGAGATCCTGAAGATGCACTAACAATTTTAGGCGAAAAAAAATCAGGTGGTATCAACATTATTGATTTGGGCAATATAAATTCCTGCGCATTTATTGCAACGCAAGATTTAGGAAAAATTCATACCAATGGGACCTTTGAAGTGCTTGGACGCTTTGACCAATCCGATATTAGAGGTTGTAATTTGATGGTGCTTTAGATACTATACTGCACGGATAATAAACGTACTGCGCTTACCCCGATTTAAAATGATATAGGTGTCGTTAATCAAATCTGTTGCGCTTAATGTGTACTGGTCATTGACCTTTTCTTTGTTGACCGCAATTGAATTTTCTTTCAACGCACGTCGTGCTTCCCCGTTAGACGCTAAAAAGCCTGTTTCTGCAGAAAGTGCGGCAATCATGTCTAATCCCTCTAAAATTTTAGATTTCGAGACATCGGCTTGTGGTACACCTTCAAAAACATCTAAAAAAGTAGCTTCATCCAAGGTTTGGATATCTTCTTTGAAAGCTTTACTGTATAAAATTTGAGAGGCTTTTTCGGCATTTTCACAATCTTCAACACTATGCACCATAGTGGTGATTTCTTGTGCCAATCGTTTTTGTAATTGACGCAAATGGGGTTGCTCTTTGTGTGTTTCAATTAAAGTATGAACCTCATCTTGCTCTAAAAATGTAAAGATTTTGATATATTTTTCAGCATCTTCATCACTCGAATTTAACCAATACTGATAAAATTTATACGGAGATGTTCTTTTAGGATCAAGCCACACATTTCCACCTTCACTTTTTCCAAATTTAGAACCATCAGATTTTGTAATGAGTGGGCATGTAATGGCAAATCCTTTACCATTTCCAATACGCCTAATCAATTCTGTGCCTGTTGTGATGTTGCCCCATTGGTCGCTTCCTCCCATTTGTATGGTACACTTATGCGCTTGATATAAATGAAGGAAATCATAACCCTGAACCAATTGATAAGTAAATTCTGTAAAACTCATACCCTCGCTACTTTCAGAAGAAATTCTATTTTTTACAGAATCTTTGGCCATCATATAGTTGACGGTAATATGCTTACCCACATCACGAATAAAATCTAAGAACGAAAAATCTTTCATCCAGTCGTAATTATTCACCATTACAGCGGCATTGGGTTGATTGCTTTCAAAATCTAAAAAATGTGCGAGCTGCTTTTTGATGGCTTCTTGGTTATGGCGCAATGTTGCTTCGTCCAATAAATTTCGTTCGGCTGATTTCCCTGATGGATCACCAATCATACCTGTTGCACCACCCACCAAAGCCACAGGTTTGTGCCCACAACGCTGGTAATGCGCCAGTAACATAATTGGCACTAAATTTCCAATGTGCAAAGAATCTGCTGTGGGATCAAAACCTACATACGCAGCACGCATGTGTTCCAAAAGATGTTCTTCTGCACCAGGCATAACATCATGAATCATTCCTCTCCACTTTAGTACCTCTATAAAATTATTGGCCATTTTTTGAATTTTGTTAAACAAAGATAAAAGATTCAACAATGCTGAGAAAAGAAAATTCAGTAATTTCGCATTATGATTTTAGTTACAGGCGGTACAGGACTTGTGGGCAGTCATTTACTTCTCAAATTAGCTCAACAAGGCAAAAAAATTCGAGCCACTTACAGAAAAGGTTCGGATCTTGAACATGTGAAAATCATTTTCTCTTACTATTCTGAAAACTCTGCCGAACTTTTTGATACCATACAATGGATAGAAGCCGATATCAATGATATTCCAAAATTAACACTTGCCTTCGAAGATATAACATATGTTTATCATTGTGTAGCATACATTTCTTTTGACCCGTCCGATTACAAAAAACTTCGAAATACAAATATCAAAGGAACTGCAAATATTGTCAATTTATGCATAAGCAGTGACATCAAAAAACTGTGTTATGTGAGCTCCATTGCCACTCTTGGATACCACTCAAAAAGTATTAATGAAGAAACGTATTGGAGTGGAAATCAAGACCAAAGTGCATATGCCATTTCCAAATATGGCGCCGAAATGGAAGTTTGGAGAGGTACTCAAGAAGGTATCCCTGCAGTTATAGTTAATCCAGGAGTTATTATTGGTCCAGGGTTTTGGAATTCTGGTAGCGGGCTATTATTTAAATTGGCCTACAAAGGTCAATATTATACAGCTAAAGGAGTTACAGCATATGTCGATGTGAAAGATGTGGTATTGGCAATGACGCAATTGATGAATTCATCAATTGAAAATGAAAGATATATTTTGGCGAGCGCAAATGTGTCTTACCAAGAAATCATGTCTATGATTTGCAAAGCTCTACATGTAAAAAACTCTAAAAAAGTGGCTTCAAAAGTTTTATTGTCTATTGGATGGAGAACTGATTGGCTATTTTCTAAAATTTTAAGAAGAAAAAGAAGACTGACTAAACAATTAGCTAAAACTTTATTAAAAAAATCTTTTTATAGCTCAAACAAAATTCAACAAGATTTAAAGGGGTTTGAATGGATGCCAATTACTGACTCCGTTTCTGCAACGTGTCGATTTTTCTTGGAGAAAGGCGATTCTTGATGCTGCGCTCTTTTCTATTGAATTCAAAAACCGTGTCTCTTGGTTTTATTTTTGATTTTTTAATAGAATCATTTTTCTTTTTTTCTGCTTCAACTAACAATTCAATTGCTTTTTTATCTAATTCCAGTTTTTGTTCCAAACGCTTGTATATTGAAGCATACACTTCATTATTGTTGGCATAGTAGGTATTACTATTTACAAATTGAAGACTATCGATATTGAATTGATCAAAAATATATTGTGAGGGATTTTCGATATGCTGTTCTAAAATTTTTTTATTAATGCCTTTAGCTGCATTCATTATCATAAGTTGATACAAAACATCTACCATTTGTTCCTCAGAAATTAAATCATCAGGCGCTTTATACTTATCTCTATTACAAGAGATCAGTATAAAAACTGAAAAAACAAAACAAAAAATTCTCATCGATTAAAGGTTAAACGCATTGCAGCATTATGATTAGAAAATTGTGCATTATGGTATACCAAAGAACCATTTAAAATGGTATGCGTAATTCTTGATTTAAATGTTGTTCCCTCAAAAGGAGACCATCCACATTTATAGAGAATATTGTCTTTTGTTACCGTCCAAGGGTTGTGAGGATCCACCAAAATTAAATCGGCATAGTATCCCTTTTTTATAAAACCTCTTTTTTCAACTTGAAATAAAATAGCAGGATTATGTGCCATTTTTTCTACTATTTTTTCTACTGAAATTTGGTCTTGGTGATAGGCCTCCATAAGCGCTACAACAGCATGCTGAACCAATGGTCCACCAGAAGGTACTTTTGTATATGGATTGTCTTTTTCTTCTTTTGTATGAGGGGCATGGTCTGTAGCAATAACATCTATTCTATCGTCTAAAAGCGCTTTCCAAAGGGCCTCACGATCGGTACTAGACTTTACGGCAGGATTCCATTTGATGAGTGTCCCTTTTTTATCGTAATCTTCATCTGTAAACCAAAGATGATGAATACAAACTTCAGCCGTAATTTTTTTATCTTTTAATGGCGTTTTGTTGGTAAATAATTTCATTTCTTTTGCCGTAGACAAATGAAATACATGAAGTCTGGCCCCTGTTTTTTTGGCCAACTCAATAGCTTTTGATGACGATAAATAACAGGCGTCCTCACTTCTTATTATAGGATGATACTTTATTGGGATATCATCGCCATATTCTGCTGCAAATTTCTGAGTATTTTCTCTTATGGTTTGTTCATCTTCACAATGCACAGAAATAATCATGTCTGTACTCGAAAAAATTTGTTCTAAAACCTCTGGATTATCGACAAGCATATTTCCTGTAGAAGATCCCAAAAACAATTTTAGACCTGCAACATTTTTTGAATCCACTTTTAAAATTTCTTCCAAATTGTCATTTGTTCCACCAAACATAAACGAGTAATTGGCAAATGAAGTTTCAGCAGCAATTTTAAATTTATCCTCAAGTTTCTCTATGGTTGTTGCTTGAGGAACAGTATTGGGCATTTCTATAAAAGAGGTGATTCCACCTGCAATTGCAGCCTTGGATTCTGTGGCAATATTTGCTTTATGTGTTAGACCAGGTTCTCTAAAATGTACTTGATCATCTATCATTCCAGGAAGCAAAAATTTGTTTTCTGCATCAATGACCTGAGTATCACCATTTTTTGCACTTATAGATTCCGAAATTTCTTTTATAAATTCATTTTCAATAAGCACGTCGCCATTAAAGATTTTACCTTCATTTACAATCCTTGCATTTTTTATTAATATAGATTTTTTTTGCATTTACAATCTGCCTAAAAGTTGTTGAGTTCGCATTTGAATAACACCCAAAACGGCCTCAGAAATAATTCCCTTTGTGAGCTTTGATGCTCCTCGTATTCGGTCGGTAAAGATAATAGGTATTTCTTTGATTTTAAATTTTTTATTTATGGCTTTAAACTTCATTTCTATTTGAAATGCATAACCAACAAATTGAATATCATCTAAATCAATTGCTTCTAAAACACTTCGATTGTAACAGACAAACCCAGAGGTTGGATCTTTGACTGGCATTCCAGTGATGAAACGCACATAAAATGAAGCAAAATATGAAAGTAAAATTCGAGAAAATGGCCAATTTACAACATTGATGCCCTTGACATATCGAGACCCTACAGCCACGTCTATATTAGGGGCCAAACATGCTTGGTACAGTATTTTTAAATCTTTTGGATTATGAGAAAAGTCGGCATCCATTTCAAATATATACTGATATGAACGCTCTATCGCCCACTTAAATCCATCAATATAAGCACGACCAAGTCCTGTTTTTTTGGGACGGAGTAAAAGATGTAAGGTCGCAGGAAATTCTCCTTGTAATTGTTTTACTTTTTGGCTCGTTTTATCTGGGGAATTATCATCCACCACCAAAACATGAACTTCATTGTACATTGAAAAAATAGCGCGTATCATCAATTCGATGTTTTCGATTTCGTTGTAAGTAGGTATAATTACTAATGTGTCCTTCAAAATATGATTATGTAAAAACAAAAATACGTTAATTTAACGGATCATTTTAATAAATATTCTTCTTAGATTTGTGTATGCTCAGAGAAGTTGTTTCAAACGATTGGTATGTTGTATTTTGCCTCGCAAGTTTAATCATTGTTTTGGTGGCTAAAACTATTCATCCATTTCGATTCTTAGAGTTTTTAAAATTATTTAGCAATACAAACTACTTGCGTATTTATCTAAAAGAACATTCTTTTTTTGATAATTTTGATGCTCTACTTTTTTTAAACTTTTGCCTCAATATTGTTGTTTTTGGATGGATAAGCTATCAATATTTACTTTTTGAACCTGTCTCAATGAGTCTTTTGCTATTCTCTCAGTTGATCGCCTTTGTAGCATTAGGTTTTCTATTCAAAATTGGCATTGAATTATTTTTGGGCTATGTCTTAGATTTGAATAAAATATTTAACATTTTAACCTTTCAACAAATTAGCAGTTATAACTTCATCGGCTTGACACTTTTGCCTCTGAACGCAATTATTGTTTTTGGCGTAAATTTTGACACCACTTTAATTACAATAACTGCCATTCATATTCTTCTGATGCTTGCAGCTGGTATGATAAAAACAATTCAATCAAATCTTAACACACTTTTGAACAATTTCTTTTATTTTATTTTATATCTTTGCACTCTCGAAATTGGACCATTTTTAGTTGTATACAATGTTTTAAATCGAGATTAACCAATCTTATAAGATTAATCAATTTATGAAAGTAAAAACTATTTTAGTCTCGCAACCCGAACCAAAAGCTGAAAACTCTCCATATTTCGACCTTCAACAAGAGCAAAAAGTTAAAATTGATTTTCGCCCTTTTATTCATGTAGAAGATGTAACTACCAAAGAAATTCGCCTTCAGAAAGTTGACTTTTCTAAAATAACAGCCATCATCTTAACAAGTAGAAATGCTGTAGATCACTTTTTTAAAGTTGCCGAAAAAATGCGTTTCAAAGTGCCAGACACTATGAAATATTTTTGTCAATCTGAGGCCGTTGCCTATTATCTTCAAAAATATGTAGTGTATCGCAAACGTAAAATTTATGTGGGGACACGAACATTTCCTGAACTGATTTCGGTTATTAGCAAATACAAAGACGAAAATTTTCTTTTACCTTCATCTGATAAGCTAAAACCCTCTGTTCCAAAAGCTCTCGATGAATTGGGTGTAAATTGGAAACAAGCAGTATTTTACAAAACAGTTATCAGTGATTTATCTGATTTGGCGGATGTATATTATGATATTTTAGTATTCTTTAGCCCTTCAGGTATCGAATCTTTATTCCATAATTTTCCAGACTTTAAACAAAATGACACACGAATTGCTGTTTTTGGTAATACTACCATTAAAGCCGTTGAAAGTAAAGGATTGCGAGTTGATATTTCAGCTCCAACAAAAGAAATACCTTCTATGAGTATGGCTCTTCAGCGATACATTAAGAAAATGAATAAAAAATAGTTGTTTCTAATAATATATTTAAACGCTCATCCAATAAGATGAGCGTTTTTTTTGCTCTAATTTTTGTACCTTTAAACTATAACATTAAAAAAATGAAGAACACAATTTATCTTTTTATTGGATTTGTTTTTATTCTAAGCTGTAGTGATGAAGCTTATGATTCTAACACTGATAATTCAAACGACACAACTTCTGATTTTTCTCCAAGTGGTGGTAATGATTACTGGATTAATGATGTTGTAAGGAGCAGTTCAGATGTTCCTGAAATGAATTTTACAGCCACCGATTCTATTTATATAAGTTCAGTTGATGAAAATTATTTCACATTAAATGCAAATAATAATGGTGTAGCCAATGGCAGTATGAATATACTACTTACCAACGGAACAATCAGCAAAACACCAACGACTTTGGTTTTTGATGGTACTATTGATGTTCCTCAAAACCTATTGGACTTAGGATTCACACAAGACCTTTCGATCGAAAATATGACGCTCCTAAATTTAGAGGCTTCAAATAATGAGGAAATGTTTGTTGAACAAAGTAATTTTTCTGAAATCATCGATATTATGGGTACAAATGTGCCCGTAGAAATCAGCGGTAGAATTTCCACAAAAAAAATAAACTTTTATGCTAATAAAACTATTAATGATACAAACTATAACGATGTTTTTGAAGCAGAATTTGCATTGAATATTAGTGTAAATGGTACGTTTAGTGTAGAAGGATTTACACAAACAATTCCAATTTTGGAAGCTCAAGATGTCATGAAAATGAACTATTATTATGCCAAAAATATAGGTCTTATACGTGCAGAAACCGTTCAAACAATCAATCTCTCGCCACAGCTCACTGGATTACTCGAATTTTTAGATATCCCACTAGATTTTCCTGCTAATGTATCAATTGAAAGTGTTGAAGAATTGAGTGATTATTCTATTGAATAGAAATATTAAAGAAATACCAATATTATAAACACAGAGTAAAGCAAGACTAATAAAAATCCTTCTTTGAATTGTAACTTGTGGCGTTTAGAGATAAGAACCAAAGGCATTATAACTATCGCAAAAACAAGCATCCACAATACATCTCTAGATAAAATTTGAGTATCTACAACAGGAATTGTTTTTAGAATTGAGGTAAGTCCCAACACTGATCCTATATTGAAAATATTTGAACCAATAAGATTTCCTAGCGAGATTGCTTTTTCTTTTTTAATGACTGCAATTATTGATGCTGCAAGTTCAGGAATACTAGTGCCAACAGCAACCAAAGAAACAGAAATGACAGCTTCGCTAACCCCCATTTTTTGAGCCACAACAACAGCACCATTTACTAGCCAATCGGCGCCAAAATATAAGGCTACACCTCCAATAGCAAGCCAAATCAATATTTTAAAATATGAAACTTTGGAAAGTGCATCAATTATAGCATCGGAATCTTCAGCTTTTGAAGTTCTAAATTTTTTTAAAAGTAAAAAGATAAACACCAATAATGCTATAAATAAAATCCAACCTTCAAATGAGGATAACTGCTGGTCATTTTGAAGAAAATAGTAAATGAGTAATGAAAAAATAATAAGTGCTGGCCAGTTGAATTTATAAAACGATTTATCTACCTCAATTGTAGTGCAAATCGCTGTGATTCCTAGTACAAGTCCAATATTAGCAATATTGGAGCCAATCACATTATTTATAGCAATAGAAGGGGCTCCTTGTAAAGCTGCATTCAAACTCACTAATAATTCTGGAACTGATGTTGCAAAGGATACAACAGTAAGTCCAATTACCATTTTGGAAATATTGAGTTTAAAAGAAAGACCAACCGATGCGCGTACCAAATATTCACCTCCAACAACAAGAAGCACAAATCCTAGAAGCATCAAAACAATATCCATTACAAGTATTTTAGACAAATATAAGTTATGACACTAAAATAGCTTGATTTATTACAAATAAATTATACTTTTGAAATATGAAATTAGTTTTTAAAACTTTAGCCTTTCTCAATAAACTTCTTTTACCTAGTTTAACCAAACGTAGGGTAGAATTGAATAAGGCTACAAAATTTCAAATGATGCTTTTAGGTTGGCGTACTTTTATAACTATGCGAGCATTAGATTAGAATACAAGTCGTTACAGAAATAACAACACCACACCATTGTAAAAAAGATAATTTTTCTTTGAAAAATATCATTAAAACTAAAAGCCCTCCAAGCGGGTGAAAATTTGAAATTAAATTTACCTTATATACCTCAACTAGGTTATAGCCATAAAAAAATCACTGCAGTTGATAATAAAACACTAAGTACAATGATTTTAAAATCATAATACATTTTTATGTCAATACTTGGGGATAAATTATGACCCAAAATTTAAAAAATTCGATCTTGTTAAGTAGTGTTTTACAATTATTTGTTAAACCAAAGATGAGAATATTGCCCTAAGTAATATGCAATTAAAATAGGTATAAACGAAGAAGCCATATTCTTTTCCAAAAAATCATATTCTGAAAATATAACTAATATTGAAGCTGAAATAATAATAAAAATTAAATCAAATACTCTTTTTTTGATTTTCATATAAATATAATTTAAAAGAACAATCGAAGTTAAATATAAAAAAATATCCCCAAAAATAATTTAATATTCATGGGGATAAATCGTGACCCAAACTTTCGAAAGTTCAAACTTTTTAGAAAGCATGAAATTGGTTTTGGATTTAATTTTTGATGTAAAAATAAAACCCAAAACTTTATAGACTGAGGGTTAGACTTTACACTCAATTAAATTATTAAAGAAAAAATTGCTGAAATTAGTTAATATATTTCTTTTTTAAACATAGACTTAAACATAGAACACTTTCTTTACAGATTTTGACGTTGGGTCCAACATTGACTCAAGTTTATATATTTTGATTATATTTGATTGTTAGAAACATCAAAATAACTTCACTATGAGATATATATATTATTTTTTTGCTGGATTAGTTTTTATTTCCTGTAATAATGAACCAACAGGGGGTGTTGGAGATGATTCTAACCCCAATGTGAATGCTTCTGTTTACAATGATGTTACTGATCTTATGGATAATTTGAAATTAGAAACGCAAACATTTGATGTTAATGATCAGACCACTCCAACTTCAATTACCGGAGAAGGCGGAACTATTGTTAATTTTGACGCAAATGCATTTACGGATTCTGATGATATTCTAGTCACTTCAGGAATTGTTATTCATCTAGACGAATATTTAAGTTTAAGTCAGATGATGAAAAACAACATTCAAACACTTTCAAATGGTCAACTCTTAGTTACAGGCGGGAGTTTTAATTTAGCAGCAACCGACGTTAATAACGCCCCATTAAATATAAATCCTTGGTCTGTGAATGCTCAACTTCCCATACAAACAGATATTTCTGGTTTTGAAAATGGAATGAGTTTATTTGTTGGTGAAATCAATACAACTGACGGGATAGAGCAAGTAAACTGGACACAAGCAGCAAACAATAATGAATTTTGGTTGAATGAGGGATTTATGAATTTTTATGGAATTGACCTAGGACTCTCCAATTGTGATGTTTTATATGATATGGCTGGAGAGGAAGGGACTCAATTTTCTGTGTATATTGAAGACAGTATAATCCCCTCTAATTATATGATCTGGATGTTTATCAATGACTTTCCATCAGTCATCGCTATCACATCCCCTACAGATGACGGATTAGGTGTAAAAACATACGATGGCAGTATCCCAGTTGGCTTAAATGCAACGCTTTTGGCTATCGGAGTAGATGATGACAATTATCTTAGATTCGGAACACTTGAAATAGAGGTTCAGGAAGAAGATGAATTTACTATTGATGTAGATTACGGAACTACTGAAAACCTCGCCACACTGATCAATCAACTGGGGGAATAGTGTTTTTTTGCAACTGTTTAGCAATGGTTTAGCAATGGTTTAGCAATGGTTTAGCAAAATAAAAAAAATATCTCTAAAAATAATTCATTATTTTTAGAGACAGTTGTGACCTCGGCAGGATTCAAACCTGCAACCTCTTGAGCCGTAATCAAGTGCACTATTCAGTTATGCTACGAGGCCAATTATAAGGTTGCAAATATAACTTAATAATTTTTTACGCAAAAGAATTTTTGTTCAAATTCAAAAAACTTAAATTTGTATAAAATTATACAGCTATGATTATCGAACAAATCTACACCAACTGTCTTGCCCAAGGCGCATATTATATTGAGTCCAACGGCGAAGCAGCAATTATTGACCCCCTTAGAGAACCTCAACCCTATATTGAAAGGGCACAAAAAAATGGTGCCCAAATCAAATTTATATTTGAAACTCACATACATGCGGATTTTGTATCTGGACATGTTGATTTGGCTAAAAAAACTGGAGCAACTATTGTTTTTGGCCCAAATGCAAAAACAACTTTCAATTGTTATAATGCTTCCGATAACGATGAATTCAAGATTGGAAATATCACTATAAAAGTTCTGCATACACCTGGTCATACACTAGAATCGGTCACTTATTTATTGATTGATGAAAATGGTAAAAATCATGCAGTATTTACAGGCGACACATTATTTTTAGGAGATGTTGGCCGACCAGATTTAGCTATAAAATCTGATTTGACTGAAAAAGATTTGGCTGGAATGCTTTTTGAATCTTTACGTTCAAAAATTATGACATTAAATGATGATGTGATTGTGTATCCTGCTCATGGTGCAGGCTCTGCTTGTGGAAAAAATCTCAGTAAAGCAACTGTTGGAACCATTGGAGAACAAAAACAATCAAACTATGCCCTAAGATCTGAAATGAGTAAAGAAGAATTTGTAAAAGAAGTATTGGAAGGGATAAGCCCACCTCCACAATATTTTGCAAAAAATGCACTTCTAAACAAAACAGGGTATTCAGATTTAGACCAAGTGCTTGACTCTGGAAATACACCACTTTCGGTCGATTTATTTGAAGAGCTTGCTGAAAACAATAATACACTCATCTTGGATGTAAGAACACAACAAGAATTTGTAAAAAATCATATTCCAGGATCAATTTTTATAGGGTTAAATGGTGGATTTGCACCTTGGGTTGGAGCACTTATTGCAGATATTACTCAGCCTATATTACTGGTTGTTCCTGAAGGAAAATCAGAAGAAGCAGTCACTCGTCTTGCTCGTGTTGGATATGATAACACTCTTGGATATCTAGATGGTGGAATTGAGTCATGGATAAATGCTAAAAAAAAAACAGATCAAATTACTTCTATCTCTGCAAATGAGTTTGAACAACACACAAACAATGAAACTGTTAATGTTTTGGATGTCAGAAAAAATGGTGAGTACCAATCTATGCATCTAAAAGGTGATAACATTCAGCATTTTGCTTTAAATTATATCAATAAGCAACTTGATTTAATTAGTTCAGATAAAAAATACTACATTCACTGTGCGGGTGGCTACAGGTCTGTAATTGCTGCATCAATACTAAAAGCAAATGGCTTTCATAACATCGTAGATATTGCAGGCGGATTTGCCGCATTGAAAAATACAAATTTGGAAGTCAGCGACTACGTTTGTCCCTCGACGCTGTAATTTAAATTATTTCGGCACTTAAGCCCGCTTGTAATAATTTTGAGCAGCGTGGCTTTAAGTCGTCGTATGGCCCTGTTTTTACAGTGCATTTACCTTTGTAGTGTACCAATAACGAGCATTGTTCAGCCTGTTCGAAGGTATGATTACAAGCATCTACCAATGTTTGAATCACGTGGTCAAAAGTGTTTACATCATCATTGAACAAAACAATTTCGTTGAATTTTCTATGATCTTCTGTTGGTTCAACAACCTCCTTAATTTTTTCTTTTGTAGCCATTAGTTGATTTTAAATTTTAAAGCGACCCAGTCATTTTTTGAAATTTGTGCCTCTAAATTCAAACTGTAATCTGCACAAACGTCTTGAATCATGGGAATATCATTTTTATAAAAACCACTTAAAAATAATAAACCATTTGGATTTAAACAACTTGCATAGATAGGAATATCTTTAATGAGAATATTTCTATTGATGTTTGCAAAAATGATATCGAATTTTTTTGCTTTTAAAATACTTGCATCACCTTTTAAAACTTTGATATTATGACACGAATTTCGTTCAATATTTTCAATGCTGTTCAAATAGCACCACTCATCAACATCAATGGCTTCAATGTTAGAAGCTTCTTTCATTTCGGCTAAAATTGCCAAAACTCCTGTTCCACAACCCATATCCAAAACTGTTTTATTTTGAATATCATAGTCAAGAATAAATTGAATCATCATGTGTGTAGTTTCATGATGTCCGGTGCCAAAACTCATTTTGGGTTCTATGATGATATCATATTGTGCAGAACTTTTACTATGAAAAGGAGCTCGAACTGCACAACGGTTATCGACCAAAATGGGATGAAAATTTTCTTCCCATTTGGCATTCCAATTGACTTGCTCGATGTCTTCGAACTTGTATCGAATTGAAAATGAATCGTTTTTTAATATCTGTATATCCTCCAACATGGTTGAAAGAAATTCGTTTTTTTGGATGTATGCTGTAACTCCTTTAGGTGTTTCAACAAAACTTTCAAATCCAACATAACCAAGCTCTGCAATAAGGATTTCTACGCCAGGAATCTGAGGTTCTACCTCAAAATAATATGCAATATAAGTAGAGGTGTCCACTTATTTTAAAATGAATGTATGATGGCGTTAAACATTTCTACGTCCAAAGCTGCACCACCTATAAGACCGCCATCAACATCTGGTTTTGAGAAAATTTCTTTGGCATTTGCAGGCTTTACACTACCCCCATAGAGAATTGAAACACTATTGGCAAGTGTTGTTGAATACTGATCTTCGAGTGTTTTTCTAATAAAGGCATGCATGTCTTGTGCTTGTTCTGGAGTAGCTGTTTCACCCGTTCCAATAGCCCAAACGGGCTCATAAGCTAGTACAATTTGGTTCCAAGAAGACTCTGGCAAATGAAACAATGCATTTTTAATTTGACTTGCCACAACTTCATTTTCTTTTCCAGCTTTTCGGTCTGTAAGTTCTTCTCCAAAACAGAAGATAACACGTATGTCATTCGCCAAAGCAGCATCTACTTTTTTGGCAAGTAATTCGTCAGATTCATTAAAATAGGCACGGCGTTCACTATGTCCTAAAATAACAGTGTTTACACCAATGCTTTTTAGCATTGCAGCGCTTATTTCTCCTGTGTATGCTCCACTTTTAGCAAAGTGCATATTTTGTGCTGCTACGGCTATTGAACTCCCTTTTAAGGTGTGACATGCAGCCAATAAGTTGGTAAATGGAGGTGCAATAATTACATCTGTAGTTGAATGTTGATGTGTTTCTAAAAGTTTTGAAACTAGTATTTCTGAATCTACATAGTCTTTGTTCATTTTCCAATTTCCTGCAACAATTTGTTTTCTCATTTTAAGTGTTTTCTTAGATTTTTGTCTTTAGTTTTTATCGCTTTGTAGACTACAATTTTCCCTTCTGGATTAACAATCAAATACCGAGGAATCCAATCCAAGTCTAAAAAAGTCCCCATAGCACCTTTCCAACCCGATTGCATAAAGTAATGATCGCCTTGTAAATTATATGTTTGTATTCCTTTTTTCCATGCACCCAAAGATTTGTCTAAAGACAAAAACACAAAGCTCATGCCTGGAAACTCTTTTTGAAGTTCTTTAACCTTTGGTAGACTTTTCCTACAATCCTTACACCATGACGCCCAAGCATCAATAAATATAGTTTGCCCCTTGTGCTGTTCCAAAATAGCACTAAAAGGCACAACGTTTTCGTCTAAAGTTATGAATTCATCGTTTAGAGCAGCTTCAGAAAATGTAGTTATCTTATCCGACTGGCAATTAAGCAATGTACTTCCGAGTAAAAAGGAAAAAAGTAGTTTTTTCATTTAGTTTAATTTTATCTTAGGATCTAAATAGGCATATATAATATCAACGACAATATTTAGAATGACAAAAATAGTGGCAATTATTAAAACAGACCCCATAATTACGGGTAAATCTAAAGTATTTAACGCATTTACAATTTCTTTTCCGAGACCATTCCAACCAAAAACATATTCTACAAAAACTGCGCCTGCCAATAATGATGCAAACCAACCTGAAATTGCTGTTACAACAGGACTCATTGCATTCTTTAGAGCATGTTTCAAGAGTACTTGTTTTGCACTCAACCCTTTAGCTTCAGCCGTTTTGATAAATTCCTGATTGAATACTTCGAGCAAAGAATTCCGCATCAACTGCGAAACAACAGCAAGCGGACGAATCCCCAAAACAATGGACGGAAGTATTAAATTTTGAAACTGCAAAGCACTATATTCTCCATAATCATCTAATTCGTACAAATTTCCTGTCATTTCTAACCCTGTAAATTCATGCCATAAAAATCCAAACAACCAGGCGAAGATAATCGCGCTAAAAAAAGAAGGTAAGCTCATCCCAAAAGTACTAATGATCAGGACAAGTTTATCAACCCAATGATCTTTATACAAGGCCGAAATTATACCCAGAAAAACTCCTAATAATAATGCAATTATAATAGAAGTGCTCGCCAGAATAATTGTATTAGGTAGCGTGTCTTTTAGAATTTCTGAAACATTTTTTCCTTGTCGTGTAAATGACGTTCTTAAATAAGGGGTTTTAAAGACAATAGACTTATTTTGAGTTTTGAAAAGTAAAATATGATTGTAACTTTTAGAGAAAAGGTGTGTGTAATGCTCCTCTTTGTTGGAATGAAATGAAAGGGGAGACAAATCATTTAAATAATATAAATACTGAGTAAAAACAGGTTGGTCAAACCCATATTTTTGTTGAACTATTTTTAATTGAGCAGCATCCTCGTTCTGTCCAAGCATCATGCGGGCGGGGTCGCCAGGAAGGATATTAAATAGAAAAAAAATAACAGTAATTACACCAAAGAGTGTGATGCAGGTGTTGACTATTTTTTTTACAATGTAATTGCCCAAATTTTATAATTCTAAATTCTCAATATCGTTCCAGTGAACTTTTTGTTGAACCGTTCCTTTTTCGAGCTGTAGAGCACCAGGATTGGATCGTACTACAGTTTTTAAAGCTTTTTCATCACAAATGAAAAATTCAAATCTAAGGTCGTATTCTTGCTTAATTCTATTCTTGACATCATCTCCAGAAGCACTTAACCCAATAACGGTATAGCCTTTTTGAAGTGCTTCATCAGAAATTGCTTTTAATTTCAAAAGCCCCTCTTTTTCAGCAGTTTCTAAATTATAAGAAACAAGCATCAATAAACGCTCTGCATTGAGGTAATATTCTGTAAAGTCTTCGTCTTGGGATTCAATTGAAAAATCTAATATAGAAGGTTGAAAACCTTCTTCAACAATTCTTGTTTCTACACCAACATAAGTGCCCTTAACATTTGGGTATGAACCATCTGTTACAATGGTTTGTTGTTCTCCATCAACATCAAAAGTCCATGTAAATTCTTGAACTGCTTTTGGTGCATCGGGTGGTGTGCTCATATTTTCAAGGAGATTATCTCCAATTTTATAAGCTCTAAAATCTATACTTGGAAGGTGCATCAGCACATGATATCCAAATGCTAAACTTAAAATTAAACTCAATGCAGCAATGCTATTGGTTACAATTGGGTTGAAAAATGGTGAGATATACTTTCTACCAAAAAAGATGATAAGAATAAGCGCAAGCAAGACAACATCTTTTGTAAAACTCTCCCAAGGGGTTAATTTTAGAGCATCCCCAAAGCATCCACAGTCTTTCACTTTATCAAAATAAGCGGAATAGAACGTTAAAAATGTGAAGAATAAAATCATCAACAAAAGACTCCAAAGTGTGAATTTTGGTTTATAACCAATCAACAAAAACACCCCTAAGACAACTTCAAAAACGACAACAAAAACAGAAATTGCTAGTGCATAGGGCTCTAAAAAAGGAAGATTTAGCACCTCTGCACTAAAATATTCTTGAAGTTTGTAGGAAAACCCAAGAGGGTCATTGAGTTTGATAAAGCCAGAAATTATAAATAGTATTCCAATAAATATTCTAGAAATTTGGGTTAAGATTTTCATTATTTTTCGTTTAAGTGAATGAGCGCAAAAATGGCATAATTAATCATATCTTGATAGTTGGCATCAATTCCCTCGCTTACAAGAGTTTGGCCTGCATTATCTTCAATTTGTTTTACACGCAATAGTTTTTGAAGGATTAAATCTGTAAGGGAACTTACTCGCATATCGCGCCAAGCTTCGCCATAATCATGATTTTTATCCATCATCAATTGTTTGGTTTGAGCAACTTTAGAATCATAGTCTGCCATGGTTTCTGCAAATGACAAATCGGGCTGTTCTACTACCCCACGATCAATTTGAATCAATGCCATGACGCAATAATTGATGATTCCAATAAATTCGCTTGCTGCCCCTTCGTCAACACGTTGGGTTTTGTTTTGTTGCAATCCACGTATGCGTTGTGCTTTAATAAATATTTGATCCGTAAGTGAAGGAAGTCTTAGAATACGCCATGCACAACCATAGTCTTTCATTTTTTTTGAAAACAAATCTCTACAACTTGAAACAATTGCATCGTATTCTTTTGATGTATTTTGCATAAAATGGATTGAATTTTCCGTAAATTTCGCTTAAAAATTTCAAACCATCAAAATTTATGGTTTAAACTTTACATAGGTAATGAAATCAGAAAAAAACAATAAAAATTTAAGTCTCAACTGCAAAGGACGGCTCATAGACTTGAGCACACCAAAAGTCATGGGGATTTTAAATATCACTCCTGATTCCTTTTATGACGGAGGTCAATTTAAAGACTCTAAAAGTATTTTAGTACAAACTGAAAAACTTATTTCTGAAGGGGCAACATTCGTTGATATTGGCGCGTACAGTTCTCGCCCAGGCGCAGATTTTGTTTCTGAAAACGAAGAACTCCACAGAATTATTCCTGTTGTAGAACTCATACTCAAACATTTCCCAAAGACTTTAATTTCTATAGATAGTTTTCGCGCAAATGTTATACGTGAATGTGTAAATGCTGGTGCTGTCATTTCAAATGATATTTCTGCGGGGCATTTGGATCACCAGATGATGAAAACTATTGGCGAATTAGGAATTCCTTATATCATGATGCATATGAAAGGAACTCCACAAACCATGCAAAACCTTACCGATTACGATCATCTTGTTACTGAAATTTTTAACTATTTTTCAGAGCGGATAAACCTTGCAAAGCAGCATGATATTATAGATATTGTTATTGATCCTGGATTTGGTTTTGCAAAAACAGTATCTCAAAATTATGAACTGCTTGGAAAATTGGAGTTTTTCCAAAACCTCAACTGTCCTATGCTTTGTGGTGTTTCAAGAAAATCAATGATATATAAAACTTTAAATTGTCTACCAAAAGAAGCTTTAAATGGAACTACAGCCTTAAATATGGTGTCGCTGATGAATGGCGCCAATATTCTTCGAGTACACGATGTAAAAGAAGCTATGGAATGTATCAAGTTGTTCAATCAGCTCTAATGGTTTCTATAATATTAGTATCTTTATTCAAAATTTTAAGTTTTAGTGGAAATTTTTAAAGACCTATTGAATTTTAATATTCTTGATGCTATTGATATCTTTTTAGTGGCACTTTTACTTTATTATGTGTACAAACTCATACGAGGAACTGTAGCCATAAATATTTTTATTGGTATAGTGATATTTTATCTTTTTTTCCTGCTAGTTGACGCACTTCAGATGCGAATGCTTTCTACAATTCTTGGGGGATTTATGAGCGTTGGTATTATTGCACTTATTGTAGTCTTTCAACCTGAAATAAGAAAGTTTTTGTTAATGATTGGTTCTACAAACTTTGGCAAAAAAAGTGGGATTTTATCACAATTTAAATTTTTGTCAAATACTGTTAGTGGGAATGCTACAAATGCAGACACCATTGTTGATGCTTGTGTAAAAATGGGAAGCACAAAGACGGGCGCACTACTAGTTCTTGAACGTAACAACAACTTAGATTTTTTGGTTGAAACTGGTGATGAAATGAATATTAAAGTAACTCAACCTATTTTAGAAAGTATCTTTTTTAAAAATAGCCCCCTTCATGATGGGGCGATTATCATCGCCAATAATGTCATTAAAGCCACACGCGTTATTTTGCCTGTAACCAACAAAAAAGACATCCCCAATCGTTTTGGCCTTCGTCATAGAGCAGCTATCGGAATTACCGAAAAAACAGATGCTATTGCAGTTGTCGTAAGTGAAGAATCAGGACAAATTTCATATGTAAATAATGGCGAGTTTGTACTCTTTAGCAACACTCAAGAACTGAAAGAAAAACTTAAGACAGACCTAGCTTAATTCTTTTTGCTTTAAAAATTGAGCTTCATACAACCCACGATAGACACCATTTTTGTTTTTTAAAAGTGATTCGTGCTTACCAAATTCCACAATTTCACCTTTATTCATGACAATAATTTTATCAGCATTTTGAATTGTAGCCAACCTATGTGCAATAATTATAGATGTTCTCCCTTTAGTAATTTTGCGTGTTGCGTCTTGAATCAATTGTTCTGAATAAGTGTCAATAGAAGCGGTGGCTTCATCTAGGATCAATAGCTTCGGGTTGATGATATAGGCCCTTAAAAAAGAAATCAATTGGCGCTGTCCAACAGAAAGCATTGTACCACGCTCCTTAACATCATATTGATATCCACCGGGCAATGTCATTATAAAATCATGAATTCCAATTTCTTTGGCAGCGGTTTCAACTTCTTTAAGAGTGTATTTTGGGTTGCCTAATGTGATGTTATATAAAATGGTATCAGCAAATAAAAATACGTCTTGAAGTACCACGGCTACATTTTTCCTCAAAGACTTTAATGAAAAAGATGTAATTGGTGTTTCATCATATAGAATAGCTCCAGAATTAATATCGTAAAAACGGTTAAGAAGATTGATTATCGTTGTTTTTCCAGCTCCTGTAGACCCTACAAGTGCAACTGTTTGACCAGGTTTTGCTTGAAATGAAATGTTTTTCAAAACGGGTTCATTATCAACATAGGAAAAACATACATTTTTAAATTCAATATCACCTGTGAAATTTGTTAATTGTTGAGCACCAAAATCATCTATATTGGACTCAGTATCTAAAATTTTAAACACTCGGTCTGCAGCAACCATTCCCATTTGAAGCGTATTAAACTTATTGGCAATCTGATGCAAGGGTCTAAAAATCATAGGAACCATCATGATAAATGCGGCCAAATCACCAACGGTTGCTGTTTGTTCAAAAATAACGTTAAGTCCTCCAATCCAAATCACAGTTCCAAGAGTGATAGACGATAATAATTCGGCGATGGGAAAGAATACAGAATTGTACCACACCGTTTTTATCCATCCTTTTTTATGACGTTCATTAATTTCCTTAAAACTATGATATTCAATCGTTTCACGAGCAAAGAGTTGGACTATTTTCATTCCCGTTAGACGTTCTTGTACAAAAGAGTTCAAATTTGAAACTTCATTTCGGACCTCTTCAAAGGCCTTTTTCATGTGCTTTTGAAAAATTTTAGTCGCGATTAAAACGATGGGTAGCGTACAAAATACAATGATACTCAAATGCCAGTTCATATAAACCATAACTGACCCTACAACAAGCATTTTTAAAATATCGCTAAAAATCATAAAAAGACCTTCGCCAAAAATATCGGCAATACGCTCCATATCAGTAACCGTTCTTGTCAATAAAACCCCAACAGAAGAGTTATCAAAATATTTCATTTTAAAGCCCAATATCTGCTTAAATAATTTGACTCTAATATCGCGAACAACAGATTGCCCAAGCCAACTCGCATAATAAATAAAAAAGAGGTTGCAAATAACTTCTAAAAACAGTAAAATAAGCATCCAAATGATGTATTTCAAAAATCCAGACTGAACTTGTTGTTCGATATTTTGATCCATGGCAAGTTGCAACACTTTTGGACGTAGAGCACCAAAAATTGCTAAACCAAAAACTGTAATAAGTGCAAAAATAAAAACAATATAATAGCGTTTTGTATAGCCCAAAAGACGGCCAAACAAATGTGCATCGAAGGCTATATTTTTGTTCTTTTTAGACATGAAAAATGGAATTAGGATAAATTATTTCACTCAAATACAAACCTTTAGCCGGGGCTGATGCGCCTGCATTTGAACGGTCTTTAGATTGAATAATCTTGTGAAACTCTTCCAGCGATGTTTTATAATTTCCAACATCGAGTAGTGTTCCGACAATGGCACGTACCATATTTCTCAAAAAGCGATCGGCACTTATTTTAAATACTAATGTGTTTTTTTCTTTAGTCCAGTAGGCTTCGGAAATGGAACAAATGTGTGTTTTTACGTCTGAGTGTGCTCTGGAAAAGCATTGAAAATCCGAATAGTTCAAAAGTAGTTTTGAGGCCTTATTCATCAGATCGAAGTCTAAATTTTTATTGTAATAGTAAGCACCATCAACATTAAAAACATCTTTTACTGTAGATATTTTGTAAAAATATGTTCTTTGAGTAGCATCAAATCTTGCATGAGCATCATTTTTCACTTGTTGAATGTAATGTACTGCTATATCTTTCGGTAAAAAAGAATTCAATTTATAAGTTAAATCATCTAAATCAAAAGAAGTATAAAAATCAAAATGAGCTACCATTTTTGCAGCATGTACACCAGTATCCGTTCGCCCAGCACCCATTGTAGTCATTGGGGTTTTTAGTAAAATAGATAGTGCTTTGTCCAAAACAGATTGTACTGTAATGGCATTGGGCTGTACTTGCCAACCATGATAATCTTTTCCATTATAAGAAAGTTCTATGAAATATCTCAAGCTAATTTGATACTTTTGTTACGGATCAACAAAGATAAGACTTTGAAGCTAAACCCTTTTGTATTTTAATGAATCCATGAAAAAAATACTATTACTTTCCGACACCCATGGATACATTGGGGATGAGATTTTAAAACATGTACAAAAAGCAGATGAAGTTTGGCATGCTGGAGATATTGGCGATTTAAAGGTAACAGATGCAATTAAAAAACTGAAACCTTTGCGTGCAGTATATGGCAACATTGATAATGCAAAGGCACGTCTAGAGTTCCCTCTACATCAAAAGTTTACACTAGAAGGCGTACGAGTTTGGATCACGCACATTGGAGGTTACCCAAATCGGTATTCAAAAATAGTCCGAGAAGATATTCAGCAACAAACCCCTGATTTATTTATCGCTGGACACTCACATATCTTAAAAGTGATGCACGACAAAAAACTAAATCTTTTGCACATGAATCCTGGTGCAGTTTGTATACATGGGTTTCATAAGGTTCGAACAATGCTTCGGTTTGAAGTTTCAAATGGGAAAATTCAACATTTAGAAGTCATTGAATTTGAAAGAAGAATACAAAAAAACCCTGACTAAGTCAGGGTTTTTTCTCGCACTAATACTACTAAGATAATAGGTTTATCTCAATCGATCTACTGATTTTACGAGTGCTTCATCCTTTTTAATGGCTTTATTGGCTAAAACCAATAATACGATAGAAATAACAGGAAGAATTAACCCAATACCTTTCTCTGCATTTTCAAATGCTCCAGGTAAATTAAGAAGTCGATATACAAACAATCCTAGTAAAATTAAGTTTAATATGATATTAAGACGGCAAACTACAAACTGAGTTTGTCGTGATTTAAATTGAAATACAGAAAAAACAGCCAAAATTGTAGAGGCCATAAATAAACTAAAATGCTCTATAGAATCTATGGCATAATAGGATTCATTCGCATTTGTCCATAGGGGTAACAAAAAAGAGAGGACACCCGAACAGATAGATGCTAAAATAATATATACCGTTTGAATTCTTTGAAGCATTATTAGTTTTGAGGAATCAAATGTAGTAGTTTCTTTTTTATTATTTTAAATAATTTATTAAAAATATTGTTGTATAATTGCACTATATAAATACGAAAGTACTCTTATAGCTTTCACTGATTTTCACTTTATCAACAATTATTTCATTTTTAAATAATCCTCACAATATTTTGTTGCTTGCAACATAAAACCAATTTAAATATCATTAAATACTCAACAAATAATGTTTGAAATTTCACAATTAAAAGAAAAAAAACTCCCTGAATTACAGGAAATTGCAAAAAATTTAAATGTCCCAAAATTCAGAAGCTTAAAAAAATTAGACCTGATTTATCAAATTTTGGATGTTCAGGCGGCCAGTCCAACTACAGAAGTAAAGGAAGAGCCAAAAAGATCACAAAAACCAATGCGTGAGCGCATCAATAAACCTGCTCAAAATCAGCAAAAAAACAGCAATACTGAACGCGCTCAAGAAAAAAATCAGAAAAACAACAACACTAAAAATTCGTCCAAAGACAACGAAAACGCAACTGCAAAAGAGCCGCATAATAAACCAAAACAGCAGAAGCAACAAAAACATAACAACGGACAAAACCACCAAAACAAAAACAATAGTAATAATAATAACCATCAACGCAAGGAAAATAACGGTAACAAAGACAACAGAAACCGCTATAAAGAACCCGATTTTGAATTTAATGCCATTATAGAAAGTGAAGGTGTTTTGGATGTCATGTCAGATGGGTACGGATTTTTGAGATCTTCAGATTATAACTATTTGTCATCTCCAGACGATATTTATGTATCTCAATCACAAATTCGTTTATTTGGATTAAAAAATGGAGATACAGTACTAGGGCATGTTCGCCCACCTAAAGAAGGTGAGAAATATTTCCCACTTATTCGAGTGAGCAAAATCAATGGATTAGACCCACAAGTGGTCCGCGACCGAGTAGCTTTTGAACACCTTACACCTCTTTTCCCACAAGAAAAATTCAATATTGCTGAAAAACAAAGTACCATTTCAACACGAATTATGGATTTGTTTTCACCCATTGGAAAAGGTCAACGTGGTATGATTGTATCGCAGCCAAAAACAGGAAAAACCATGCTTTTGAAAGATGTCGCGAATGCTATTGCTGCCAACCATCCAGAAGTATACCAAATGATTCTTCTCATTGATGAACGTCCTGAAGAAGTTACCGACATGCAACGAAATGTTCAAGGGGAAGTAATTGCTTCTACTTTTGATAAAGAAGCGCACGAACATGTTAAAATCGCCAATATTGTTTTGGAAAAAGCAAAACGATTGGTAGAATGTGGTTACGATGTGGTAATTCTTTTGGATTCTATTACACGATTGGCACGTGCCTACAACACCGTACAACCTGCCTCTGGAAAAATCTTAAGTGGTGGTGTTGATGCTAATGCATTACACAAACCAAAACGCTTTTTTGGAGCCGCTAGAAAAATTGAAAATGGGGGCTCACTATCCATTATTGCAACCGCACTAACAGAAACAGGTTCTAAAATGGATGAGGTGATTTTTGAAGAATTTAAAGGTACAGGAAACATGGAACTGCAGTTGGATCGTAAAATTTCAAATCGCCGTATTTTCCCTGCCATTGATTTGACTTCATCGAGTACACGACGTGATGACCTGTTGTTGGACGAAAAAACCATACAACGTATGTGGGTAATGCGCAAGTATTTGGCCGATATGAACCCTGTAGAAGCGATGGAATTTATTAATGACCGCTTTAAACAAACCCGAAACAACGAAGAGTTTTTGATTTCCATGAATGGATAATTAAAGCTAAACCATATAAAAAACCCTCCAAATTGAAGGGTTTTTTTTTGAGCCTATTTTAAATGAAAAGTGGCAGATTTATTTCGCTTATTTTCAACACTTTGATGTTTTATAATATGGCCCAAAAGGTTTTTTATATTTGCAAGAGAATGAAGTAACATTTCTTTAAATCACAATGGACTTGCCCTACTTTAGTTAAATAGAAAATCGCATCAAAACGAAAGTCGGTTTGAAGAGAACTTGATAATGTATGTCGAAGGCATTCCGTAGGTCATTCCTGTTTTTGAAGTACAGATTTGAAGCTCTATTCCATTCAAATATAAAAAAATCCATAAAAAAAGGCCTTTCAATAAAGAAAGGCCTTTTTATAAATGAGTTTAAAACAATTATAGCTGCGCAATATGGCTTGCTAATTTAGATTTTAAATTTGCTGCTTTATTGTTATGAATGATATTTCTTTTGGCCAACTTGTCAATCATAGACGACACAGAAGAAAACGCTTTTTCTGCTTTCTTCTTATCGGTCAACGCACGAAGGTTTTTAATCGCATTACGTGTTGTTTTATGCTGATACTTATTCAGAATACGTTTAGCGTTATTGCTTCTAATTCTTTTTAATGCTGACTTATGATTTGCCATAATTCTTTAAATATTATACGATTATAATTTGTAGCCCGTAGGGGAATCGAACCCCTCTTACCAGGATGAAAACCTGGCGTCCTAGCCGATAGACGAACGGGCCGTTTTGTTTCGATTTAAATCTTATGAATTTTTCAACTTGTTTTAAATCCAAAACAGCTGCAATATTTATATTGCGGTTGCAAAAATACAACTATTTTTAAATGCTACAACAATCATGGTTGTTTTTTTAACTTTTTTTTGAAAATTTTAATACGCTTTTGCAAACAAAACACGCCCTTTTGATGGTGCTCCAGAAAATACACATACTCCAACTTCCTCGGTTGAATCATAAGGAATACAACGTATGGTGGCTTTGGTGGCGTCTTTTATTTTTTGCTCAGTTTGTGCAGTACCATCCCAGTGCGCTGAAATAAAACCTCCTTTTTCTTCCAAAACCTTTCTAAAATCTTCAAAAGTATCAACCTCAGTAATGTGTGCGTCCCTAAAATCAAAGGCTCTTTTGTATAAAGTCTCCTGAATTTCTGTGAGTAAATTTTTAATTTCTTTAGACAATCCATCTAAAGGAAATGTCGTTTTTGAAAGGGTGTCACGCCGGGCAACTTCTACAGTGCCTTTTTCCAAGTCTTTTGGTCCAATGGCAATACGTAAGGGTACTCCTTGCAACTCATGCTGAGCAAATTTTGCTCCCGGTCTTTGAGTGGTTCTAGCATCATATTTTACACTTATATTATCGCTGCGCAGTGTTTTCATAATGTCCTGAGCAACAGTACTTATGGCGTCTAATTGTTCCTCACTTTTATAAATAGGTACAATCACCACTTGATATGGTGCTAAATTTGGCGGAAGTACCAACCCTTGATCGTCACTGTGTGTCATGATGAGTGCGCCCATCAATCGTGTTGAAACCCCCCACGAAGTGGCCCAAACATGATCTTGATCGCCAGCGCTGGTCATGAACTTTACATCAAAAGCTTTGGCAAAATTTTGTCCTAGAAAATGTGATGTTCCAGCTTGTAGGGCTTTTCCGTCTTGCATAAGGGCTTCTATACAATAGGTTTCTTCTGCGCCTGCAAAGCGCTCGCTTTCTGTTTTTGTACCTTGAATAACAGGCATAGCCATAAAATTTTGAACAAAATCGGCATATACCTGATTCATTTGTTTAGCCTCGTCTAATGCTTCTTGTTTAGTGGCATGTGCGGTATGCCCTTCCTGCCATAAAAATTCGGCAGTACGCAAAAACAAACGGGTACGCATTTCCCAACGTACCACATTGGCCCATTGATTTATTAAAATTGGCAAATCTCTATACGATTGAATCCAACCTTTGTAAGTATTCCAAATCACAGCCTCACTTGTAGGTCGCACCACAAGCTCCTCCTCGAGTTTTGCTTTGGGATCAACACGAAGTTTTCCTGGATGTTCAGGGTCATTTTGCAAACGATAATGGGTAACAACTGCACATTCTTTAGCAAAACCTTCAGCGTTTTTTTCTTCTGCTTCAAATAAACTTTTTGGGACAAACAATGGAAAATAGGCATTTTGATGCCCTGTTTCTTTAAACATCCGATCCAATTCTGCTTGCATCTTTTCCCAAATCGCATAACCATATGGTTTTATAACCATACAACCACGCACAGCAGAATTCTCGGCTAGGTCTGCTTTAACAACCAATTCATTGTACCACTTGGAGTAATCTTCAGCTCTTTTTGTAAGGTTTTTAGCCATAATATTGTAATTTGGCACAACTATTGTGTTGTAGCTAATATAAAATTTTACACAAAACTAAGTATTTTTAAAACGTCCAACAATTTAATTTACAACGTCATGAGATTTATTACATTTTTAAAGCAACAAAAAACTGTTTTTTATAGTTTATTTGGCGTCCTATTTTTGGCCTCTTGCGGGTCTTATCAATATGTTGGCATGGCCGATGATGGTATTTATGGAACTAGTGAAAATAGAGATTATGTTGAACTAATAAATGATGATAACACTGAAAATTCTCAAGGTAATAGTTATTACAAAGACTATTTTAAAGGAAAAGCTACAGAATACAGCGAAGAGAACTCTAGCGTTTTCACTAATGCTGATGACTATAGTGGAGACTATAATAATACTGAAAATACATCTGAAAAATCTTATGCAGGATGGGGGCAAAATAGTGACTCTCAAGTTATTATAAATATCCAAACAAGACCTTATTACTATGGCTTAGGATGGGTCTACCCCTTTTATGGCAATCGCTGGGGTTGGAATGCTGGATGGAACAATTGGGGCTGGAATTGGGGTTATCAAAACTATGGACTATGGGATCCCTATTTTTATAGTGCTTGGCAATCTCCGTATGGATATGCTGGAAGCTTCTATTATAATTCTTATGGAAGACGTTATGGGACGTATACCAACGGCTACAGAAATACTGGAAGCAGAAACTCAGGCTATAGATCTGGAAGTTTATCCAGTCGTAGTGCGCTAGGAACAGTCTCTAGAACACGTTCAACTGCGACACGAAGTGCAAATTCTTCAAGAAATTCATACAACACAACACGAAGTACAACAACACGTTCTGTTAGAAATAATAATGGTACAAGAACTACAACACGTACAACCAGGACGACCACACAACCTACAAGGTCAGTGCGATCAAACACAAGAACAACAACAAGAACAACAAGACCAAGCACAAGAACTACTCGACCTACGTATACTAGACCAACATCAAGGCCAAGTGGTACTATGAGATCTGGCGGAGGTGTTACAAGATCAAGAGGAGGAGGAGGAACAACTTCAAGAAGAAGAAATTAGTACAATATTTAATCTTTATAATAAGTAAGTAGAATGAAAAGAATTTTTGTTTCAATATTTTGTTTCATTGCATTTCATACAATCAATGCTCAATATGTAAGTGATGGTCTAAGATATTCAAGTGGAGAAACTCAAGGGACTGCTCGATTTAAAGCAATGGGTGGTGCATTTGGTGCACTTGGGGGTGACATCTCTGCCATAAGTATAAACCCAGCAGGCGCTGCAATTTTCAATAGAAGTCATGGAGCACTGTCAGCATCTAATAATAACATTTCAAAAGATGCTGTCTATGGCGGTGGGACCGCCAATAGAACTGAAAATAACTTTGATTTACATCAAATAGGGGCTGCATTTGTATTCAAAAACAACAATACAAAATCGCTTTGGAATAAGTTTGTAGTGAGTTTGTTTTATGAGCAATTACAAGACTACAATACACGTTTTTTTGCCGCTGGGACAACAAATAATTCCATTTCCAGTTATTTTTTACAAAATGCAAATGGCTTAAAATTGGGTGACATCAGATTACTTTCTGGAGAAACAGTAACTCAAGCTTATGCAGATATTGGAGCTAGCTATGGCTACCAACACCAACAAGCTTTTTTGGGTTATGAAGGTGGAATTTTAGAACCTGGTGATAACAATGACGACACCAACACCGTATATACTTCAAACATAGCAGCAGGAAATTTTAATCAGGAGTTTGATTATGAATCTATGGGTCATAATGGTAAGTTTTCAGCCAACATTGCATTTCAATACAATGAATCTATAAGTTTAGGATTGAACCTAAATTCACATTTTTTGGAGTTTAGTAAAAAAACATTTCTAATTGAAGAAAACGATAATGTTGACTCAACAGTGAATCTTATAAACTTTGAAAATCAATTATTTACAAAAGGTGAAGGTTTTTCATTACAGCTCGGAACTATTATAAAATTAACAGATGAATTGCGTTTTGGGTTTAATTATTCTTCGCCCACATGGCTCACACTTCGTGAAGAAACGACGCAATATTTATCCACATTCAACGATGCAGAAAATAACGGCTTTACTGTAAATCCAAATATCGTTAATATTTTTCCTGAATATAATTTAAAAACACCTGGTAACATGACAGGAAGTGTGGCTTATATTTTAGGTAAAAAAGGACTCATTAGCTTTGATTATACGCGTAAAAATTATGCAAATATGAGTTTTGACACAGGTGATAATCAATTAGACACTGCGCTTAGCAGTGACATCAATAACACTTTTAAAGTTGCTAATACTTACAAGCTAGGCGCTGAATTGAGACACAAAAATATTAGTTTTAGAGGTGGATACCGAATTGAAGAAAGCCCCTACAAAAACACAAACATCGCTAATGATTTAAATGGATTTTCTCTTGGTATTGGCTACAATTTTGGATATACCAAGATTGACTTAGCTTATGAACGCACAGAACAAAAAAGACAACAACAATTTTTTGAAAGTGGCACACTTGACTCAGCTTCAATAAACAACAAAAACTCTATTATCTCACTTACTTTAAGCATGGATTTATAATCTGAATTAGTCTAAAATAAAAAAACCCAGCAATGCTGGGTTTTTTTTATTACTAACTACTACCTCTTCAAACTAAAGTGTGCTCGGAGTTGTTTGGGCTCTGCTGTTGTTAAATCGTTGTATTCCAATAAGAACCAATAGTCCGTCGTTGGCATCTTTTGGCCATTGTAGGTGCCATCCCAA